>Ga0181530_10000210_pt1 | contig 73960 bp, 62 predicted proteins | sample PEATcosm2014_Bin_42_FD_119769 | JGI IMG/M metagenome (GOLD analysis project Ga0181530, IMG submission 119769) | Peatland microbial communities from MTU Mesocosm Facility, Houghton, MI, USA - PEATcosm2014_Bin10_60_metaG | ecosystem: Environmental > Terrestrial > Soil > Wetlands > Peat | place...
CTCCGGAGACGGGTAGTTCTCCCAACAAAAACTCGCAAGCAGGTCATGAGACGCGGGGCTCAGCCGTGCTAATACGGCGAAGCCATTGCGCACCTCTTCTCTAACCGACCCTTCGAGCTCTAGTAGCTTGCGTAAAGCTGGCGTTTGGCGGATTTGCACCATACTGTTCTCCGAAGCGGCAATGGAAGCCTAAAACGGCTGCGGCATGCAGTCAATGGCAAGAGGGCTCCCGGACGCGGCGGTAGTCCGTCGAGGGCTGAGCATTACTGATACTTCTCCGGTAGCCCGCCGGCCATGCGGTCACGCACGGCTTTGATCAAATCCTCCTGCGAAGGATACGCCGCGGGGTTGAGGGGTTCGTGGAAGATGACGGTCGCCGTCCCCGGGTGGATCGCGAACTCACCTTTCGGCCAGATCTCGTGCGTGCCGACCAGGGTGATGGGCACGATGGGCACGCCGCTCTCCTTGGCCAGATGGAACGGGCCTTTTTTGAACGGCAGCAGCCGGCCGTCGGGCGAGCGCGTGCCCTCGGGCCATATTGTCATGTTCACGCCCGAGCGCAACACCTCGGCGGCCAAGCGCAGGCTGGCGATGGCGGACTCGCGGTTCCGGCGGTCCACCTGAACCAGGCTGGCCTTACGCATGGCAGGTCCGAGGATCGGAACCCGGAAGAGTTCTTTCTTCACCAGCACCGAGGTCCGCCGCGGTATCACCGGAATGACGATAGGCGGGTCCAGGTTCGACGCGTGATTGCACATGAAGATGTAGGTGCGGCGCCAGTCGAGCTTGTCCAATCCCACTACTTCGACCTTCACCCCCACCAGCCGCACGCCGAACAGGGCGATCCCGGTCGCCATCCGGTACAACAGATCGACGTTGCCGCTGATGAACGTCCAGGGAAAGCCGATGAAGGCGACGGGCAGCGCCGCCACGCCCCAGAAGGCAAGCAGCGCCAGCGCGCGAAACATTATTTTGCCTCGGCGCGCATGGCGCCCTTGGGCGCGTCCTTGGGCTCCTGATCGTCGGCGGTGAGCCAGGCGGCGCGGCGGGCGCGCTGGTCGGAGGTCAGCGCCGGGACGCTCGCGATCGTGAACTCCTCCCGCTCCCGGCCGCCCAGTTTGAACTTGACGTCACGCTGGCCGTCGCGTCCCGCGACGCGCAACTTCAGGCTCTCGCCCACGCGCATAGTGGCGATGCGGTCGTCGACGTTTCCCGCGAAAGGCTTGCCGTTGACCAGCAGGATGACGTCGCCCAAGGCCAGCCCCTGGCGCTGGGCTTCACTATCCGTGTCCACCGCCGCCACCACCGCCGGTTCGTCGAAATTGCGCACGGCAACGAATCCGGCGTAGGGGGCCAGCGCCTTGCGCGGTGTCAGCTCCAGCCCCACGGTCCGCAGATAATTGTTGTAGGGCAAGGGCGCGGCGCCGCTCACGCATGTGCTGAAAAATTCCTTGAAGTCCTTGCCGGTGACGGCCTCCACCGCCTGGCGCACCCCCGCGGTATCGGCGAAGAACTTGTGTTTCTGGGCGTAATTGCGGTTCATCCAGCGGAAAACGTCGCGCAGCGACTTCTGTCCGCCGGTCGCGTCGCGCACCGCCAGGTCGAGCAGCACGCCGATCAGTTCTCCCTTGTTGTAATACGAGATGCTGCGCTGCGGCAGGCCATAGGCGGGATATTTCTCCAGCCAGGTATCGACGCTCGCGTCTTCCACCGATTGGGTAAGGTGGGCGGGCCGCCGTTCGAGGTTTCCGATCTCGTGCTCCAGGAAGCGCAGCCAGCGGCTCTCGTCGAGCAGCGCCGCGCGCAGCAGGATGTAATCCGACACCGTGCTGGTGACGCCCTCGCTGAACCACAGCGAAGTCGTGTACTGCTCGTGGGTGTAGTCGATGGGCTCGAGCGACTGCGGGCGGATGCGCTTGACGTTCCACAGGTGGAAAAACTCGTGCGCGGTGAGCGAGGCCAGCCCCACCGGATCGTACTTGGCTCCCTCGGCGCTCATTTCGATAACGGCGGCGTTGGCGTGCTCCATGCCGCCTCCGCCGGGGCCGCGGGGGAAATGGAAGATGAACAGGTAGTCGGTGAAGGGCCGGTCGTCCATCCAGCCGGTCTCCATGCGGACGATGGTACGCACCATCTCGACCAGGCGGCTCATGTCATAGTCGCCCACCGCCGCGTCCACCACGATGCGGTAGTTCACTCCGCCCTCGGGAACGAAAGCCTGGGCAAAGGCGCCGATCTCCACCGGCGAATCCACCATCTGGTCATAGTTGCGGGCGAGGAACATGCCCGGACCGGGCGCGATCTCCGACCCTCCGGCCGCAGCCATGGGCGTGGCGATGAGCCAGTAGTTGGGCAGGCCGGTAAACGAGACGCGCACCGGCGCAGCGCGGGCGTCGACCGCATACATCAAAATCTGGGCGAGATTGAAAAAGGCGTGGTCCGGGTTGTATTGCGCCCCGAAGGGGCCGGGCAGGTCGGCGATGATGTCGTACTCGAAATCGGCGCCCTGCTGCGCGTCGGAGATCCGCCATGTGGTCTTGTCCAGCTTGCGCACTGCGAGCGCCGGGCCCGCAGGACCGTGGCAGCTCACACTCGCCACGTATTGGGCGAAGTCGCGCACCTGGTAGAGAGCGTTCCAGACCGGGAGCTGAAGATCGCGTTCCGCAGCTCCCTCGGGCAGGTGTATGCGCACGTGCACCAAATGGCGGCGCGCGTCGGCCAGCTTGACGGTGTACTCGACCGGCGTCGCCGCCAGGGCTCGGCCCGCGGCGGCCAGCAGCACCGCAATGAGAAGCAGCCTGCGCATCACGCGCGCGATGAGACCTCGTTTCGGGAGTTCAGGCGCTGGGGAAGCTTATCGTAAATGCCGCCGAAACCGCCGTTGGAAAGGATGGCGACCACGTCGCCGCTGCGCAGCTCGGGGGCGATGGCGGCCACGATGGCGTCGGCATCCGCCAGTTCGCGGGCGGGCTTGCCGGCGCGCACCAGGCCGTCCACGATCGCGCCCACGGAAAGCCGCTGCGCTTCCGGGATGGCGTCGGCGCGATAAACGCTGGCGATAATCACCTGGTCGGCTAGCGCCAGGCTCTCGATCAGTTCACCCTCGAAGATTTTGCGGCGCAGGGTGTTGGAGCGCGGCTCGAACAGCACCCACAGGCGCCGGCCGGGATAGACGGTGCGCAGCGCGCGCAGCGTGCCTGCAATGGCCGTGGGGTGGTGCGCGAAATCGTCGATGATGGTGATGCCGTTCACCTCGGCCTTCACCTCCAGGCGCCGCTTCACGCTCTTGAAAGTCACGAGCGCCGAGTAGATAGTTTCGGGAGCGATGCCATAGCCAAACGCCATCGCTGCCGCCGCGGTGGCGTTGAGCACGTTGTAGTCCCCGGCCAGCGAAAACTCGAAGTCGGCCCAGCGCTGGCCGCCGTGGAAGACCGCCCAAGTGGTGCGTCCGAGCTCGAAGCGCACTTCGCGAATCTGCCAGTCGGCGCGCAAGCTCGAGCCGTAGCGCTCAACCCGGCAGAATGCGCGCGCGAGGCATTCCTCTACGTTGGGGCTGCCATCCCACGCGAGCAGCAGCCCGCGGCGCGGCACCAGGTTCACCAGCCGCTTGAAGGCGGTCTTCACCGCTTCCAGATCGGGGTAGATATCGGCGTGGTCGAACTCCACGGAGGTGAGAATTGCCGAGTCGGGCATGTAGTGCAGGAACTTGGGACCTTTGTCGAAGAAGGCAGTGTCGTACTCATCGCCCTCGATGATGAAGTGCTTACCCTGGCGCACGGCGAAGCTGGAGTTGAAGTTCTCCGCGATGCCGCCGATCAGGAAGGAAGGCTTGAGGCCAGCGGTTTCGAAGATCCACGCCAGCATCGAAGTGGTAGTGGTCTTGCCGTGGGTGCCGGCCACCACGATGGGCTCGCGTCCGCGCAGGAAATACTCCTGCAGCACCTGCGGCAGCGAGCGCATGGGGATGCGTTCGTCGAGCACGTGCTCCAGTTCGGGGTTGCCGCGCGAGATGGCGTTGCCCACCACCACCAGGTCCGGACGCGGCTTCAGGTTGGCTTCGGCATAGGGTTCGGCGATCGGGACGCTGAGCGAGGCCAGGAAATCCGACATGGGAGGATACGCGGCAGCATCGGAGCCGGTCACGCGGAAGCCGCGCTGTTTCAGCATGCCCGCGAGCGAGGCCATCGCGGTGCCGCAAACGCCGATCAGATGGACGTGCTGTTGTTCTGGCATGGTATTAGTCGTGAGTCGCGAGCCGTGAGTTGTAAGCGGCTGTGGCGCGCGCAGAGACCGCCGCTTCCAAGATTTCGAGGCGCGGAGTGTCCTCCACCGTCAACTTCACGCGGACGCCCAGCGGCAGCGTGATGTTGGCGCGCGTCACGTGCCCTGAGCGCAGCCCGAACGCAACCGGGACGCCGAGGTCGCCGACCACGCGCGTGATCGCCTCCTGCAGCGTGTAGGGCTGGTCGGCGGACTGGCGGCAATCCAGCATCTCCCCGAAGATGAGGCCGCGCACCCCGTCCAGCTTTCCCGCCAGCTTCAGGTGCATCAGCATGCGGTCCACCTGGTAGGGCTTGGCGTTGACGTCTTCAAGAAACAGGATCGTCCCCTTGGTCTTGATCTCGTAGGGCGTGCCCAGCGATTCCACCAGCAGCGAGAGGCAGCCGCCGTACAGGATGCCTTCGGCCGTGCCGCGCACCAGCGGCTCCATGTTGCCCGCAATCTGCCAGGGTCCGGCAGAGGCGGTGGCCGCCGACCAGGAAGCGAGGTCCACGCCGTCCGGCGAGGCAAAAGCCTTTTCGACCATCGGACCGTGAAAGGTGACCAGGCCGGCGGCATCGAGGAACCAGGTGAGCAGCGTGGTGACGTCGCTGCAACCGACAAAGATCTTAGGATGGGCGGCGATCCTGGCGATGTCCACCCGCTCCAGCAGGTAGTTGCAGCCGTAGCCGCCGCGAGCGCACAGCACCGCCCGCACCTCGTCGCGCTCGAACATCTCTTCCAGCTCGCGAGCGCGGCGCTCGGCAGAACCGGCGAAGTACAGGTCACGCTCGAAGATGGAGTCGAGATAGAACGGCCGGTATCCCATCTGGCGCAGCCGCTCGCAGCCGGCGAGAAAGCGCTCGCGATTGAAGCCGCTGGCGGGCGCGATGATGCCGACGGTGTCGCCGGGCTGGAGAGCTGGCGGGGTGAGGCGTTTCACGTCGTTCGGTCTTTCCTTCGGAGGGGCATGGCTTCAGCCATGCCGTTCCCCCGCCATCTTAAACGAAAAACTCGCCGCGACCGATGAGTTGCGCCGGGCCGCGCAGGAACACCGTCCCATTCCAGCGCACCGTCTGCGCGCCACCTGGGGCCTGAACCACCACCGGCGACACCGCCTGCTTGCTGAAAACCGAGGCCACGGCAGCGGCGCAGGAGCCGGTCCCGGAGGAACTCGTTTCACCTACTCCGCGCTCAAAAAAACGCACCTCAATTTCGTTTTGTTTCCGCGGGTGAACCAGCTCAACATTAATCCCATACTTGAAGTCGTGATGCTTCCCGATCTCGGCCGCCTCCGCCTGCCAGCCGGGGGCAAAGTCCTCAACAAAAACCACGAAGTGGGGGTTGCCCACCGAGACCGGCACGCCGCGAACTTCGCGGAAGGCAAGCTTGATGGAGAACTCGTCGCCGACTTGCGGCTCGCCCATGTCCGTCTCGAACTCAAACTCGTTGCCCCGGCGGCCGAGCAGGGTGCAGGTCTTCAAGCCGGCGCCAGTGCGGACCACGATCTTCTGCTTGCCGTGCTCGACGGCCCACCAGGCGGCGGCACAGCGCGTGCCATTGCCGGAGATCTCCGCCTCGGAGCCGTCGGCGTTGAGCAGGCGGGCGCGCACGTCCGCGTCGGGGGCGGGGAAGAGCCACTCCACGCCATCGGCGCCGATGCCGCGGTGGCGGTCGCAGATGCGGCGGGTAAATCCGGCGAGATCGCCGGGGGCGTGCATGCCGTCGATCAGCAGGAAGTCATTGCCGCAGGCCGAGGCCTTCACGAAGGGAACAGCCGTCATTTTCTCAGAATTGTACCCTGCTGGCTCAGGGGCGCGTAGCCAGTCGCGTCTTGTATATCATGGTGCGGGGCTGGCCGGAGCTTTGGACAATGGCGAGCGGGACCAGGCTGTCGCGATTCCGGGCCGCGGACTCCGCCACCGGATCGCCGTCGGTAGCGACTACGTAGTCTACCTGTGCCGCGGGCTCGTGCAAGGCCAGCTCCCATTGCGGATGGTTGCTCTCATTCACCACGCGCCGCAGAGGGATGTCGGCCAGTTGCAGCGCCCCGGGATGCGCGGCGGTGTACATCAACAGGCGTGCGGAGCGGGGAAGGCGGCGTAGCGCGTCCGCCAGCGCGCGCTCGTACGGGATGCGGGTGCGCGAGTTGGCGACCGCTTCCTCGATCGAGACCGGCGTGGCTCGCCACACAGAGATGTAGCTGCCTGCGAGCACGGCGATGGTGACCGCCGCGATCGCCGTCCGCCAGGCAAATCGGCCGCTGACGCGCCGCAGGGTCTCGAACGTCACCGCGGCAAAGACGGCGACGGCGGGCAGCATCTCTACACCATAGCGGACGTTGTACGCGTTGAACGGCCACCAGACGGGAACGTACAGGGGCACGCTGCCATAAGCGATGGAGAGTGTGTAGAACGGCAGTGGCAGCCACAACAGCCACCACACGGCGAAGCGCCGTGCGCCGGCGAAGGAAATCAGCAGCCCAACCAGCGCCGCCGCGAACAGCGGCCACTGCCAGCGTCCGCTGCCCAGGTTGAGTTCCACCGACTTGAGAAAGTAGAGGGCAGCGACGCGCGGGCTGTGTTCGCCGGGATGCCGCCAGCTTGCCGGGAGCGTGCGCTGCTCGATGGCGCGGGCCGAGTACGGGCCGTTGGCGAACTCCAGCGAGTTGCCGTACTCGCGATGGTTGTAGGCGAGCCACAGGGCAGGGATGGCTGCCAGCAGCAGCACCGCATTGCGCAGCCCGCGGCGCATGGGGCGGTAGTGAAGTCCGGAGAAAAATTCGCGCGCCGCGCTGGGCCGCTTCAGCACCAGGAACGCCATGAGGAAGAATGCGGCCGCCAGCGCGCAGCCCGCCAGCCACCAGCCGTCGTAGCGCGTCAACATGGCGGCCGCAAGCAGTATGGCGGCGTGCTCCAGCGATCGTGCGCGTTCGGGAATCTGCTCGGGCTCGCTCGGCCTCACGGTCTCGTCGAGGAAAACCACCGCCCAGATGAACAGCGCCAGGTAGAGCGATTCCGTCATCGCCGTGGCTTGCAGGTAGATGAGGTTGGGATTCAGAGCGTAGATTGCCGCCGCCAGCCAACCGGCTGCGGTTGACGTCCGGGCGCGCACCAGGCGAAACACGCCCACCGTCCCCGCGACGTAAGCGATCATCGAGACAATGGAGCCGCCCACGCCGGTGCGCCACATCCAGTCGGAGACCACAAACGGGATCATCAGGATGTGTGGCAGCGGCAGCCATACCGTCCCCAGCCGCAGCGGGCCGGGGGTGATGGAATCGAAGACGCGGCGGGCGATGTGGATGTGCGCCACCGCGTCGCCGTAGAGCAGGATCGCGCTCTGCTGGTAGAAATTGCGGAAGAAAACAATGGAGACGGCCGCGGCCAGCGCGCCGACATGAAGGGCATCGTGATCGCGCTCGGCCTCGGGCACTCCCTACTCCCTACGCGCGGTGGTCGAGGTGCGTGAGCTCGCGGAAGATCTGGAAGCGGGCTTCGATCTCCTCGCGGGTCAGGTTGGTCAGACGTTCGGGGCCGAAGCATTCGACGGCGAACGATCCCATCACGCCGCCGTAGAACATGGCGCGCTTGAGCACCTCGCGGTTCAGCTCGCCCTGCGAGGCGATGTATCCCATGAAGCCTCCGGCGAAGGAGTCGCCGGCGCCGGTGGGATCGCGCACCTCCTCGATGGGCAGGGCGGGAGCGCGGAAAGGATGGCTGCCGAGGCCGAACGCGCCTTCGCGGAAGAAGATGGTGGCGCCGTATTCGCCGTGTTTCACCACCAGCCCGCGCGGCCCGCGGGCCAGCACCTTGTTGGCGGCGCGCGGCAGGCTGGAATCGCCAGCCAGCATCTTGGTCTCGGTATCGTTGATCAGCAGCACGTCGATGAGCTTCAGCGTCTCCGCCAGTTCCTGCGGCTTGCCGTTGATCCAGTAATTCATGGTGTCGCCGCCCACCAGGCGCGTCTTGCTCATCTGCCGCCGCACCCCGGCCTGCAGCAAGGGATCGATGTTGGCGAGGAAAAGAAATTCTGTGTCGAGAAATTTCTTCGGGATCTGCGGGTGGAAGTTCTCGAAGACGTTCAGCTCGGTGGCGTGGGTCTTGGCTTCGTTGACGTTCTCCCCGTACTCTCCCGACCAGAAAAACGTCTTGCCGCGGGCGTGCTCGATGCCGTCGGTGTCCACGCCGCGGCGCTTCAGCACCGCTTCGTGCTCGGCGGTGAAGTCGTCGCCCACCACGGCCACCACGCGTACCTCGGTGAAGTAGCTGGCGGCCAGTGAGAAGTACGTGGCCGATCCACCGAGGATGCGGTCCACCTGCCCGCGCGGAGTCTTGATGCTATCGAACGCCATGGAACCCACAACCAGCAGCGCCATCGTTACGCTCCCTCCGGTTTGCCCAGGTATTTGTCGAGCAGCAGGGCCAGCTTCTGGCGGGTGTGGGGCGGGATCTTGTCGCGGTCGGTGAGGATGGCGGCGGCCAGCGCCTGGCCGCACTTGCAGCCGCGCGTCTTCGGCATGCCCGCAACCGCGTGGCGGACGACCTTGCCGGCGTTCTCCGCGTTCTTCTGTAGATTGGCGACCACCTGCTCGACGGTGACGGACTCGTGCGCCGGGTGCCAGCAGTCGTAGTCGGTGACCATGGCGACGGTGGCGTAGCAGAGCTCGGCTTCGCGCGCCAGCTTGGCTTCCTGCAGGTTGGTCATGCCGATGATGTCCATGCCCCAACCGCGGTAGACGTTGGACTCCGCCTTGGTAGAGAACTGCGGGCCCTCGATACAGACGTACGTCCCGCCGCGCTTCGCGTTCACGCCCGCCTGGCGGCAGGCCGCCTCGAGCACGCCGGAAACCTCCGCACAAACCGGATCGGCAAACGAAATGTGGGCGACGATGCCGTCACCGAAGAAGGTCGAGACGCGCTTGCTGGTGCGGTCGAAAAACTGGTCGGGGATAACGAAGTCGAGCGGCCGGTGCTCTTCCTTGAGCGATCCCACGGCGGAGATCGACATGATGCGTTCTACGCCAAGCTGCCTGAAGCCGTGGATGTTGGCGCGGAAGTTCAGCTCGCTGGGCAGGATGTGGTGGCCGCGACCGTGGCGCGCCAGAAAGGCAACGCGGCGGCCCTCCAGCGTGCCGATGACGTATGCCTCCGAGGGCGGGCCGAAGGGAGTATCAACCGGAAAGGCCCGGGTGTCGCTGAGCCCGGGCATGGAATACAAGCCACTGCCCCCGATGATGCCGATCTCTGCGTGCGCCAAATGCGCTCCTTGCGGTTGAGGTCGAACCGGCGATTATACAAAATGGGATTTGGGACATAGCCTTGGCGGGTGTAGGGGTCCCTCGACTCGCGCCAAAAACGGGCGCTCGCTCGGGATGACAGCACAGAAGATTACACTGCTTTCCGCTCGATCCCCAAATGTGTCAGCCGGAAGCGAAACACGCGCGAGCGGCCGTCGTTGAGGCGGGATTCGGTCAACAAATCGCGCAGTTCACCCGCCGTGTAGGCGGCATGAACGGAGGCTTCGTACAACCGCCGCATCTCACCGGAGTATTTCCGTCCGAACCAGCGCACATGCAGTGGAAATGCAGGCGCGGAGGGCCGGCGGACGTCGCGGATGAGCACCGCGCCATCGGGCTTGGCGACGCGCGCAATCTCGTCAAAGAAAGCCACCGGGTCGGCCACGTGATGCAGCACCGAATTGGAGGTCACCAGGTCGAACGAGGCATCGTCGAAGGGCAGCCGGGCCTCGCCGTGCGGCCCGAGGCGCAGCACCTGGAAGCTGATGGCGACGCCGGCGCGGCTGGCGTCCTTGCGCGCCTGCTCGATCATGGCGGGCGCAGCGTCGAGGCCGGTGATGCGGAGCCCAGGCCAGCGCGCCGCTATCATGATGGGAATCTGCCCCGGCCCGCAGCCAACGTCGAGCGCCAGGCCGCGCACCAGGCGCGGGTCTCCGGCAGCGAACAGGCGCGCGACGTGAGGGATGAAGGTGCGGTCGATCTTCTCGAGATAGGTCTGGGCGGCAGCCGAGGCGTAGGCCTCGACCTCCGAGGACTCGTCCATCACTTCGGGTTCAGGAACGCGTTCGAGCTTCCAGGGCATCGTATTTAGAGCAGCTTCATAGCCGATCTGCTGATCCCTCTGTCATGCTGAGCGAGTGCGGGCCGCTTTTGCCCGCACGAGTCGAAGCACCCCTACTTTACGATAACTCTCGAATAGGGGTCCTTCGACTCGCGCGCCAGAATCGGGCGCGCTCGCTCAGGATGACAGCCGCTAGAGGTACACCAATCGTGAAACCGTTCTAATGCAGAATCCCCAGGGTCGCCCACACCGGCGTGGCCAGATCGCGCATGGGCCGTGGCGTCGACTCGGAAGTGCGTGACAGTACCTTGGCGCGCACGGCAGCCGCCGTGGCGGCATCGAAGCCCTCCATCACCAGCACGCGATTCCCGGCTACTTCGATTGAGACCGGGCCCTGCTCGGTGGTCCAGGCGCGGCCTTTCTGCTCCCCGACCGGCGTGACCGACTTGTATTTCCTGGGAAGCCACAAGCTGTATGCCTTGGCGAAGTAGCCGGCATCCTCCGGCGTGGCCCAATTGGAAACGTAGAGCAGCCCGAGGTCGCTCATGGGAGTCGGGGCACCAGGCTTCGGTGGCTTGGCGTCTTTCTTCCTGCCCAGGTAGTACACGCCGCCGCGCCAGGCTGTAGAGAGCTTATCCGCCAATTCGGCGCCTGAGTACTGCTTGAGCAAGATGTAGACGTCGAATTCACCCACCGATCCGGAGTCGTAGCCGACGTAGTTCTTCTTCAGCACATCGGAGAGCTTGGGCAGCCGAATGGGATCGACATGCTGGCCGTCCAGATATGAATCCGGCTGCATGATCTCGCGAGTATCGCGAGGCGGATTCTTGAACGCCCCGGCGAAGGCCATTTCCGCGCCGCCGCGGGTGAGCAGATCCTCGTGAAACGAAAGCCCGTAGGTGTACGGGAAAATCACCATCTCGCGCAGGTACATGGGAGCGTTGGCGAAGATGGGTGAGTCGCCGACGCGGTCCATGGTGTTCTGCTTGAAGATCTCGCCTGCGCCCGGCGTGTCGGCCAGGCTGTGGCCGGTCGGTTCCAGCACGTAGTCCATCATCACCGCCATCCCCTGGCCTTCGCTGACGGCTTGGCGCGCCGCCTGCTCCTCATCGTCGCCGGTGTCGAGGTTGTCGGGATTGTCGTGCTGGTCGTCGTCGCGCACCTTCAGCCATTTATCGAGATCGAAGTTCTGGTCCTGCAGAGCGTGCGTCAGCTCGTGCGCCAGCACCGGCCGCTGTGCCTCCGGCGTCACCCAGTCCAGCAGATAGACGGTCTTGGTCTTGGGATCGTAGTAGCCGGCGACCTGGTCCTCGAGGAGGTCGAGGAGAAACTTGCCCAGGTCGAATTCCCGCGGCAGCAGGCCGAACTTTTTCATGGAAGCTTCCGAGCGCTGCAGACGCTGCGCGTCCTTGTCCTCCTGCATGTGGGTCTCGACGAACTTGCGCACCTGCTCGCGGCCGGCCAGCTCACGCTTGACGGGATGCTTGATCGGCAGCTTGGTGTCCTTGCTGGCGAACTTCAGGATCTCATCCACCGAACGGAAGAGTTCCTGGGCTTCCTCGGGAGTTACTTTGGTCTGAGGTTCCTCGGGCTGCGGCTGCGGCTTTTGCGCCTGCGGCGGCTGCGCCGGCGCGGGCTGCGACTTGGTCTGCGCGGCGAGGAAATTCGCGCCCAAGACCAGCGCCAGCGCAAGAACGACGAATATCCAAAGCGTCCGCAGCGTCCGCGCCGGTTTGTCAAACCTGGGTACCATGGTCATAATTCTTCCTGTCGATATCCTTCCTGTCGAGCCCTATGCCATCGGAAAGCGATCTCCGCAAGCTGGCCGTGGAATATTTTCAGCAGGCCTACGAGCGTCAGATGCACGGCGAGTACGACGAGGCCATCGCACTCTACACCCAGTCGATCGAAGCCTACCCCACGGCCGAAGCCTACACCTTCCGCGGCTGGAGCTACTCCTTCCTCGGCGACCATGAGCGCGCCATCGCGGAATGCCTGGAGGCGATCCGGGTCGATCCCGAGTTCGGCAATCCTTACAACGATATTGGGGCTTACCTGATCGAGCAAGATAAATGGGAGGAAGCCATCCCCTGGTTCGAGAAAGCCATCCGCGCGCCGCGCTACGATGCTCGCTGCTATCCGCACTTCAACCTGGGAAGAGTATACGAGCACCGGCGGGAATGGCGGAAAGCCAAAGCGTGCTACGCCCGCGCCGTCGAGCAGAACCGGCAGTACCGGCTGGCCTGGGCGGCACTGAGACGGTTGCAGGCGATGTGGAATTGAGTTGTTTGCGCCGCGGATAGCCTGCCCCGAGCGCAGTCGAGGGGCGGATGAACGCGGATCAAGAATCAACCACGGAGACGCGGAGGCACGGAGGGTCCCTTTATTTACACTTGCCTTCACACACCATGTTGTGTAGAATTTCGGATCATGGCGACGAATCTCGCGATTGAAGACGGCCTGATCGAGAAGGCGCGGCTGGCCGGCAAGCATAAGACGAAGAAGGAAGCCGTCACGGCTGCCCTCGAGGAGTACATCCGCAAGCGCCAGCAGCTGCGCGTGCTGGAGCTCATGGGAACTATGGACTACTATCCCGACTACGACTACAAGCGCGCGCGGCGCCGAAAACGGACGTGACGGTGCTGGCCGATACCGCGGTGTGGTCGCTCTTCTTCCGCCGCCTGGAAGCACATCTGAGCCCGGGAGAACAGGCCATCCGAAACGAGCTGGCAGAGCTGATTCAAGAGCAGCGCGCCCAGTTGATCGGGCCGGTGCGCCAGGAGGTGCTGGCTGGCCTTCGAGAGGAAGCTCATTTTCACCGCTTGCGCCACTCGCTGCGAGCGTTTCCCGACCCCGCGATCACAATCGAGGACTATGAACTCGCCGCGGAGTATTACAACCGCTGCCGTGCCTCGGGAATTGTCGGGAACGCGACCGACTTGTTGATCTGTGCGGTGGCGGCTCGAAGAGATTGGCAAGTCTTCACCACAGATCGCGATTTCATTGGCTACGCTCGTCACCTTCCGATCGCCCTGTACAAGCTGCGCGCGCCGGCGAATTGAACGGGCAGCACGTGCTTTTAGCCAAGAGCCAAGAGCGGTTCTCTCAAACCTTTGCCGCGATCCAGTCTCCCACCTCACGCGTGCCCAGCGTCCCGCCGATATCCTGCGTGGTCTTCTTCTGGCGGACAGACTCCAGCACGGCGGCGTTGATGCGCTCGGCCTCGGCATTCATGCCCAGGAACTCCAGCATCATGGCGGCGCTGAGGATAGCGCCTACGGGGTTGGCGATGTTCTTGCCCGCGAAGGGCGGCGCCGAGCCATGCACCGGCTCGAACAGCGACGTGCGCCCGGGATGAATGTTTCCGCTGGGGGCGACGCCGAGCCCCCCCTGCAGAGCTGCGGCCAGGTCGGTGATGATGTCGCCGAACATGTTGTTGGTGACGATCACGTCGAATTGCCGCGGATCGCGCACCATGTGCAGGCAGAGCGCGTCCACGAACATATGCTGGCGTTCGCTCGCTGGATACTCCTCGCCTACCTGCTTGAAGACGCGCTGCCAGAGCCCGCCGGCGTAGGTCATGACGTTGGACTTGTCGGCCATCAGCACCTTCTTGCGGCGCTGTTTCTTGGCCAGCTCGAAGGCGAAGCGGATGATGCGCTCCACGCCCTTGCGGGTATTGATGTCCTCCTGCGTAGCCACTTCATCGGTCGTGCCCGGCTTGAAGACGCCGCCCATATCCATGTAAACGCCCTCGGTGTTCTCGCGCACGATGACGAAGTCCACATCGGCTGGCTCGACGTTCTTCAGTGGGCAGAGCGACGCGTCGAGCAGCTTGACCGGGCGCACGTTGGCGTAGAGATCCATATTGAAGCGCATGCCCAGCAAAATCTCCTTGGCGTGGAGGTTCGAGGGCACGCGGGGATCGCCCAGAGCGCCAAACAGGATGGCGTCGAAATCGCGCGCCAGCATGGTGAAGCCGTCGGCGGGAATGGTGGTGCCGTCCTGGAGATAGCGGTCGGCGCTCCAGTCGAAGTGTGTGAGTGCGAGCTGCGCACCCGTGGCGCCGAGCACCTTGACGGCTTCCGCGGTGACTTCTTTGCCGACGCCGTCACCGGGAACGACGGCGATCTTTTTCTTCGCAGCCACGGCGCAGAACCATAGCAGGTTCGCCTTCGAAGTTTCCAGCTTTCGGTGTAGCAACTCGAATCGCCCGCCATTCGCTATAATCAAACTCTTGAGATGACGGCAACCTCGCTGAACCACAAGCTCCCGGCACCGGGCCGACTGGTCGAATACTGCGGCGGGCAGACCCCGGCCCTGTTCTCTTCCCCGCAGGAAGAGCTGGCCGCATTGCGTACCGGCTGCGGAGTCTTTGACCTGGGCTGGCGCGCGAAAATGGTGGTCACCGGCCGCGACCGTACGCGCTGGCTCAACGGCATGGTCAGCAACAACATCCGCGATCTGGCGCCCGCGCACGGCGTGTACAGCTTCGTGCTGAACCCGCAGGGCCACATCCTGGGCGACATGTACGTCTTCAACCGCGGCGAGTCGTTCCTGATCGATACCGACCGCGCGCAGGCAGGAAAGCTGGCGCAGCTTCTGAAGAAGTACATCATCATGGACCAGGTAGTGCTCTCCGAAGCCGGAGAAGGCGTGATCACGGCTTTGGGTCTGGAGGGGCCGAATTCCAAAGAGGTGCTGGCGCGGGCCGGCTTCGGGCCCAGCGAACTGCAGCCGCTCGAAGTCGAAGACCGGATGTGGCACGAGGTTGCGCTCTCGCTGGTCCGCAGCTTGCAGGGCGGCTTTATGATCTGGCTGTCGCCCGAGAACGCTGGCGGGATGTGGGAAGCGCTGGCCGCGGCGGGCGCAACCCCGGTAGGCGCCGAGGCGCTGGAAATGTGGCGGATCACGGCCGGCATCCCGCGCTATGGCATCGATATCCGCGAGCGCGATCTGCCCCAAGAGACCAGCCAGGAGCAGGCGCTCAATTTCAGCAAGGGGTGTTATATCGGGCAGGAGATTGTGGAGCGCATCCGCGCGCGGGGCAGCGTGCACCGCCGCTTCACCGGCTTCGACTTCGACCGCCAAGCGCCGCCGCCGGTGGGCGCCAAGATCGAGCGCGAAGGGCGCGAGCTGGGGGAAATCACCAGCGTGGCGGCGCTGCCTTCGGGCCAGGTTGTAGGATTGGGATATCTACGGCGCGAGGCTGGCGGACCGGGTACGGCGATCGAGGTCGGCGGGGTGCAGGCCACGGTCGCGGAGCTGCCGTTCAACATCTGACCATGATCGAGAAGAAAAGCGAATTCGTAGTCACCGACAAGCGGAAGTTCACTTCCGAAGGCGAACTGCGTCCGGAGACGCCCAGCGAGGAGCGGCCGGCGCAGAAGCCGCCGGAACCGCCAGCAGTAGCTAGCCCCAAGACCGAAGCCGCCCCGCCGCCCGCGGACGAACCCGCCGTGCCACCGGCGCCGTCGGCGGCCGAGCAGCAAGCGCAGGACAACGCCTATCGCGATTCCGGCAAGCAGTTCGAGCGGGCTGCCTTCCGCGGGCGCACTCCCCAGGACTACGAGATGAACTTCGAGCGCCTGGTGGCCTCTCTCTACATGACCGCCATGATGCAAATGGGGCTGGTACATGAAGAAGGTCAGCAACCCGCTGGCGACCTGCTGGGCGCCAAGCAGACCATCGACACCCTGGGGCTGCTGCAGGAAAAGACCAAAAACAATCTCACCGACCAGGAGCAGCACCTGCTGCAGAACTGCCTCTACGAGCTGCGCATGGGCTTTGTGGAGCTGACCAACGCGCTGGCGCGGCAGGCTCCGCCCGACCTGTCGGCGCCCGGCGGCAAGCCAAAATGAAAGCCGTGCTGACCGTGCTGGGCAGCGGCACTTCCATGGGGGTGCCGACCATCGGCTGCACCTGCGCGGTGTGCAGCTCGCCGGACCCGCATGACCGCCGCACCCGTCCCTCGGTACTGGTCCAGTACGAAGGCCACGCCGTGCTCATCGACACCACCCCTGACTTCCGCCAGCAGGCCATCCGCGAAGGCCTCCGCCACCTGGACGCGGTGCTCTACACCCACGCCCACGCCGATCACATCCTCGGACTGGACGACCTGCGCCCGCTCACCTTCTGGCGCGACGGCAAGATCCCGCTCTACGGCCATGCGCCGGTGGTCGAGCGCCTGCGGCATATCTTCAGCTACATATTCGAAGGCGACTACAACTATGGCGGCCGAGCCGAGGTGCATCTGCACGAGATCAACGGGCCGGTGGAGCTGTTCGGCGCCTGCTTTCTGCCGGTGAAGGTGATGCATGGGCCGGAGGAGATCCACGGCTATCGCTTCGGATCGGCGGCCTACATCACCGACTTCAGCGAGATCCCCGAAGAATCCATGGCCCAGCTCATGGGGCTGGACATCCTGTTTCTCGACGCCCTGCGCCGCCGCCCGCACCCCACGCACTCGACGCTGGAAAATTCGGTGCGCCTGGTGGAGCGCTTGCAGCCGCGGCGCGCCTTCTTTACCCACATCTCGCACGATCTTGGCCACGCCGAAACCAACCGTTCCTTGCCGGGAAATGTGCGCCTGGCGCATGACGGGCTGAAGCTGGAGTTCGGGATCTAAGGGCATCGCTCGATGCAAGTCTTCCGCCATCTCGAAGAAGTGCCGGCTGATTTCGGGCCGGCCGTCATCAGCGTGGGGAACTTCGACGGGGTTCACCGCGGCCACCAGGCGGTGCTGGCGCAAGTGGTGCGGCGGGCCAACGAGCAAGGCGCTAGGCCGCTGGCCGTGACCTTTGAGCCCCATCCCACGCGCATCCTGCGCCCGGACGTCGCGCCCCGGCTGATTACGCCGCTGCCGCGCAAACTCGAGCTGCTGGCGGCCACCGGCCTGGAGGCCACGCTGGTGCTTCCATTCTCGCGCGACCTCTCGCTCACCCCGCCGCGAAAATTCGCCGAAGACATCCTGGGAAAGCGCCTGCGCGCGCTGGAAGTACACGAGGGCGCCAACTTCCACTTTGGACACAAGGCGCAAGGCGACGTGCGCCGGCTGGCGGAGTACGGCCGCGAAGCCGGTTACGAGGTGAAGATCTATCCCGAGATGAAGGTGCGGGGCGACAAGGTGTCCAGCAGCCGTGTCCGCGAGCTGCTGAAGCAGGGCAAGGTGGCGCGCGCGCGGCAACTGCTGGGACGCGTCTTCAGCCTGGTGTCCACCCCCGGCCGCGGCCGCGGCTATGGCCACAAGTACACGGTGCCCACCATCAACCTGAGCCAGTACGACGAGCTGGTGCCGGGAGACGGCGTGTACGTCACCCGCACGCGCATCAACGGCGAGTGCTTTGACTCGGTCACCAACGCCGGCTACCGCCCAACCTTCGGACAGGAGTCGTTCGCGGTCGAGACCCACCTGCTGAATTTTCATCCCATCGAACTGACGGCGCAGACCGCGGTGGAACTTTTCTTCCTGTACCGGCTGCGCGGGGAGATCAAGTTTCCCTCGGTGGAAGCGCTGCGCGAGCAGATTGCCCACGACGTGCGCCGGGCGCGGCATTATTTCCATCTGGCGCCGAAAGGCGGCTTTTAGCTCTTGGCGCTTGGCTTTTTGGCTGGTGAGCTCGCCCGGCAACCGCCCCTCCATCAAATGTCATTCTTCCGTCGACCAAAGGGAGACGGGAGAATCTGACGACAATGGCGGCGAAACCGATGCCGGTAGCGTTGGCATTCTCGTCAGATCCTCCGCTCGCTTTTGGCTCGCGAAGGATGACACCTCTGATTGTGCAGCCTGGAATTGTCACTCCGCTATCGAGAGCCGCACATCCGTCGCCGTTTCGCCGCCCTTCTCCGGGATCTGGATGGCGATGCTGGCGGCCAACACGATCACAATCCCCACCGCCTGCAGCCAGTGCAGCGACTCCGCGATGAACGCCGCCGCGAACAGGATGGCGAACACCGGTTGCAGGCAACTGGTCACCACCGCGCGGGTGGCGTCCAGGTACTGCAGTCCGGCGAAGTAGAACGAGAACGGCAGCAGGATCGAGATCACCGCGAAGATCGCCATGAAGCCCCATTGCTTGGCGGAGTAGTGGGCTGCAACGATGACCCAGGGCGGGCTCACGATCATCCAGAACAGGGTGGCGGCGAAAAAGGCCCATACCAGCACCCGCCAGCGCTCATTCTGCGCCAACACGCCGTGGCCGTACACGTTATAGAAGGCGAAGGCGGCGGCGCCCAGCAAGCCCGCGGCCAGTCCCAGGCCGTTGAGGCGCAAATGCGCGGGTCCGCCGATGCCGATGGCGAGCCCGCAGCCCACCACCGCGGCGGCCACCGCGCTCACCCGGCGCACCGTGGCGCGCTGCTTGCCTCGCGCCAGCAGATACAGCAGCACCCACACTGGCGCGGTGTAGAACAGAATGATGGCGGTAGCTACCGACGTCTTGGCGAGGGCGACGTAATAGAAAAAGTTGGCAAACGACATGCCGACGATCCCCAGCAGGAAGCAGCGCAGCACATCCTTCCTTGCCAGCGCCAGGGCGGAACGGCCACCCAGCCAGAGCACGATGGGCGTCAGGATCAGGAAAGAAAAGCTGATGCGGGTTTGCGTGATGATCACCGGCCCGAGCGAGGGCGAGTGGGTGAACATGCGTCCGGTGAACACCGCCCGGCCGAGGCTGGCGGCGCCGCCCCAGCAGAACGCTGCGGCTGCGATGGAGAGATATCCGCGCAAGGCGTGCCGGCGGTGTGTGGGCACGGCAGAGGTCTCGCGCACTTCCCGGATGACCTTGGTCATGGCAGGCGCTGGGGATGGCTAGGAGCCGAGCAGTTCGTCAATACGTTCCGGATCAAACCCGATGACCACCTCGTCGCCGATGACCACGGTCGGAGTGGCGCGGCTGTGATAGGTCTCGACCAGTTCGCGGACGGCGCCGAAATCATGGCTGACGTCGCGTTCTTCAAACGGAATGCCTCTCGCCGAGAGGTAAGCTCGCGCGGTGGAGCACGGAGGTCAGCCCGGCTGGCTGAACAGCAGGATGCGCTTCGGTTCCGTCATAGGCCCATCTGACGAGGCGGCGCGGCTGGTGGCTGCTTTTTTTCTTCACATGACCCGATGACCCGATCACCCGATCTCCCGATTATCTTCGGTTATCCGTCTGCGGCTCGGTATGGATCAGCACTTTGAACAGCTCCGGCGCTTGCTGCTTGAAGCGAATCTCCAGCTCGGTGGAGATGTCGTGCACGCGCGAGAGCGGCAGCGTGTCCGGCAGGGTGCAGTGGCAGGAGACGTTGATGTGGCTGCCGGCTCGTTTCAGGGTGAGCTCGTGCATATCGAGAATTTCGGGGAACTCGCTGGCGATGCGGCGCAGCCGGCGCTCGAGCCCGGGATCGCGAATCTCGTCGGTGGCCTCGATGTGCGCCGGTTCGCTCTCGATGTGGGTCAGGATGGAGGAAATCTCCGGCACCTCGGCGCGGATGTCGCCTTCGAGTCGGGTCACTAAGTCGTGCGCGTCCTTGAGCGGCATGCCCTCGTCGAGTTCCAGGTGCTGCTCCACGTGCAGAAAGCCGCCGAAGTTCTGCACGCTGACTTCGTGCACGTTGAGGTTGCTGCGGGCGGCCACGCCGCGGATGCGGTCGAACAGGTTCTCCTCCCGCGGGGCGCGGGGGATGGGGTGCACCACCACGTCGGCATCGGGAAGCACGTGGTGGACGGCTTCGGCTATGTCTTCCGCCACCTGTCCTGACTTCTGGAAGGTGACGTTGCGGCGCAGCGCCACCGAGAGATCGGCGAAGTAGCGGTTGCCGGCGCGGCGGATGCGGACGCGGTCCACGTCCACCACACTCTCCACGCGCGCGACCTCGTCAAGGATGCGGGCGCGCACGTCCGTGGGCGCGGCATCCAGCAGCGCGTCGATGGTCTGGCGCGCCAGCCGCGAGCTGACGTACACCACCACCCCTGCGACGATGAGCGCAGCGATGGGGTCGGCGTCGCGCAGCCAGCCGATCTTGAGGCGGTGGCCCAGAGCCACCAGCACCAGGCCGAGCATGACCACGCCGCTCGACCAGATATCGGTCGAGAAGTGAAGGGCGTCGGCCTGCAAGGCCTGGCTGTCGTATTTGTCGGCGACGCGCCGCAGCGCCCGCGAACGCCACCAGTCCACCGTCATCGACGCGAGCAGCACCAGGAACGCCGCCAAAGTGGGCTCGATCTCGACGTGGTGGAAGAACAGCCGCACGACGGCCTCGTACACGATCCACACGCAGGTGAGCAGCAGCAGGCCGGTCTCCAGGAAGGCGGAAAAGTTCTCGACCTTGCCGTGGCCGTACTGGTGGTCGGCGTCGGCCGGCTTGTCGGAAACGCGCACCGAGAGCAGGGTGATGAAGGCGGCAATCAGGTCCAGCCCCGAATGCGCCGCCTCGGAGAGAATGCCGAGGCTGCCGGTAGTGATGCCGACCACCACCTTGAGCGCAGTGATGGCGGTGGCTGCCAGCACGGAGTTGAATGCTACCCCGCGCTTTTCCACGCGCATTGCGTTGGCGCCGGCGTTGAGGTTGGGGGCAGCCATCTCCCGGCATTTTACGCTTGTGGTGCGGAGCGCCGAACCCAGACTCCGCGCCGCCCGCCCGCAGTGAGAGCTTGTGCTAGCATGACCAGAGACCTCTAAGGAGTGAAGCGCCCCATGCGCCTTTTCGTTCTGGTACTGATGATGTGCCTATGTACGCTTCTGACCGCGGGACAGACGAGTTCCCCTCAGGCCCCTCCCACCGCCACCCCCAGTCCTGCCGCCGCTCAGGGAGAAAAACCCGGCAAACCGGCCGCACCCGCGAAGCCGCCCTCCGCCAGGCAACAGGCCGAGGAAGCCAAGGAAGTGAGGCCGGATGCGGCTGTTGTTACCATCAAGGGGTTGTGCTCAACTCCGGCGCCCAAGGCGGCGAGCAAGACGGCCCACCCTGCCGCGCCGGCCAAGCCCGCAGCCTGCCAGACCGTGATTACCAAGAAGGAACTGGAGATGGTGATCGAAACCGTCCGGCCGAATCTGCAGCCCGGGCAACGGCGCATGCTGGCGCAGCAGTATGTTGAGCTGCTGGTGGTGGCCAACGCCGCCGCCAAGGCCGATATCGAAAAAGACCCCAAAGTAAAGGAACAGCTCCGGCTGCAGAAGCTGCAGATACTGGCCACCGCCTACTCGAAGGATCTGCAGCAAAAAGAAGCGGAAGTTCCGGAAGCCGACATTGCGAAGTACTACAAGGAGAATGCGGCGAAGTACGAGCAGGCCAAGCTGCTGAGGATCTACGTTCCCATGGTGACGGAGGAGGGCAAGCCGCCCGACACCGCGGCGAGCAAAGCCCTGGCCGAGAAGATCCAGCAGCGCGCTGCCGCGGGCGAGGACTTCGACAAACTGCAGAAGGAAGCCTTCAGCGCCGCCAGCAACAAGGGCACGGCCCCGCCCGTGGAGCTGGGGGAACGCCGCCGTGGCACCCTGCCGCCCAAGCAGGAAGATGCAGTGTTTGTCCTGAAAGTCGGTGAAGTCTCAGCGGCCCTCGATGAGGCTTCCGGGTACTACATCTACAAGATGGTCAGCAAGGATGCCGTCGCGCTGGACAAGGTGCACGACGAGATCAAGGGCACGCTGGGCCGGGAGCACTTGCGCGAGAGCATGGAGAAGGTGCGCAATTCGGTGGAGTCGACGTACAGCCCGGCGTACTTCGGGAGTGCGGCTCCGCCGGCGGCCGGCGGAGAAGTCGCTCCGCCCCCGCCGGGACGGCCGGCTCCCGCACCGCCAGCCCCGGCGCAACCGGCAACACCTCCAGGCACGAGCGAGGCGCCCAAGCCGCCTCCTCCGGCCCCGCCGCCCAGCAAGTAGGGATGTCCGCACCCGAGAAGACGGTGGTGGTCACTGGCGTAGCCGGCAACCTGGGAGTGCGCCTGCTGCGCGAGATCCCCGAGTTCGAGGTCTTCGGGCTCGACCTGCATCCCCTGCGTGACGAGTCCGCCGTCCCGAGCCCCCCATCCTTCCATTTCCAGACCATCGACCTGGGCGAAGAGCCTTCCAGCCACGAACTGATCGAGTTGCTGCGCACGTCGGAAGCGCAGTCGGTGGTGCACCTGGCGTTTGTCATCGATCCCATGCGCACCGGAGTGCTGGATGTGGAGCGTATGTGGCGCATCAACGTGGCCGGCACGGCGCGGGTGATGGAAGCCATCTCGGTGGTGAACCGCAACGGTGGCGTGATCAAGAAGTTCGTCTATGTCAGCAGCGTGGCCGCCTACGGATCGGACCTCGCCGCGCCGGCGACCGAGGACCATCCGCTGGCCGGGCACACCCTGCCCTACGCCATCCACAAGCGCGAGGCCGACCAGGTGGCGCAGGCGCGCGCCAAGACCATGGGCGCCTGCAGCACCTACATCCTGCGGCCACACATCTTCGCCGGCGCCAGCATGCGCAATTACCTCATCAACATCCTGCGCGGCACCCCCTACGGGCAGGGCCGGCTGGGGCGCTGGATGGAGCAGGGCGGACGCAAGCTGCCGGCGCTGGTCCCCTACGGCCGCAAGTATCTCGACACCCGCTTCCAGTACGTGCACGTAGATGACATGGCACGCCTTCTGGCGTGGGTCCTGCGGCAGCGCGATGTGGCACGGACGCTCACCATCCTGAACGTAGCCGGACGCGGCGAGGCGCTCACCTTCGAGCGTTGCGCGCAAATCGCCGGTTCCAAGGTGACCCGGCTGCCGGGCAAAAGCGGCTGCCGCCTGGCGCTTAGCCTGGGGTGGAAGCTGGGTCTCTCCTCCGTGCCCGCCGCGGCCATTCCCTATCTCACCGGCACCTACCTCATGGATACCAGGCGGCTGCGGGAACTCCTGGGAAAGGATTACGAGGACGTGATCCGCCATACCTGCGAAGAGGCGCTGGCCGACAGCTTCACTGCATGTCATCCCGAGCGAAGCGCGACGTGAGCTTGCGAACGGAGCGCGAGTCGAGGGCCCCCTACACGAAAGAAATCGTGCGAGTTGGGGTGCTTCGACTCGCGCGGGCAAAAGCGGCCCGCACTCGCTCAGCATGACAGTCGAAAGGGTACAACTACTCCGAAGCTTCCGGCACGAAAGTGCCAAGCTACGTCGCTACGGCTTTGCTCCGCGATACAACCCCGCAATCCCAAACGTATATGGTGTCCAGCTCACGTTACCAAACCCGGCGGCGCGCATGCGCTCCAGCATCTGCGCAGGATCGGGGAAGCGTTCGACCGACGCCGGCAGATACGCGTACGGTCCACGCACCCCCGAAATGACGGTCCCAACCACCGGCAGCACCCGCCGGAAGTACACACGGTAGACCTTGCCCAGCCCTCCCGTGGGCTCGCCGAAATCGAGGATGCCCACCTCCCCACCCGGCCGCAGCACGCGAAGGATCTCGCGCAGCCCGGCATCGTAGTCGGTGAGATTGCGAAAGCCGAAGGCGGAGACGACCAGGTCGAAGCACTCGTTGCGGACGGGCAGAGAGAGCGCGTCGGCTTCGATCAGCTTCACGCGGTCGCGGGCCTTGCGTCCGGCCAGCGTCAGCATGGTGTGGGAAAAATCCGCCCCGAAGATGGATGCCGACGCGGCGGCTTGCCGCCGCAAGGCCAGCGCCATGTCCGCGGTGCCGCAGCACAGGTCGAGCACGCAGGCGCCGGGACGCGCCAGGATGTGTGCGAAGGTGCGCGCGGCGCGGCGCCACCACAAGCGGTCCACGTTCATCGAGAGCACGTGGTTGAGCAGGTCGTAGCGGGGCGCGATGGCGGTGAACATCTCGCGCACGGCGCGCGCGGCCGCCGCCTGATCGTAGGCGCCGGCAGGCGCCGCGCCGGCTACTGCGAGTTTGTCGGGTGCGGCCACGGTCATGCCTGCGAGAGCGTGCGCAATTTGTCGACGGCTTGCAGCACCGCACGTTCCGGGACGTCGCGCACGATCTCCACCCTCCCGATCTCGATCGGGAGCACGAAGTGGATGGCGCCATCGACGGTCTTCTTGTCGGCGCGCAGCCGCCGCACCACATTCCTACTGCGCGCCGTCACCCTCGGCAAAGGCGCATACGCGAGCACGGTGGAGATGATGCGGCGCGCGAGCTTGGCGTCGGTCTTCTGCAGGCCCACCCCGATCATGGAGGCAGCCACCATGCCCCAGGCCACGGCCTCGCCGTGCAGGTAGTGCTTGTACGAGGTTTCAGCCTCGAGCGCGTGGCCGATGGTGTGGCCGAAATTCAGGATGCGGCGCAGGCCGGACTCGCGCTCGTCGGCGGCGACCACCGCGGCTTTCACCTCGACGCATTCCGCGATCAGCCACTCCAGCGCCGCGGGATCACGGCGCAGGATGGCTTCGCGCTCTTTCTCCATAAAGTCGAAGATCTGGGGATTGCGGATGACGCCGCACTTCAGCGCTTCGTGGAGGCCGGCGCGGTACTCGCGCTCGGGCAGCGTGGCCAGCACGCCGGGATCGATCAGCACCAGCCGTGGCTGGTGGAACGTTCCCAGCAGGTTCTTGCCGGCCGCGAGGTCGACGCCGGTCTTGCCGCCGATGGCCGCGTCCACCTGCGCCAGGAAGGTCGTGGGGATTTGCACGAAGTCGAGCCCGCGCATGTAGATCGAAGCCAGAAAGCCGGCCACGTCGCCCACCACGCCGCCGCCGAAGGCGACCAACAGAGAACGGCGGTCGGCCCCGCGCTCCACCAGGCGCGTAGCCAGCTCTTCGACGGTGGCCATGGTCTTGTAGCGCTCGCCGTCGCTCATCTCCAGTTTATGAAATGGGAGCTTCGCCTGGCTCAGCGAATCGGCGAGCGCGCTGCCCCAGTGTTTCCGTACCGCGGCGTTGGTGATCACAAACACGGACGGACTGCCATCGGCGCGCAGCTGCGCGAGCTGCGCCCCGGCGTCGCGCAGGAGGCCGTTTTCGATGTGCGCCTCGTACGCGGGCTGAACGGCGATGGTGACCGTCTTCACGTTGACTTCCATGATAGCCCACCGCGCGGGAATCGGAGGCTCGTCTGCGTGGTACCATGACCCGCTTATGAAGTCAGTGCCGTCCGAGACCGATTACATCGTGGTGGGCGCGGGGGTTGCCGGCATGCGCGCCGCCATCGATCTGGCCGCCGCCGGACGCGTGCTGGTGCTGGCCAAGAGCGAAGTGACCGAGTCGGCCACGCAGTATGCGCAGGGCGGAGTGGCGGTCGCGCTCAGCGACGAAGACGAGATCAGCCTGCACCTGCAGGACACCCTCGATGCCGGCGACGGGCTCTCCAATCCCGAGGCGGCGCGGGTCCTGGTCGAGGAAGGGCCAGCACGCATCCAGGAACTGATCGACTGGGGAACCGAGTTCGACCGCCAGGGCACGAAACTCACCTTCACCCGCGAAGGCGCGCACAGCCGCTCCCGCATTCTGCACGCCCACGGCGATTCCACCGGGCGCGAGATCGGGCGCGCTCTCTACGCCAAGGCCGCGGCGCTGAAGCACATCTCCTTCTGGGAGTGGGAGTTCACCGTCGACCTGTGCGTGCGCGACGGACGTGTGGCCGGCATCCGGGTGATGAACGAACATGGCGAGGCGCGCGAAGTGCACGCGCACGCCGTCCTGCTGGCTACTGGCGGCCTGGGGCAGGTATATCGCGAAACGACTAATCCCGGCGTAGCTACCGGCGATGGCGTGGCCATGGCCTTCCGCGCCGGCGCCGAAGTCCAGGACCTGGAGTTCGTGCAGTTCCATCCCACCGCGCTCTACGTGAAAAAGGCGCCGCGGTTCCTGCTGTCGGAGGCGTTGCGCGGAGAAGGCGCGTACCTGCGCAACGTGGAGATGGTTCGCTTCATGCCCAAGTACCACGAGATGGCGGAGCTGGCCCCGCGTGACGTGGTGGCCCGCGCCATCGCCCACGAGCTCGAGGTCTCGCACCTGGCCGACCCGGTGGTGTACCTCGACCTGACGCATCTCGATCCCGACCACCTGGCAGCGCGATTCCCTCGTATCCACGCCACGTGCCTGCAGTACAACATCGACATCGGCACCGACCTGATTCCGGTGCGGCCGGCGGCGCATTACGCCATGGGCGGGGTGCGGACGGATTTGCACGGGCGCACCAGCCTGCCCGGACTCTACGCCGCGGGCGAGGCCGCCTGTACCGGCGTGCACGGCGCCAACCGGCTGGCCAGCAATTCGCTGCTCGAAGGCCTGGTGTATGGCGCGCGCGCCGGCGCAGCCATCCGCGAAGAGGCGCAGCCAGCCCGCGCCAACGCCCACGCCAAAGCGTGCAAACCGGCGGCGGGCGGGAGCGCCGTCCCCGACGCGCACGGAGCGGAAGAGATTATCCGGGCGGTGCGCGACCTGGCGTGGAAGAACATCGGCATCGTGCGTACCGGCTCGGGGCTGCGCGAGGCTATCGAACAACTGGAGCACTGGCGTGCCTGTCTGCCGCCGATGAACGGCCGGCGGCAGTGTGAAGCCAACAACATCTTCCAAACCGCGATGCTGATCGCGCGCTCTGCCCTGGCCCGCCTGGAAAGCCGAGGCGCGCATTACCGGCTCGACTATCCTTTGCACAATGATGCCCGGTTCAAGAAGCACTCGGTCGTGCGCGGGGAGTCGATCCGGTTCGAGTAGGGCCGACGACCGACGACAGAAGTTACCCCGTCTTCCCCGGAAGCACCAGCGACGCGATCACCGAGATCACCAGGATCGCTCCCACCACCGACAACGCCACGCCAATCGGGATGTGGACATACTCCGAAGCCAGCATTTTCACCCCAATAAAGATGAGGATCACCGACAGCCCGTAGTGCAGATAGTGGAAGACCTCCATCATCCCGGCCAGGGCGAAGTAGAGCGAGCGCAGCCCCAGGATGGCGAACACGTTCGAGGTGTACACGATGAAAGGATCGCGGGTGATGGCCAGGATCGCCGGAATTGAGTCGGTGGCAAACATCAGGTCCGTAGTCTCGACTACGATGAGCACCACCGCCAGCGGGGTAGCAATCCACTGCGCACCCCGCTTCACGAGAAATTTCCGGCCTTCGTACTGCGGTGCGATGGGCACGAACCGGCGGAACAGCTTCAGCACCGGGTTGTTCTCCGGGTGGATCTCCGTTTCCTGCTGCCGGAAAAGGCGAATGCCGGTGTAGACGAGGAAGGCGCCGAACAGGTAGATGATCCAGTGCAGGCGGTTGATGAGGGTCACGCCGCCGAGGATGAACGCCGCCCGCATCACCAGCGCGCCCAGGATGCCCCAGAACAGCACCGCGTGCTGGTGCAAGCCGTCCACGCGAAAATAGCGGAAGATCAGCAGGAAGACAAACAGGTTGTCCATGCTGAGCGATTCTTCGATCAGATAGCTGGTGACGAACTCCAGCGCCAGCTCGGAGTTCGGCCGGGTGGGATTGGGTACCAGGTGATGCCCGAACTGGTGCACCAGCAGGGCGAACAGGCCGGCCAGCGAGACCCAGACGAAGGTCCAGGCGATGGCTTCCTTGAAGCGGACAACGTGTGCCTTGCGATGGAAGACGCCCAGGTCCAGGACCAGCATCAACAGCACAAACGCGTTGAAGACGACCCAGAAGACCCAGTTGGGAGGCATGCCGAGGCCATTGTAAAGCGAGAACGCGCTACTTCTCTCCGCTCAGCACATCCCACCCACGGCGGCCGAGATCCCAAAAAATGAAGGCTGCGCACGCGGCGGCGGTGGCCAGCAATGCGATTCCCGTCCGCGGGTGCCCGAAGATGATGTAGCCGATGCCGAACAGCGAACCGTAGATGAGGGCGCAGCCGGCGATCCAGTCGGCAGCGGACCATAGCAGGCTCTGTTTTGACGGCTGTTGCTCGAAGCCAATCACGGCGCGCCATCCGACCGATGCCGGGCGTACGCGCTGGTAGAACTCGCGCAGCTTGGCGGCAGGTTCCGGCGGAGTAATGAACGTGACCACCAGCCAGGTGACTGTCGTACAAGCCGTGGTCAGGATCATCAGCCAGGCAAAGCCGTGGGGATCGGACGCGTTTAGCGGGCCGGCGGGCAAGCGCGAATCAATCGACCGCAGATGCTCAACCAGACCCGTTGCCGCGCGCGATTGCAGCAGCAGCGACGAAATGCCCGCCGCGCTCATGGCGCTGATCTCCGACCAGGCATTGATGCGCCACCAGAACCAGCGCAGCATGAACACCAGGCCCGCGCCCGCGCCGATGGAGATCAGGAACTTCCATGCCACCTCGATGGAACTCATAAAGTACGTGGCGACGGCGGCCAGCAGCGTGACCACAATCGTCGCCAGCCGCGAGGCGCGGACGTAGTGACGCTCGCCGGCATCGCGCTTAACGAAGCGGCGGTAAAAATCGTTGATCATGTAGGACGCGCCCAGGTTGATGTGGGTGCCGATGGTGGACATGTAGGCGGCTGCGAAGCCAGCCAGCATCAGCCCGCGCAGGCTCGCCGGCAGATGCCGGATCATCACCTGGATGTAGCCGACTTCGGGATCGCGCAGGTTGGGATAAAGCACCACCGCCACCAGCGCGGTCAGGATCCACGGCCAGGGCCGCAGCGCGTAGTGTGCCAGGTTGAACCACAGCGTAGCGGCGAGAGAATGCTTTTCGTTTTTCGCCGAGAAGATGCGCTGGGCGATATAGCCTCCGCCGCCGGGCTCGGCGCCGGGATACCAGCTCGCCCACCAGTTCACGCTCAGGTACACCAGAAACATGAGGAACCAGCCGGAGGTCCAGTCGGGAACGAAAGCCAGCGACTGCGAGCCGGTCGTGGCATCGTGTGCCGCGAGCCGCGAGGTCAGCCCGTGAATGCCGCCGACGGCGCGCACGGCGAAGACGGCCAGCACGATCACCATCCCCATCTTCAGGACGAATTGCAGCAGGTCGGTCCACAACACCGCCCACAGGCCGGAGATGGCGGTATAGAGCACGGTCATCCCCAGGCAGAACATCACCGCCGAGAGCCGTTTCACGCCCAGGGTGAGTTCGAGGATCTTGGCCATCGCCAGGTTTACCCATCCCATGATGATGGTGTTGACCGGCAGCGCGAGGTAGAGCGCGCGGAAGCCGCGCAGGAAGGCGGCGGGACGTCCGGCGTAGCGGAGTTCGGCGAACTCCATGTCGGTAAGCACGCCGGCGCGCCGCCACAGCCGGGCAAAAAAGAAGACGGTCATCATGCCGCTGAGCGCCATGGTCCACCACAGCCAGTTGCCGGCGATGCCGTAGCGATAGATGATCCCGGTGACCACCAGCGGGGTGTCGGCGCCGAAGGTGGTGGCGACCATGCTGGTGCCGGCCAGCCACCAGGGGACGTTGCGTCCGGAGATGAAGTACTCGCTGACGCTGCCGCTGGCACGGCGGTAGTAGAGCGCCCCGATCCCCAGATTGATCGTGAAATAGGCAACGACCACCAGCCAGTCGGCGAGGGAAAGCTGCATGAGGGCAGTTTCAGGTTTCGCGGTGCGCGTTGCTAGTGGGTTTCGCGGTACAGGCGGAGTTGCCGCTATTTCGTGGCAGGTGTCTGCGGTCCCTGCATGCCCGGGGAGCCAAGACTGGGCTGCATCCCAGGCGTTTGCCCTCCCGTGAGGGCCGGATTCGGACCCGTGACGCCGCCGCCTAAAGCCCCTGCCATGGTCATATCCAGAGTCGGGTCGTAGACGAACTCCCAGTCGTTGTAGTGGTTTTTCTTGTTGAGTTGTTTGATGGACTCTTTCTTGCTGGTGCTGGCCACGCCCACCACAGGTCCGCCGCCGAATTGGGGTCCGCTTCCCAAGGGCGAACTCAGTTGCGACGCCGGTGTGCCGGGCTGGCCGGGCTGCCCGCCGGACTGGCCGGATTGACCGGATTGAGAGGAATCCGCAGACGCGCCCGCCGTGGCGCCGGTCTGACCCGGGCCAGTCTGACCAGACGTCGTGGGGTTGGTTTGTCCGGTGCTTGCCTGAGAACCGCTGGAAAAGGTGTTGGCGAACGCGGAAGAAGAACCGCCAGCGCCCGAAGTGCCGGCAGAGCCCGACGCGGTGGGAGAACCCGGAATGGTGGCTCCGGGAAGCACCGGAGCGTTGCCGGGCAGCGTGAGCTGCGCTTCGCCGTAGTGGATCAGGCGCCAGTCGCCGCTCGCGGTCATGGGGTCCTTGTATCGCCTGCGCAGGAAGCGGATGTTGTTGGTCTTCTCCAGCTCCTCTAATCGCACAGGATAGCGGCCGAATTTCCGGTAAAACATGCGGATGGCGCGGGCGTACTGTTTTCCGCGGTGGATGAGTTCAATCTCCCGCTCGCGGCGCACCCGCGTCGCCATGGCCGGCGCCACCGCCGTCAGGCCAATCACCATGATCGCGAGAAACAGCAGCATCACGATGAGGACATAGCCCTGCTGCCGCGAGCGGCTTGCTTTCCGGCGCAGATGTGGATGCAGCTTCATGCGCGACTAAGACTGGGTGAGGGGAATGGTCTGACGGTTGTTGTTGAGCACGTCCTCGATCTCGACCGAGGTAGGGTTGATGTGCACCACCTTGTACCGGCGGTCTACGATCTGGCCTTCGAGCGCGATAAACACGGTGTCACCCTGTGCCAGGAAGATGCGCGTGGGCTCGCCGGCGTGGCTGGCGAAACCAAAAAACTTCAGGTTGATGGGCGGCGGCGGGGGCGGACCCGGCGGCGGCGGCGGCGGCAGCGGCTTGCCCCCCGGCATGCCCGGCGCGATCTCTTTCGGAATGTTTTCCAGCCCGGGCACGAAGATGTTGCGTCCCGAGCCTTCGTACTTGGTGCCCTCGCTGGACTCCAGCAGCTTGAGACGCAGCTCGGGATCGAGACTGTTGGCAGTGATGGAAATCGAGGGGCCGCGGGTCCCCGGACGCGGCGGCTGCGCGGCGGCGTTGCCGCGGGAGGGTGGGGCAGTCACCACCTGCGGCGGTCCGCCGCCGAGGGAGTTAAACATGTAACCCACTGAGAGCACCGCCCCCACGGCCAGCACCGCCAGCACGATGAGCTTGTTCCGGTTTTCCGCGCCCAGCTTCATGCCTTCTCGGTCCTCAGATAAGTCTCCAGCTTGACCTGCAGCCGCACCATGCCGCCCTGCTCCTGGGCCAGCGTGAGGCTGTCCACCATAAAGAACATGCGGTCGCGTTCCAGGGCATTGATGAATTTCACCACCTGCAGGTAGTCGCCGTCCAGATTGGCGTTGATGACCACCTGCTGCAGGTTGGGAACCTCCGTCGGCTTAGGTTCGTAGGCAATCTGCGACACGCGGACGCCGGTCTCGCCCGCCACTTTGCCCAACTCGCTGGATACGGCGGAGTACTGGGCAGGGAAGCGGTCTCTGTAAAAGGCGGCGATCTCCTGCCGCGCCAGATCCAGCTTCTTGTCCATGCCGCGCAGGGGGACGGCGTCGGCCTTCTTGGCCTGGAGTTCCCGTCGCGCTTCCGCCCACTCCGCTTCCCGCGCGCTGCGCGAGCGGCCCAGCGGCGAAACCAGGAAGCCCACCGCCGCCAGATCCAGCACTGCCAGGATGATGGCGGCTGCGGTAAAGCGCTTGCGTGCGTTGCGCAGGTTCGCCATCAGCGGTTCTCCTTTTGTAGCTGAGGAACGTACAGGGCCACGATGGTGAAGTCGATTCCGGGCGAGCTGCCGGGGGCGTCGGAAGGGCGCTCCACCCGCAACTGCGCCTCGCGGAAGGTGGGCGACTCCTCCATGTGGCGTAGCAGTTCGTTGGCCTTCTCCCGCGAATCGCCGATGGCCTCCAGGTGGATCTCCAGTTGGCTGCTGAGGTTCACTTCGGGATGGATGGAGACGATGCGTACCCGCGGCGGCACGATCCTTTCCAGGTCGGAGAAGACCTGCGTCCAGGAGAAGGCCTTGCGCACGATCAGGGCGTTGAGGAAGCGCGACTTGTCGCGGACGTCGCGGTTCTCCACCCGGTTGAGGATGGCCTCGGCGGCGGCGCGCTCGCGGTCGATCTCCGCGATCTGGCTGCGTTCCTGCGCCACCTTGCGGGCGATGTCGCGGGAGGCGCGGTGCGACCTCACCACCATGGTGATGAGCAAGGCGGTGATGACCGCCAGCGCCAGCAACAGCCCGAACCACTGCAGGTAGAAGCGCTGCGCGTCCTCGTAGGGCTGGCTTGCGAGATTGATCCGGCTACGCATCTTCAGGCCACCAGTGCTCCCAAAACTCCCGCCAGCAGCGAAGCTGGCGCCGAACCTTCCTTGCCCTCGAGATGGCGTCCGGTGACCAGGCTCTGGACGCGCAAGCCGATCTGCGCCTCCAGCGCCGAGGTGATATCGGCCATCGAGGGCAACCCGCTCACCAGCACGCGTTCCACCTTGGCCCCGTAAGTGTCTTCGTAGAAGACGACCGAGGGATAGACGTCGGCCGCGATCTGGGCTCCGCTCACGCCGGCGCCGCTGGCATTTTCCAGCGTGCGCAGCAGGCGCAGTTCGTTCTGGTCCACCACCGCCACGCTGATGCTGACCGAATCCACTTTGACCACCAGGGCGGGAGCCCCGGTGTCCACCAGGCCCAGCGCCGCCAGCATGGAGGGCACTACCACCCCGGGGCTGTAGCCGGCGTCGCGAAACGCCGACTCGTACTCCTCCAGCACCGGCTGTGGTGAAACCGCGGCCAGCACCTTCACGTGCCCGTTCATGTGGTGGACCTCGTAGGAAAGCGCCGCCTGGTCCACGTTGAAGGGAAGGGATTTCTTCAGGCGGAAGCGAACCACGCCTTCGGCGTCCTGCTGCTTGTCGGGCAGGGTATCGAAATCCAGCATGACCACGCGCACGGCCGCGTCGGGAAGCACGGCGATCACGTCGCGCGAGCGGTCCTGCACCGACGCCAGGGCCTCGGCAATGGCCAGGCGCAGCACCTGCCCGTCCAAGACGTTGACGTTCCCCAGGTTGGGCACCACGGCGCCCGCCGGCAGTGAATGGCTGGCGCAGAGTTCGACGCGGCCGGCGGCGGAAGCGCGCGCCGCCACCACGCGATCGGCCGCTACTTCGCACGCCAGATGCGGACGCGCCGTCGATTTGGTGATACTGGGCATAGTTTCTACAAGCTATCTAAGCCATTTCATAAACGGATTTCGGAGGGGCACGGCTTCAGCCGTGCCGCACTTCAAGCCGCGCCCCTCCGAAGCCCATTATCTCGTCGTCTCGATGAAGGTGACCTTGTTGATCTCCTTCAGGGTGGTAACCCCGGCCTTCACCTTGGCCAGCGCGGACTCGCGCAGGAAGCGCATGCCTTCCTCGCGGGCGGCGCGTCGGATCTCCGAGGTCGGCCGCTTTTCCAGGATCATCTCCCGGATGCGGTCGGTCAGGTCCAGCAACTCGTGGATCGCCGTGCGGCCGCGGAACCCGGTGCCGGAACACTCCATGCAGCCCTCGCCTTCATGGAACGGCACGCTGCCCCAAACTTGCGGGTCCAAGCCGCTGCTTTCCAGCACCTCGGGAGGATAGTAAACCTTTTTTTTGCACGAGTCGCAGATCAGGCGTACCAGCCGCTGCGCCAGGATGCAGTTCAGGGCGGAAACGAAATAATAAGGCTCCACGCCCATGTTGAGGAAGCGTCCGATCACGTCCACCACGTTGTTGGCGTGCACGGTGGTGAACACCAGGTGGCCGGTAAGTGCGGACTGGATGGCGATCTGCGCCGTTTCGGTGTCGCGGATCTCGCCCACCATGATCTTGTCGGGATCGTGGCGCAGGATGGAGCGCAGGCCACGGGCAAAAGTCAGGCCTTTCTTCTCGTTGACCGGGATTTGGGTGACGCCGCGGATCTGGTACTCCACCGGGTCCTCGATGGTGACGATCTTGTCTTCCTCGCTCTTGATCTCGTTCAGGCCAGCGTAGAGGGTGGTGGTCTTACCGCTGCCCGTGGGTCCGGTGACCAGCACCATGCCGTAGGGTTCGGCGATGTAGCGGCGGAAGCGGCGCAGGTCGTCGTCGCTGAACCCCACCACGTCGAGGGTGAGGTTGCGGAACTTCTCGCTCATCGACTCCTTGTCCAGCACGCGCAGCACGGCATTCTCGCCGTGGATGCAGGGCATGATGGAAACGCGGAAGTCGATGGAGCGGCCGGCGTAGCGCACGCGGAAGCGCCCGTCCTGGGGCACGCGGCGCTCGGCGATGTCCAGTTCGCTCATCACCTTGATGCGGCTGATGATGGTGGAATGGTGCTCGCGGCCGATGGGCGGCATGGCCTGCTGCAGCACACCGTCGATGCGGTACTTGATGACCGAGGAGTCGTCGCGCGACTCGATGTGGATGTCGCTGGCCCGCCGCTGCAGGGCGGTGAAGATGGTGGTGTCGACCAGGCGGATGATGGGGCTGGCTTCGCCCTCCTGGGTCAGCCGCTCGATGGAGATGTTCTCGTCGCCGCCCTCGTCCTCCTTGATGACATCGAGCGCGAAGCCTTCGCTGGCTTCCTCCAGCACGCGCTGCGACTGCTCGGTTTTCTTGAGCAGGTCGGTGATCTGCGAGAGCGTCGCCACCTTGGTCACCAGCCGCTTGCCCAGCAGCAGGCCGACCTCGTCGATCATCATGAGCTGGCTGGGATCGGCGATGGCGATGACCAGGTTGCCGTCGCGCTCCTCCAGCGGCACGAAGTTGTAGCGGAACATCAGGTCCACGGGGACGGAGCGGAACAGGTCGTGGTGCTTGTGGAAATTGCGCAGGTCCACGAACTCGCAGCGATAACGCTGGGCCAGGTCGCGGGCGCGCGCCTCTTCCGCGGCATGATCCGCTGGGCCGCCGCTGCCGGTCACGAACAATGGTGTCTTGCCAGCCATCGAACTCCTATATTCTCTCCCCGCTTCCTAAGCCGGCTTGATGCCGCCGGCGCCCAGGCTGAAGATGGGAAGGTACAACGATATCAGCACGAAAGCCACTATTGCGCCCATGAAGATCAGGATGACGGGCTCGATCAGCGAGAGCGCGGCCACCAGGGCGGTCTGCACGTCTTCTTCGTAGAAGTCGGCCACCGAGTTCAGCATCGCCGGCAAAGCCCCGGTGGATTCACCCACCTCGATCATCTCCACCGCCAGGTCGGGGAAGACCCCGGCTTCCTCCAGGCTGTGCGCCAGCGGACTGCCTTCGCGCACCTTTTCCGCCGCCTTCATGGTCGCACTGGAGATCAGACGGCTCTGCATGGAATCGGCGGCGGTCTGCAGCGCCGGCATCAGGGGAATCCCGCCCGCCAGCAGGGTGGAGAGCATGCGCGCGAACATGCCGATCTGGTACTTCAGCCAGATGGATCCCACCAGGGGCAGCGCCAGCCGGATCCGGTCCAGCCTTTGCGATCCGCTCTCCGACTTGCTCCAGCGCCACATCACGAACAGCGCGGCGAAGATCGCGGGGAAGATGATGAAGAAGTAGTTCCGAACCGCCGTGCCCACCGTCAGCGTGAATACGGTGATCCTGGGCAATTCCGCCCCAAAATCGGCGAACAAGGCCTGGAATTTGGGAATCACGAAGTTCAGCAGCACGGTCAGGATCAGGATCACGCCGCTCACCAGCAGCGCGGGATACACCAGCGAGGCCAGCAGCTTTCTCCGCACCGCCGATGCCACCCGCTGGAAGGCGATGTAGCGGGTGAGCACTTCCTCCAGGTTGCCGCTCTTCTCCCCCGCCAGCAGCGTGGTGGTGTAGATCCTGGGGAAGAGGCCCTGCGCCAGAAAGGCGTCGGAAAGCAACTCGCCGCTGCGCACGCGATCGCGCACGTTCTCCAGCACGGCGCGGAAGACAGGACTCTTCTGCCGCTTCAGCAGCAGGTCGAGCGAGGTCAAAATGGGAAGTCCGGCTTTGATCAGGGTCAGGAACTGCGCGTTGAAGATCACGAACTCGTCCAGCTTGACCTTCCGCCGGCGGTGCAGGCTCAGGCTTCCCCCGGCGAGAATGCCACGCGGCTTCACCCAATAGACCAGGAATCCCTGCTGCGAGAAGCGCTCGCGCACGTCTTCCTGCGAGGGGCCGTTCTCCACCTGTTCGAGCACGCGCCCGCGCTCGTCCGCCATCCGAATGAGGAATTCTGCCATGAAGATGTTAGTAAGAGTGTAACACTGCTAACTAGCTGGTTCTGCCGCTCTGGATGCCTCCCGGCACCCAAAGGGACAAGTTACTTTCGGGCACGTCCCGCTTTCTGCCTTCCGCCTCACGGCGTCAGGTCTTCCGTCTCGATCAACTCCACCCCGGGGGGAGGCGAGAAGCGGAACCGCTGATCGGCGATGGGTTGATTCTCGCGCTGGTTACCGAAACGGTACTCCGTACTCGACCCGTCCACCTCGTTCACGACCATGCGCACGATCTCCGCCCCCGGGGTCACTTCCAGCAGCACGCTCGAGACCCGGTCCTCCATACCCTTGGGGACACCGCGCAACACGATGTCACCCGGCGCCGCCGGCGAAACCTCCGCCGCCAGCGACAGCCCGGTAAGTTCCTTTTGCAGCTTGGTCTTACCCAGCAGATAACGCAGCGGCGACCGCAGATCGTCCAGTTTCTTCACCGCCGCCTTGCGCGCCTGGCGTTCTCCCGGGACGTAAAACCACGCCCACTTGCCGTCGGTGACGAACACCTTCGGCTGCGGTTCCCGATAGTCCCACAGCATTTTGCCGGGACGCTTCAGCCAGAGCACCCCGGATTCGCTCCTCGACACCCCAGCGCCGCGATAGGTCTCGGTGAAGTCGGCCTGGAGTGTTTCCAGGTGGTTGTAACGCTGGTCCACCTTGGCGGCGATCTCGGGCGCCGTGGCCGCGGCGGCGATGCCAGTCGCGAACAGAAGGCACAGCGCCAGAGACGCGAAGGTGCCGCCCTCCGGGCTCATTATTTTTCCCGATTGTCCAACCACCTATTTCACCCAAAGTGTCTTCCGAGCGAAGCGAGGAATCTATGTATTGCACCACTCGGGGCCTTGGAGAGAACCAGAGCCTTGTTCAGCGATTCGTCACGATGTAGAAGTGGAAAAAATGCATAGATTCCTCGCTTCGCTCGGAATGACACACCTCTTATTTCAAAGCTGCTCTTACTTGGATTCGCTTGGCTGCTGCTGGGATGGTTCCTCCGCGAGCCCCTTGGTAATGAACGGCAAATCCTCCGGAACTTGCACCAGCACCTGTCCGTCCGGGGTCAGGCGGTAGGGCCTGCGGGTGGGATCGAGGGGCGCGCCGCGGAGATATCCCCCTGCCACCATCTCGGCCCAGTTGGCGGGCCAGCGCCCGGTGCGCTCGTGGAACCCGGCCGCCAGCTTTTCCAGCAGCGAGACTTCCTCGTCCACCTGGAGCGCCCGCAGATGCTTGGCAGCATTAGCGCGGATATCATCGTTGTCCGTGGTCTCATAAAGGCTGGACCACAGGAGGCGAGCGGTCTGGAGATCGCCGGCATGCTGCGACATCTGGGCGGCCATCACTTTCATCCAGGAAAGCGCGCCCGGAACGCGCGAGCCGCGCTCAAAGGCATCGGCGGCGGCCGAGTAGTCGTGCCGCTCGAAGTAATGGATGAATCCCAGGTTGTAGTAGAGCCTCCACGCAGAGGGATTCTCGCGCACCCCGCGCTCCACCAGGCGGACAGCGGCGTCAGGATCGCCCGCGCCTTCCGGCGGCTTCTGCGCCAGAAAAACCGCTCCAAACTCATACGCCACCACCAGATGGGGGTCGAGCGTGGTGGTGATGTCGAGCAGCGGCTCGAGCAGCTTGTATTGCCTGGAGCGCACGTAATGGTGAACGCCGAAATACTGCACTGCGCGCGTCCAATAGATGTCGGCCAGCAGACCGTTGTAGCCCAGACTCATGCGCCGGAGGACTTTCGGCGAAGGAACGTAAAGTGCTTCTTCCGCCGTCGCGCCCGCGCGCAGGCGGTCGAGGCGGCACACCGTCAGGCTGGCGCCGGCTAGCGAGGCGGCCAGCACGATGGCAGTGATCAGAACTGTGCTTTTCCGCGCCGTCACTTCAGATTCCGGTACTCGAAGACCAGAATGGCGCCGCACAGCGCCGCGGCCGCGTAGAAGAGCGAGTACACGGTGTTGTAGAAGATCAGCGACGCGGCGATCGGCTGCCCGTGGGCCACCGACGATATGACATTGAGCGAAGCAAAGTTCGGCACCACGTATGCCGCCAGCGTGGCCAGCGCCCAGGCCGCACCGTGGCTCATGGCGGCAAAGGCGCGCAGGTCCTCGGCAAAAGTGCCGATCACGAATAGCGCCAGCGCCATCACCGCCGACAGCACCGGCGAGGAGAACGTCGAGAACAGCAGCGCCAGCGCCGTCACCACCACGAACTCCAGGATGATGAAATAGATGGCTACCACCAGCCAGCCATCGGCGCGCTCGAAGTGGCGGGCCAACAGGAGCAGCGCGGCGAAGAAACCGACGGCCATGCAGAGCGTGTTCACCACCAGCGTCCAGGCCAGCCCGCCGAACTTGCCCACGATGAATTCCCAGCGCCGCACCGGGCGCGAGAGGATGGTGTACAGCGTCTTCTTTTCCATCTCCTTCGAGACCAGCCCGATGCCGATGAAGATGGCGATTACCACGCCGAACACCGAGATAGCCGAGAGTCCCAGGTTGATGAGCACGATGCGCTGGATGCCGATGGAGATCTGCCCGAACAGCAGCGCCGCGCCCACCAGCAGCAGGGCAAAGAAGATCAGGTTGTAGAGGACGCGGTCGCGCACGGCCTCACGAAAGGTATTGAACGCGACGGCGGAAATGCGGCTCATCGCTGAGAACCTTCCCCTGGAAACTCAAGGAGGCAGGTGGCAGGACGCAGGGCGCAGGAACCCCATACCGGCCTCCTGCTTCCTGCCTCCTGCTTCCTGCGTCCTCGATTCATCGTGCCACCTCCACCTGCTCGGCTTTCCCGCCCAGCCGCTCGATGAAATAGTCCTCGAGCGTGGCCCGGACGGGTGTCAGCGAGATCAGTCGCGCGCCCTGGCGGCGCAGCGCATCCAGGGCTTCGTCCTGCCGGCTTTCGGCGATGATCGCCCGCACCGTTTCCCCGGTAGCATGACATTCGGCGCCCAGGGCGGAGAGCAGCGTGATGCCCTCCAGGCCGTGGAAAAGGATCTCGATCTTGCTCTGGGTGCGCGCCGTCAACTCATCCACCGCTCCCACCCCGCGCAGTTCGCCCTGGTGCAGGATGGCGACGCGGTCGCACAGCGCCTCGGCGTCGGAAAGGATATGCGTCGAAAAGAAAACGGTTTTGCCTTCATCCTTCAAGGTCTGGATGAGGTCGCGGACCTCGCGCCGGCCCAGGGGATCGAGTCCCGACATGGGTTCATCGAGGAAGACCACCTTGGGGTCATGCAGGATGGCTTGCGCGATGCCCACGCGCTGCAGCATGCCCTTGGAAAGCTTGCGAAGCTGGGTGCGCGCCGACTGGCTCATGCCCACGCGCGCCAGCATCTGCTCCACCCGGCGCGTGCGCTCGCGACCGGGCACGCCGGAGAGCTGAGCGTAGTACTCGAGCAGTTCCGCGGCCGTCAGATAGTCGTAGAAATAAGGCTGCTCGGGCAGGAAGCCGATCCGCGACTTCATGCGCGGGTCGGCGATCTCCATCCCCAGAATGCGGGCCGAGCCGCCAGTAGGGAAGATGAGCCCCATCAGCAGCTTCAGCGTGGTGGTCTTGCCCGCGCCGTTGGGTCCGAGATAGCCGAAGACCTCGCCGGCTTCAACCGACAAGTTCAGGGGCTTCAATCCCGCGACCCGGCGCTTGCGCCAGAATCCGACGCTGTAGTTTTTTCCCAGGGCGAAGGTTTCGATGGCCGGCATGGGGCGCGCTGCCCCTGATTATAAGCGAGGAAGAGTGGCAGCCAATGACGTCGCTGGTGCGCGTCACCAACCCGCAATTCATACTCCGGAGGCCCCGCCTAGATGGGGGTGCCGTTGCTCAAGCAGTTGGCGGTGCTGCCGGGGTCGAACTTGATCACGCCCGAGGCGTCACTGCAGAAGTAGCGCTGCCCGGTGGTGCCGGGGCTGACCGGGGTTCCCGTGGACTGGTAGGTGGGAATGGGGGTGGTCGAGCCGCAGCCGGACAGGGCGAAGCTGTAGCCGCTCTTGACGCCGCTGGCCAGGTTGGCATCGATCAAGCCCGCCGCCGTGGACGTGGCGGACCCGCTGCCGCTGGTCGGACCCATCGCCGATAACGTGCAGGTGAAGCCTGTACTCGGATAGCTGGTGTTGTAGGTGATTTCCGCGGTGTTCAGCGTGCGCAGCGAACCCACAGCAGAAGCCTCGTTGGCCGAAATGCGCGAGCGCAGCAGGTTGGGAATGGCGATGGCCGCGATGATCAGGATGATGTCTGCCACGATCAAAAGCTCGGTCAGCGAGAATCCTCGGTTGTTCGGTTGGTTCCGTTTCGGTCTCAAGTTGGCGCCTCTCGGTGGTTCTGTGCAGGCACAACTATAGCCGATTTGCCTGGATTCGGCGGTGAAAAGGGAGAAGTCCGAGGTTTCCGCAGGACAAGAATAAAGGGGAACAGAGGACTCGCGTCCTCTGCTCCCCCTTGGCTTGTACCCTCCCCCAGGTACTTTGCCAAACTTCGCGAACAGCCTTCAGGACGTGGCGAGCCAGCCCTGACGCTGCCAGTTCACTAGATCGGGTTGTTACTGCCGCTGGCGCAGGTGGCGCCAGTGGGTGCCGCCGCGTTGTACTGGATCACGCCGGAATTGTCGCTGCAGAAATAGCGCTGTCCGGTGGTCCCCGCGGTGACCGGCGACGCCGCGGTCTCGTAGCTGACAACGGGCGTGCCGCTTCCGGGGGTCACCACAAAGCTGTACCCGCTCTTGGTGCCGCTCGCCAGGTTGGCATCGATCAGCCCAGCGGCCGACGAGGTCGCTGAGCCGCCGCCGGTCACCGGACCCAAACTACCCAGGCTGGCGAAACCCACGGTCGGATAGGTGGTGTTGTAGGTGACTTCGGCGGTATTCAGCGTGCGCACGGACCCTACCGCCGAGGCTTCATTGGCGGCAATGCGCGACCGCAGAAGGTTCGGGATGGCGATAGCGGCGATGATCAGGATGATCGCCACCACGATCAGCAGTTCGATCAGTGAGAACCCCTTGTTCTTTTTCACGTGCTTCTTAGCGTGCTTCTTGGCCTTGTGCTTCTTCATTTTTGTTCGTCCCTCTGGAATTGTTTATGAGCCGGGCAACCGCTTCATTCGCACTTCGGATACCAACCTTGCCTTTGCGGTGACCGGCGAGGGGAGTTTCTAAGACCCTGCCTGTGTTGCGCTTACAACGCATGCTCCGTCCGTACTTCGAGCCCCGGCCGGAATCGGGGCTTTCGCGGCTTGAGTTTTGACAGAAAGTGTCAGTTCCCCGAGCAGATTTTGTCAGAAACGCGGTTGCGGTAACTCCAACCCGATGCCCCAACGCCGCAGCCACCCGGCGGATTTGCTCAGCGCCGAGCCACCATCCATTATGGGACCTTTACCACGCAGTGAACCCCGCCCGAAGTGCAGCAAACTCGCCGCCGGGCTGTGCTAGTCTCTGCTTCAGGTTTGCTCCCCGAGGAGAACTCGCCTTTGGAAACCAAAACCGAGCTGGCAGCGGGAGTGGCCGAGGCTCCGCCCTCTTCGGCGGGGCAGTTCCTGCTTTGGCTGGCCCTCGCTCTGACCTTGCTGACCTTCATCGCCACCTTGCGGTTCGATTTCGTCTATGACGACCTATCGCAGATCGTCAGCAACCCGCACGTACAATCCTGGCGCTACGTGCCCAGCTACTTCACGGAGCAGGTGTGGGGGCATCTCTATCCTGGCCAGCCGGGCGACTACTATCGGCCAGTGTTCCTGTTGTGGCTGTTACTGGACCACACGCTGTTCGGATTCCGGCCGGAAGGCTGGCATGCGACGGCGCTCTTGCTGCACCTGCTGACGACGCTACTGGTGTACCTGTTGGCCTCCAGGGTGACCAGGGACAGGATGACCGGGGCCATCGCCGCCTTGGTTTTTGGCCTGCACCCGGTACACATCGAAGCCGTTGCCTGGGTTTCCGGCGTGGCCGAACCGCTGATGGCAGCGCCCATGATCGGTTCCTTCCTGTGCTACCTGAAGCAGCGGGAATCGCCGCAGCGGAGAAGCCTGTGGCAAGCGGCGGCGGTGATCCTGTTTGTGATCGCCATCCTGGCCAAGGAAACCGCGATGGTGTTGCCGGCCATCGTGGCAGCCTACGAATGGCTTTTCCCGCCTGACCAGACGCTGGCGCAAGGCTCCCGAAGTCCCGGTTTGATCTCCCGGATCGTGCGCGCGGCCGGCCCTTTGCTTGTGGCCGAGGTGTGCTACATGGCGGTGCGGTTCCATGTGCTGAAAGGGCTCGGCCGTCCCAGCGACAAGTCTTTGTCCGCCGTATTGCTCACCTGGCCATCCTTGCTCTGGTTCTATCTGAAGCAACTGGTGTGGCCGGTTAGAATCAGTGCGTTTTATGAGACTTTCTGGGTGCACTCGCCGGGGCTGGGCAACTTTGTTTTGCCGTTGCTGGCCGTAGTTGGCGTGGCCGCAGCTTTGGGCTTCTGGGCTTGGCGCTCTCGCGTGGCTGCGTTTTCCGCCCTCTGGATGGCGCTCACGATCTTCCCGCCGTTGTGGGGGGTTCGCTACTTCGGCGAAAGTGAACTGGCGCACGACCGCTATCTGTACCTGCCGTCGGTCGCCTTCGCGCTGTTGCTGGCAGTCGCTATCAGGAAACTACATCAGGGCCACGCCCAACTGTTCGGACAGCCGGCGGTACAGGTTGCGGTGGTGGCGATAGTGACGTGCTTCCTGGGGATTGCCAGCGCCACTCAAAGCGTCTATTGGGCCAGCAATCTGTTGCTGTACTCCCGAGGGGTCCAGGTCGCCCCCAGGAACCTGCTCGCCTGGGACCATCTGGGTACCGAATGGATGACGCGTAACCGCCTCGATTTGGCGCTCGAGATGTATCACCACGCGCTCGAGATCGATCCCGGTGATTGGAACGCGAACTTTGCTCTCGGCATCGCCTACTCCACAGTGGGGAAACTTCCGGAAGCCGACCATTACCTTGCGCGCGCCTGCGAACTGCGCAGCGGTTATGCCAACCAGTACTACTACCTGGGGGCGGTCCGCCTGCAGATGGGCTGGCTGAAAGAGGCGGAAGCTCCGCTGCGCAAGGCGCTGGAGATCTGGCCGGCAGCGGTCGGCTGGCACCAGACGCTGGGAGTAGTGCTGGAACGCGAGGGCGATCTGGCCGGGGCTCGCGACCAGTTCCGGGCGGAGCTTGCCAATAATCCCGCTTCGAACGCCAAGCAACAACTCGATGAGGTGCAGGCACGCCTGCGCGCCACTAGCGGTCCGGCCACGCCGCCCGCGCCCGGCCAGAAACGCTAAATTCCTCAGTGGTCGGCGTTGGCCGCCGCTTCGATGCTCAGCGCCTTCTGATACTCCTCTGCTGCTTCGGCCTGCCTTTGCATTCTTGCCAGCACCAGGGCACGGGCAACGTGCGGTCCGGCGGCGTTGGGAGCGATGGTGAGGGCCGCTTCCGCTTCCGCCATGGCCTGCTCGAGCCGCGGGGTTTCGGAAAGCTGCGCCGCGGCAACTTCATGCGCCTTGGCGGCGGCGGCGGGCAGTTCGAACCGGCCGTCAAAGACCAGGATCGAGTGCGCAATCAGCGCGCTCGGACGCATCCCGCGAAATTCCGTGTAGGGATTGTAGGCGTCCCCGCCCCAGAAGGGGCCGGCGACTTCGCTCGCGCTCAAGAAGACCGGACCATCGATGGTGGAAGGAACCGGCGCCACCGCAATAAGGTTGGCGACGGAGAAGGAGTTGGGCAAGGGCTTACAGGGGATGCCATAGTAGGACGAGTCCGCGACATTGGCGGCGAAGTATGCGAACCAGCACTCTTTGATTCCTCGCCGGTCGAGATACGTTCTCATGGCTTTGAGTCCCTGTCCCCAGTCCACGTTTGAATCCGCAACCAGCCGGTAGCTATTCGCAGATCCGCCCCAGAGTTCATTGGCGTAGGCGATATCGTCCGGAAACGAGCGCAGCGAAGACGCGATGTGAAGAACCACCAACGCGGCGATCAGGATCGCCAACGCTCGGCGCGTTCGGGCGAGACTCCAGGCGCCCGCCGCTACCAGCACAATCAGAAACGGATACACGGGAAGGATGTGGCGCACGCCGAGGTTGATGCCCGACCCCATTGCCGCAGCGAAGTAGACTGCCGCAGGAATGGCAAGAAAAATCAGTTCCCGGCGGCGGTCTGGGTTGCGAACCAGCGGCGAGAACACCAGCAGCAAACACAGTGCCAGAAAGCCCAGCGTCGATTTGATGGCGAAGATCACCGGGAACCAAAACCACTGGGCCCGCGGATAATACTTGCCAAGAAGATAGGTGGGAGTCGCCTCCCCATGCAGGATGTCCGCGAACCCGTACAAATAGGATTCCGGTAACAGCTTCCAGCGCGCCACCGCCAGCAGGAATGGCGAGCCGGCTGAATGGGCTCCCCCCGCCAGCACCGCGAGCGGCGGATCCAGGGTCGATCCCGCGGGGCGCGCCGCGAAGCGAAACCCGTAGGTTGACCAGAGGAGCACGGCGGCAATCGCCACCATCGCGGCCAGCGATGCGATAAGAGTCAGTACCTTCCTGCGGCCGTTCTTTTTGTCGGCAGAGTTCTCGCGGCGCAGTTGCAATTCCAGAAGGCCCAGAAGCAGCAGAATGGGAAGGATCAGAATCCCGGAATGCTTGCTGGCAAGCGCGATTCCGGCGGCAACGCCGGTGGCCATCAGCCAGGGCGCCGACGGCCGCTTCACAAAACTGTAGAAACAGAAGACTGCCAGGAAGATGCCGAACGCCACCCCCACGTCGGTGGTGACCAGGGAACCGTGGGCGACGATGTTCGGCTCGAAGACAATCAGGACCAGGGCCAGAAAAGCAGGGCCTGCTCCCCACATGGCATGCGCTGCGAGAAAGACCGTCAATGCCAGCGCAAGGGCCAACAGCGCCGCGGCCAGCCGCGCACGCAACAACACCGTGTTCGCGTCATTGGCATACAGGAATTGGCGTCCGCCGATGAATTCGATGGCTTTGAAGTAGCCTTGCGGCCGCGGTGGCGTGCGCAGGTGGAGCGACAACAAGGGCACGGCCGCCACCAGCTTGACCAGCGGCGGATGCTCGGGATTGATGCCGAAGTCGAAGTCCTTCCAGTATCGGTAGCCCGCAAAGAGGTGGCATGCCTCATCAAAGGTTTGGGACATGCGGCTGGCGGAAATCGCGAGCTCGGCGGCAAACACGCCCAGAAGCGCGACGACGCCAAGGATCAGTTTGACGCGGCGCGCATCGCCAGGATTCTGAATGACGATCTCTCCCCTGCGGACCAATCTGGATATGGGGCGGTCTCGGCGAATGTAGCACGAATGCGGACCCAGCCTTGCGCCTGCATATCGCTATCGTTTCCCGCCCGGCCTACTTGCTCTCGTGATATTCCATCTCGGTGTTGACGCGCCAGAGGTTGGCCTTGTCGGTGCGGCCGGCGATGATGTTATCCACGGCTTCGATGGCGGTCAGCATGGAGTGGTCCTGGTTGTTGTACTTGTGCATGCCGTTGCGCCCGACCAGGAACAGGTTGGGGAAGGCGTCCAGGTAGTTGCGGATCTCGTCGAAGCGCGAGTAGGAGCCGAAGTATGCGGGATAAGTCTTGGGCATGCGGATGACGGTGGAATCCAGCACCGCATCTTGGTCGATAATGCCGATCTTGTGCAGCTCCTGACGGGCGAACTCGGCCATCTCAGCGTCCGGCTTGCGCCACAACTCGTCGCCTTCGTAGCAGAAGTACTCCACGCCCACCCAGACATTGCCGGGCTGGCTCACCAGGTGCGGGCTCCAGTTGTTGAAGATCTGCAGGCGGCCGGCGAGCACGTCGGGCTCCTGGATGTAGATCCAGTTGTCTTCGATCAGCCGGCGGGCGTAGCCGTTCCCGTTGCCGTTGGAGCCTGGATCCGCCACCTTCAGGCCCTTCAGCAGCAGGCCGACGGTCAGGAAATCGCGGTACTGGAGTCCGTCGCTCACCTCGCGCACGTTGGCCGGCACCTGGGCGTCAAGCGCGCGCACCAGCTCCTTGATCGGCATGGTAGAGAAGAAATAGTCGCCGGCGAATTCGCGCTCGCCGCCGCTCGCGTTCGCCGCTTGCAGCGAGACGACGCGCTGGCCGTCGCAATGCAGCCCGCGAACGTCGATGCCGGTGTGGATCTCGCCGCCGAGATCCTTCACTTTTTGCGCCACCGTCTCCCACATCTGCCCGGGGCCATACTTGGGATAAAGGAACTGCTCGATGAGCGAGGTCTCGGTGCTCTTCTGCGCCACGTCGCCGGGCTGGTGGCCGTTGAAGCGCTTCTTCAGGAGATGGGTGATGGTCTTGGTGACGGAGAGCCCTTTGACCCGCTGCGCTCCCCATTCCGCGCTGATCTCCTGGCAGGGCACACCCCAGACCTTTTCCGTATACGATTTGAAAAAGGTCTCGTACAGCTCACGGCCGAAGCGATTGATGAAGAACTGCTCCAGGTTCTGCTCGTTCTTGACGGGGAACATGGCGCTGCGGGCGTAGCTGGCGCCGATGCGCAGCGTGCGCGCCGCACCCAGGTTGCGCAGAGTGTCTTTGCTCAGCGAGATCGGGTAATCGAAAAACTTGCGCAGAAAATAGATGCGCGACTTGCGCTTGCGTACCAGCATGACCTGATCGCTGGTCTCAGGATCGGGACCGTCGGGCGAAGCGGCAACGTCGCGCGTCTGGTTCTGGTACTTGATCGTCAGGCCGTTGCCATTGCCGTTCAAGGGAACCCGCTGCATCGGCATGTGCTGCAGCCACCATTGCATGACGCGGTCGCTCTTGGAGAAGAAGCGGTGGCCGCCGATATCGATGCGGTTGCCCTTGTAGTTGACGGTGCGCGAGATGCCGCCCATGTAGGCGCTCTTCTCCAGCACGATGGGCTGCACATCGCTGCGGGTCAGCAACTCGTAGGCGGCAGTGAGTCCCGCTGGCCCGGCTCCGATGATGATGGCTTTCTTGCGGCTCAATAGATATGTCCTGGTGGCGCGGGATGCATGGGTCGAGGGCGAGAGACCGTGGTTTTCTCGAAGCCTTCTTGAGATTAGCGGAGAATGACGCGCGGCGGAATGGGCCAATGCACCTTCGTTACGTACGCGTTGGTGGTAGTCGTGGTACCGGTTAGAGCGGCAACGAGCGCGGGTTGGTACGCTGGCCGGGAAGCGGATCGGCGCCCGCGATCCTGCCGCAACCGCGATGAATCTGGTGGCCCCACCGCCCGCCCGGCTCACCACCACGCGCCTGCGCGTGGTCCAGCCCGCTGCGCCCCCGGCGACGCATCCGCTGCCGCCGCGGCTGCTGCTGGCGCTCGCCCTGGGACTGAGCCTGCTCAGCTACGCGCAAGTGTGGCGCTTTGATTTCGTTTACGACGACGACTTCCAGATCATCAACAACTTCAAGATCCACGACTGGAGCCACCTCCGCGGATATTTCACCTCGCATGTGTGGGCCAACGCCGGCAGCTTTGACCGGGCCTCGAGTTACTACCGGCCGCTGTTCCTGGTGTGGCTACGGCTGAACTACGCATGGTTCGGACTGGACCCTCGCTATTGGCACGCGCTATCGCTGGGGCTGCATCTTCTGGCGGTCTGGCTCGCATACCTGGCGGCGCTGCGCTTGCTGGAGTTGGCGGGCGCGCAGGAGGGATCGCGCCGCACCACCGCCGCGGTTGCGGCTTTGCTCTTCGCCTTGCACCCGGCGCACCTCGAGCCCGTGGCTTGGCTCTCGGCCGCGAGCGAGCTGCTGCTGACAATTTTCTTTCTGCTGGCCTTCATCGCTTACGTCGAGAACCGGATACGCGGGAAACGGCGCTGGCTCGCGGTCTCAACGGGATGCTTCGCGCTGGCCCTGCTGGCCAAGGAAACCGCCATCATGCTGGCGCCACTGCTGCTGTGCTGCGAGCTGATACGGCGGACCGATGATGAACCGGGCCTGGTGGCGCGCCTCGGCGGCGCGCTGCGCGGGAGCTGGCCCTGGGCGGGCACAGCATTGCTGTATCTGCTGGCGCGCCGCGCCGCTCTGGGTACGCTCGGACATGGGCAAGTGCCGGTGGGAACCGCCGTCGTGCTGAAGAGCCTGCCGGAGCTGCTCTGGTTCTACGCGCGGCACTTGCTCTGGCCCTGGCCGCTGGCCGAGTTTTATGACGTGTTCTACGTGAGTTCCGTGCGGGCCCGCGAGTTCGTCATCCCGGCCGTGGCGATGGCGGTTGTCCTGGCGGCGCTGGGGGCCTGGGCGCGGCGCTCGCGGGTGGCGCTCCTGGCCAGCTTGTGGATACTGTTTCCCCTGCTGCCGGTCCTCGATGTTGAGCTGCTGCGCTTCAACGCGCTCGCGGCCGACCGCTACCTGTATCTTTCCTCGGTGGGGTTTTGTGTGCTGGCAGCGGTGCTGCTGGTGCGGCTCACCGAGCTGCGGCAGCTCCGCCGCGCCGCCCTGGCGATGGTTCTGGGGCCGGTTGCGGTGCTGGGCGTGGCGACGGCGCGCCAGGCCGCACCTTGGGAGAACGCTCTGCTGCTTTACGAGAACGCCGTGGCGGTCGCGCCACGCAATGCCCTCGCCAAAACCTTGCTCGCAGCCCAGTTGATGTTGCGCAGCGAGAACGATCGCGCCCGCAAGCTGCTGCTCGAGTCCTACGCCATCGACTCCTATTCCTGGGCCACCTCCTTCAACCTCGGCTATCTGTATTTCACGCTCGGCGACCTGCCGCAGGCCGAGCGTTTCTTCCAGCGCGCGATCGGGCTCGATCCCCACAACCGCAATCAGTTCCTCCAACTGGGATTGACCCAGAAGCGCATGGGTAACTTTGCCGATGCCGCGGCCACGCTCACCAAGACCGCCGAAATCTGGCCGGAGGCGCCGCTCGTCCACTTCACGCTCGGCGAGGTGCTGGAGCAGCAGGGGCGTTACGACGAGGCGCGCCGCGAGTTCGACCAGGAACTGGGAGGCCGGAATCCCGCGGCGGCCCGCGTCGCCCTGGCGCGCCTGGAGCGCAAGTGAACTTCACCGCCGTGGATTCACGCGGATGAACGCGGATCCGAATCCAACCTGCCCCGCGGGCGCCAAGGCGCCACGAGGCCGCAGGTTTCAATTCTTTTGTGCCTTCTGGATCAGACTGGGCGCTGCCGCGACGATCTCTTCGGGAGTGCGCTCGTTGTAGGGGGCCAGGCGCATGATGCCGTCGTTCTGATCCACGAGCCACACCCGGCGATTGGTGAAGTAATGCAGCAGCTCTTCGTTCTTCTCCGCGCCCATGTCGCGCGCCCAGACGATCTTGGCGTGGTCGAGATCAGCCTTGTTATAGATCCAGTCTTCGGAGCCGGTGTGCGAGCGCCGGTTGTGCACGATGAGCAGGTGCTGGCCGGGGATCTGCTTCAACTGCGCCTCCAGGCGGGCGCGGTCCACTGCTTCCGCCAGGAGCTTCCCTTTATTGATTTGGATGATGAACGGATTCACGATCTTCTCTCCCAGAGGGAACAGCATCCAGATCGCCATGACCAAGACGATGGCGCGGGAGGTCATGAGTCCTACAGGTGTGCCGCGCGGCTTCCAACCCCGCAGCATGCGCAGCCCGTAGATCGCGATCGCTACCATCACGCAAAGGGCCTGCCCTGCATAGTGGCTATGCGGGGGCCAGGACTCGACCAGCAATCCCGTGAGCAGCACCAGGGGCGTTATGGCCAGCAGCCGTTGTTTGCGGCTCTTCATCATCTGCCAAAGAGCGAAGAACATCAGCAGGAACAGCGGCCAAACGAAGGAGACATAGTAGATCTGGAACTTCTGTCCCGCCATCTGCTCCAGTCCCCAGAGCTGGCGCGACTTGAGATATTCCGGCAGCTCATGGAAGCAGTAGAAGGTTCGCATCACCCGGTGGTGATATTCAGGAACCGGGTTCGCGGCCTGCCAGAGGAAGGGACGGGAGATGTGGTACGTGTCCGCGTTGACGGTGTAGGGCATCAACAGGGGATTTCCCGTGCCGCGCCAGTTGTAATAGAGCCCAAAAGCGCCGGCTAGCAACAGCACCGCCATGGTCGGCACGGCCACCTGGCGCAGGAATTCGGCGGTCCACATGCGCTGGCGAACGGACCACACCAAGAGGTAGAGGATCGCCGGCAGGCTGAAGACGAACCCCTCGTAGGGCCGCGTGTACGCCAAAACCACCAGCCCGAGCGCCAGCAGCAGGGCATAGCGGGTGCTGGGCTTGCGCACCAGGCGCACCAGCGCCCCCAGCAGAATCGCTCCTGCGGTTGCGGCCACCGCTCCCCCCCAGTACGAGTTGATCCAGTAGCTGAAGGTCGCGTAGCGCATCACGCAGTACAGGCCACCCAGCAGGGCCCAGGAGCGCGGCGCCCAGCCTTGCAGCATCCACACCACCGCCCCGCACATGACGCCGACGCTCAACCACACTCCCCACCAGGGATTGCCGGTGAGCGCCTCCGCCAGCGCCAGCACGCTCGCTTGCCCGGGCGGGTACATGGACTGGTAAGTGGGCCGCATGTTGATATGGAAGCTCTCGAAGTGGATCCACAGCGGAGGCGTGGGGTTGGTGAGGTGTCCGGAAGCGAGGGTGTCCGCCTCCAGAAGATAGCTGAACTCGTCATGCACAATTGGGGTGGGGATGGGGATCAGCGGCAGCAGCGCCGCCCGGATGCCCAGGGCGAGCACTCCCACCATGACAATGGACAGAGTGCGGTGGCGCGCCACTTCCCGGAACGCCAGCTCGGCCCGCGCTAGAATTCTCGGACGCCGCCAGAGTAGCACCGCGGCCAGCATGATGACGACGCCCCAGAACAAGAATTCCAGCAACACCGGATTCAGAGTTACGCCTGGGACGGGGAAGTCGTCACTGCCGTCCAGCCACATCCGCAATACGTGCAACAGTTCGTCGTGACGCATCTTTGAGACTAAAACCCCTTCCGCAGTGCCGATGAGCCGAGTCTACGGTGGCGTTCGCGCCGCGTAAATGGGACCATGCACCTTCGTTACCCGTGGCTGTATCCGTCCAGACACCGGCCCATGGGTTCCGCGTCCCAGCGTGACGATGATTCGAGTGCGGAACCGGGCAAAAGGCGGATCAGTCAGACTTGCTGTGAAGTGTACTTTCCACTAAGGAAGCAGCCGGTTGACGAGCAGTGGTGCGGAAGGTGACTTCATAGAGATCATGATCTTCGTGGGTTCCCTCGTAGAGGCCGATGATTTTGAGCTGCGCGCCATCAGCTTCGAGTTTTCGCAGCAGCCATTCGGTCGGGTGACAATAGTCGCCGAGCACCAGAAAATGGCGGTGCGTGGCGATGAACTGATCATAAGGTGCGACGGTTCCACGGATCGGGAACAAGTCTTTCAATCGCCCATACCCTTCAAAAAGCGTGAAGTGAACGAGGTTCACCGCCGCTTCCCGATTGTCGAGGAGGAAGAGCCGGCTGGTGAACGTGTTGTCTTCATAGTGGTCGAGTTCCATGAACGGCAAGGCACTGCCGGCGACCATGGGAAGCTCGGGAAAAACCGAGCTGATCTTTTTCACCTTTGGAGCCTGGCGTTCTTCCCGACTGAGATACGTCGGCAGCAAGACCGGGGGAGGCTGGGGCACCTCCGGAACCGCGATGACGAAGGCTGAGACCACCGCGGCGGCACGCAGGGGTAGCAGACTGGCCGTCGATTCAATCACCCAGGGCCTGGCAAACGACTGCACCAGCCAGAACATCATGACAATCCCAAACCCGATGCCACCGGCGAAAGGGTTCCTTCGGCTGCGGATACTGAGCAGGAAGGCGGGAACCACCGCCAGGGTAATCAGGATCACGATGCCGTAACGGTCAAAGAAGGCGGTTCCTGACCGCGCCAGCAGAATGCCTGCCCCCACCGGAACCAGAAAGAGCAGCAGGAGCAGGAGGCGATGAGGAACGGTCAGCTTGCGAGCCTCGTCCCCGGAATCTGCCTGCGCGTCCTTGGAAAACACCGGCCACAGGGCTGCCACCACCAGGATGCACAGCAAGGGGCGAGCCACGAGATTGAGAGATCCCCAGTAAAAAGCCAGCAGCCGGAGCGGTCGCGGCTGGTAATACGGCGCAAACAGCAGGGAACGTTGGGTGCGGAACAGCGGGATATACGTGACCAGGGAGATCGCCGGCAGCACCATCGCCGCCCACAGCTTCCAATCCGGCTTACGGCGGATGGCGAAGCGAACCAATTCCGCCAATCCAAACGCCGCCAGCGGCAACAGGGCGAGCACGTGGGAAAGCAGCATGCCGCATGCGCCCGCCGCAACCGCCGCAAGTGCCCATCCACGCCGTTCTCGGCCATCGGTGGCCCGGTCCCATCCGAAGAACAGAAGGGCAGTAAACATGAGCAGCAGCGCATAGGGCCGCGCCACCCGGGCGTAATCCGCGAGAGAGCTATTCCAGAAGAAAAACAGTCCGACGGAAGCGAAAACCACGGAGGAAATTCGGGACAGAAACGCGAAAATCAGGCCACTGGCAACAATGAACGCGGCTATCGAAGGGATTCGTGCGGTGAATGTTGAAGCTCCTAAGAAATGGAACACCGTCCGGGTCAGCAGGTAGGACAGGGGTGGATGCAGATCGGCGGTCTGGCTCAGTTCCAGCGTCCGTCGCCAACTTGCGGCATTCGAAATGTAGAACGTGTACAGTTCGTCGTGATCCAGATGGCGGAAGGCCATTTGGTGCAGAGCGAACCAGCCCAGCAGCGTGGTTAGAGCGGCGAATGTGACCCAGGGATGCGCTTCCATGAAGCGGGTGCTGGAGAGGACCAGCCTCGCGAGCCCTCGCTTATAGACTGCGCATCGTTTCGAGAGTAGCTCTCGAAACGATTGACTGTCGCCTAAGATTCTCATGAAGGCAGAACGGGGCCCCGGTACGATGTCCACGCGGGAGTTCCGGCGCGCCGCAAACTATGCATGGATGATGGCTGAGCGTTCTCCTGGGAGTAGAGCGGCATGGCGGCGGATGCAATGATAAACCCTGCAAATCCCGCGTTGGGAGTACCTTTCGAGAAACCTTAACTCACATTTTCCCTTTCTGAAGCCGGTGAAAGCAGCCGTATGATCACGGTTGATTCTGTTCCAGCTCTCCAACGGGCTAGCCCCGTCGGGATCGGACCAGCGTAAAGGGTGAGGTTGGTTCGGCAAGAACAATCTGGGGGTGCCGGACTTGGTTGATGTTGCGGAGTGCGTCATCTGCGGGGCTTCCATCGCCAGGACCAAGCGCGGCATGGTCGCGCCGTTTCTGGCGCGAAGGATATGGAATCGAAGCACCTTTCCGGTACGCCTCGCCGAGTGCGGCAAGTGCGGCTTTGCGTTCTTCGCTCCCCGGCTCGACCAGGAAGAGGAGAAGCGGCTGTATGCCGGCTACCGCAAACCGGAGTATCAACAGATGCGGCAATCGCTGGAGCCCTGGTACACGGTTAAGTTCAACTACGGTCTTTCCGGACCCGAGGCGTGGCAACTGCGGAAGCGGTGCCTGGAGAAGGCACTCCGCGACCACCTATCGCCTGATCGGCAGGTGATTGGGAGCGTTCTCGACTTCGGCGGCGATCGCGGCGACCTGATCGCAGCGCTTGTTCCCAATGCGAAGCACTACGTTTATGACATCTCCGGCGTGGAACCGCTGCCGGGAATCGAGTTGCTAAGGAGCTTAGACAGGTGCAAGCAATACCATTTTGACCTGGTTTTGACCAGCAACGTCCTCGAGCACGTTGGCTTTCCGCGAGACCTGATGCACCAGGTAGCAGAGATCGCATCGCCGGGAACGCTGGTCTTCAATGAGGTTCCGTACGAGTCAGCTACCGGTGCCCGGACCATGGCGAAGCGCGTGGCGCAAGCCGTAATCCTGGGGGTGATGCTTCCGCGGGTTGCCTGGTCGCTGCTCAGGCCTGGTGGGCTGAACCTCATGCACGAGCACGTGAACTTTTTCTCGCCGCAGTCGCTGGAAAGCCTGATGCAAGCGACAGGATGGAAAGTGCTGGCCAGTGGGGTGTACCGGCAGGGCGATTCTGTCTGGTCTCACCAGGTGGCTTGGAGCTTGGCGCAGGTCGTATAAGGGCATCGTCCGGGATTTTGCGGTGCTGGAGGCGCATTCGCGTCAGCGTATTGCTGTCAGCGAGAACGGCATTAGAACATTCCGTGCGATCCCGCCGCACCATCGCCCGTAAGACCTGCCACCTTGTCCCGCAATGCCGAAGCCCTTGGAGGCATAATGATCTCGTACACGTCCCTGTCCTTGTAGGGGCGGTCAAGGTCAAGCTGCCAGGCACGCCGTGCCATGGCTCCGTCGGCTTGCAGTTTTTGCAGCAGCCAGTCCTCCGGATAGCCGTAGGTCCCGACTACCAGAAATCTGGGATACGCGCGCACAAAATCCTGATAGCGCTCAATCGTTCCACGAATGGGGAATACCTGTTTCAGCTTCCCGTAGGAATCGAAAAGCGTGGCGTGTGAAATCTGGGCGGCAGCATCGCGATCGGTAAGGTAATACAGCCGCTGCGCGACTTTGTCCGCTTCGCGGTTGTCCATTTCCAGGAAGGTCACGGCGCTTGCCGCTACAATCGGTAACTCCGGATGGAGATCACCGAGCCCGCCGCGAAGCCGGACCGGCGGCGCGGAAGGTGATTCGCCATAGGAAGCGTCAAGGTATTTTACCGGCCGTTCCGCCAAAGGCAGAGGAAACACCCACTGGACGACCTGGGCCGTTCGCTTCGGCGACAAGATGCCTGGGAGCTCTTCAATGGCAATGACTCTGGGCGGGACGTAGAGTGATGGAATCAGGCATGCTACAAGAAGGACGCCTGCGACCGGGTTGCGTCGGCTGCTCCAGGCCAGGGACAGCGCCGGAAGCACCGCGATCGGGATTACGGCCACGATCCCGTATCGTTCGAACAAGGCTCCGTGCGAGCGGGCCAGCAACAGGCTGATCTCAATCGGCACCAGCAGCAGGCACACCAGGAGCACAGACTCCGGAATGCTCAGCGGGAACTCTCGGGTAGAGGGTTTTCTCCGCCACGCGGCAGCCAGGAGCAGCACCATCAGCAAGGGAAGAAACGCTACCTGTGCCTGGTTCTGGTAAAGGAGAGCAGTTCGCTCGACCGAGGGCTGCCACTGGGGAGGAAACAAGACAACGGATTGATTGTGGATCAAGGGGATGTAGGTAATGCAGCCCATGAGCGGCAGCAATAGACAGGCCCACAGGGTCCAGTCGGGCTTGCGGCGCAAGTAGCAGCGAACCGCTTCCGCCAGCCAGAAAGCAGTGAGCGCACAAACCCCGAATACGTGGCTGAGCAGTAATCCGAAACCGCCGAAGGTCAGGATTAACAAACCTGGCCATCGCCTGTCATCGTTGTTTATGGCACGCTGCCACCCCAGCAGCATGAGAGTGGTGAAGGCAAAGATAAGCGCGTAAGGACGTGCTTCTGTAGCGTAGTAAAAGAATCGGCTGTTCCACAGCAACAGCACAGCCAGGGCCGCGTAAAGTGCCGTGGTTTTCCGCCTCAGAAACGCGAAAAGAAACAGGCTTCCCGCTAGAAAGGCGAGCATCGACGGAATGCGGCAGGCGAATGGCTGCGGCTTGAACACCTGGAATACGGCACGGGTCAGCAGATAGGAGAGCGGCGGGTTCAGATCTACGGTCCGGATAGCCTCCCACATGCGAGCCAGCGTCGCCGATTGTGCGATGTAGAAGGTAAACAGCTCGTCGTGCCAGAGTGGCCGGAGCGAAGCGGGCTTGAATACCGCGGAGCAGTACAGGACGGCCAGGGCGAGGCCCACGCCCCGGGGGTGGCGTTCTGCCCATTCCGCCACTCGCTTAAGGCTACCGCCTGGATGGTTCGGCCAGATTTGCATAGCGCGTTCGGACCGTCTGCGCTTCCGCCATGAGCTTTCCGTCCGCTCGGCCGGCAAATGAAATGTGCTTGTGGCCGAAAAAACTCACGACGGCGCTCACCCCGATCACGATGGCGCCGGCAATGTACGGAGCGGCTTTCTCCTGGCCTCCCAGCCGCCGAACACAGAACACAAGCGGCGGCAGCGCGACCGTGGACAGCACAATCGCGCCGCTATACACCACCAGAGAGCGCAGCCATTCCCTGATGTAGTTTCCTTTCGTCTTGAAGACGAACAGCTTGTATCCCAGGAATGCGACGGTAATGTTGATGGGGCCGGAGATCAGGTTGGCCAGCATATAACCGTGCGGCCCGACTCCCGACAAAAGCAGCGTAAACAACGAATAGCAGCCGTACCCGAAAACTGTGTTCCAGGCGCCGACAACTCCATAACGAACGGCTTGGCTGCGAGTTGTACTCACTGTGCCGGAATTTTCCATTCTTCCCGAGCCCAATCGCCGACGGCCACGCCCGACTCGGTTCGCCGCACGGCAACATCGAAGTTGACCCGTTCTTTTTCCACCACCAGCGGACGGTTTTGCACGAAGGTATGCACCGAACCCACGTACTCGCCAATGATGCCCAAGGACAGCATCTGCACCGACCCCAGGAAGAAAAGTCCCAGCAGCACGGGCGCCATCCCCACCGAGAAGCTCTTCCAGAAAACCAGCTTGTACGCCAGATAGAACAGGCCGCTGGCCAGGCATAGCAACGACGACACAAACCCGGCAAACGTCACCAGCCGCAGCGGAACTTTGGACAGGTTGGTAATCCCGAGCATCGCCAGGTCATAGAGCGTGTAGAAATTATTCTTCGTGATGCCGCGCGATCGCCGCTTCTGGTTGTAGTAAATCTCCACATGCGGCAGCCCGATCTCGGCAATCATGCCGCGAAAGTAGGGATACGGATCGCGGAAGTTCTTGCGAATGATCTCGATCACCTGGCGGTCGTAAAGTCCGAACCCGGTAAAGTGCGAGAACACGCTGACATCGGTCAAACGCGACACCAGGTGGTAGTAGGCGGTGCGAAGCCGGAACATCAGGCCGCTTTCATCGCTGGTCTTCTTAATCGCCACCACCACCGGCGTGCCTTTTTCCCACTCCCGAATCATGTCCGCCAGCAACTCGGGCGGATCCTGGAGATCGGACAGCAGGATGGCGACCGCGTCTCCCTGGGCTTGCAGAATGGCATGCATGGGCGAGCGCACATGGCCGAAATTTCTGGCATTGACAATGATTTTTACGTGCGGATCCTGGGCGGCGATTTCCTTCAGAATTGGAACGGTGCGATCGCGGGAAAAGTTGTCGATGAAAATATGTTCATAGCAGTAGTTGGGAAACTCCGCCATGACTGCCTTGGTTCTTTCATACAGCTCGCGCACATTGTCTTCTTCGTCATAGCAGGGCGAGACAATGCTGATGGTTCTCACGACGTCAGCCATTTCACTTCTCCGCCGGATGGTAGTACGGCGAATCGCTTCGCCAGGGCAGGCCGCTGCCCCGCTGTTTACCACTGACGATCGCCATGCTACTGAACCGCCGCCGACTTGCGCATGTACCAACCGGTCATGCCCCTAAGGGTGAAGGTTTCAGCGCATTCCGGGAATCAAGGCGAGCAACACCGGAAACCGCGCCGGCCGGCCCGCATCGCCGCCGGGCGGCTGTGTCTCGGACGCCTGGAATGGAAGTGCCGCGGACGGACGGCACGTTAGTAACTTCGCCAAGCGGCATCCGCGCTTGCGCCGCCTATAGGCGTGTGTTAATCAACTCACAAGTTGCGAGTTGCGCTCACGCCGGCTCGCTTTCTGCACCGGAGCCATGATGAAAGTGGTTTTGCTTTGCGGAGGCATGGGCACCCGCCTCAGAGAAGAGACGGAATTCAGGCCCAAACCGATGGTGGAGATCGGCGGCCGCCCCATCCTGTGGCACATCATGAAGACCTACGCGCATGCCGGTTTTCGCGAATTCGTGCTGTGTCTGGGTTACCGCGGCAACATGATCAAGGAGTACTTCCTGAATTACGAGGCCATGAACAGCGACTTCACCATCTGCCTCGGTTCGAAATCCCGCATTGCGTACCAGAACAACCACGGGGAACAGGACTACAGCGTCACCCTGGTCGATACCGGGCTCTCCACCATGACCGGCGGCCGCGTCAAGCGCATCGAGAAGTACATCGATGCCGACACCTTCCTGCTGACCTATGGCGATGGCGTGAGCGACGTGGACATCCGGTGCCTGGTGGAATTTCACAAGCGCCATGGCAAGCTGGCCACGGTCACCGCCGTAACCCCGACCTCGCGTTACGGCATCCTCGATACCAACGGCGACGGCCAAGTTCAGAGATTTCGCGAGAAACCGCGTAACGACGGCCGGGCCAGCGCCGGCTTCTTCGTCTTCGAACGCGAAGTGTTCGACTATATCGGTGGAGATGACTGCATCCTCGAGCGCGGCCCTCTCGAGCGTCTGGCCGCGGAAGGCCAGTTAATGGCGTACGAACATCAAGGTTTCTTTTATGCCATGGACACATTTCGCGAATACGAATATCTCAACGAGCTCTGGAAAACCGGAGAAGCTCCATGGAAAATCTGGTAGCCGGCCGGGTCCCGATGCCAAGTCTGATCGCCGATGATCTCGATGACATTGCCTGGCTCACGGACTCGCTCTGGGATGAGCTTCGTGGCAACCGCATCTTCATCACCGGAGGAACAGGATTTTTCGGCTGCTGGTTATTGGAGAGTTTCCTTCGGGCCAATGAACGCTTCGGCCTCAAATCGCGCGCCGTCGTCCTCACGCGGCATCCTGAGCGTTTGCGGGAGCAGGCCCCGCATCTCGCCAGCCATCCTGCCATCGCGCTCCATCTCGGCGATGTGCGTGATTTCGAGTTTCCGGCCGGCAGCTTTACCCACGTGATCCATGCCGCCACCGAGGCCAGCGCGGCCTTGAACTCCACCGCTCCTCATACCATGCTGGACACGAACCTGCGCGGAACCAGCCGCTGCCTGGAGTTCGCCGCGGCCTGTGGCGCCAGGAAGTTCCTGCTGACCAGTTCGGGCGGGGTGTACGGAGCGCAGCCCAGCGAGGTGACTCACCTTGCGGAAACCTTCACCGGCGGCCCCGACCCCTTGTCGTGCGATTCAGCTTACGCGGAAGGCAAGCGCATCGCGGAGCTGCAGTGCGCCATGGCGGCGCGGAGTGGCAGCTTCGAAACCAAGATCGCGCGCTGCTTTGCTTTTGTCGGGCCGTACATGAAGTTTGACACCCATTTTGCCATCGGCAACTTCATTCGCGATCAGGTGGAGGGCCAAGCGATCGTCATCCAAGGAGACGGGACTGCCGTGCGGTCCTATCTGTACGCCTCCGACCTGATGGTGTGGCTGTGGACGATCCTGTTCCGCGGACAGAATTGTCGCGCTTATAACGTGGGCTCGGAGCGCGCGGTGAGCATGGCCGAGCTGGCTGCCGCAGTGGCTCAGACAGCGCTTCCCCGCGTCAAGGTCGAGATTCGCGGCCAGCCCACCGGCCTGCCGCCCCAACGCTATGTTCCCTCGACCGAGCGGGCCAGGCAGGAACTCTGTTTACAAGAGCGCGTCTCTCTGCACGCGGCAATCAACAAAACACGTGGCTGGCGCCTGCAGTCTCAGCAGGTGATCGCCTGACCATCCGGAAGTTCGAGAACGAGATACATGATCAAAGTTTCTGATTACGTGATGAAGCGATTGGCCGACTCCGGCATTCGGCAGGCCTTTATGGTGGCTGGCGGCGGCGCCATGCACCTGAACGACTCGCTTCTCCGCGAGAAGCGTCTGCACTACGTCTGCAACCATCACGAGCAGGCCGCTGCCATGGCGGCGGAGAGTTATGCCCGCATTACCGGCGGCCCCGCGCTGGTAAGTGTCACCACCGGTCCCGGCGCAATCAACGCCTTGAACGGCGTTTTCGGCGCCTGGACCGATTCGATTCCCATGGTGATCATTTCCGGCCAGGTGAAGCGCGAAACGTGCAAAGCCATTGCCGGCGGCGAGGCGCTGCGCCAACTTGGGGATCAGGAGGCAGACATCATTCCCATGGTGCGCGGAATCACCAAGTACGCCACGCGGGTGGATGATCCGCAATCCATCCGCTACCACCTCGATCGCGCTTTGTTTCTGGCGGCCAGCGGCAGACCCGGCCCGTGCTGGCTCGACATCCCCATCGACGTGCAGGGCGCCCAGGTTGATGAAAGCAGTCTTCGTTCTTACGACTCATCCGAAGACGCCACGACCTGGGAGCGCGCACAGGTCGAATCCAACTGTCGTGACGCAATCGCCCGTATCCGGGCGGCAAAACGTCCCGTCATCATGGCCGGCACGGGAGTACGTCTGGCCGGGGCGCTGGGTGAATTTGAGTCGGTAATTCGGGCGTTGCAGATTCCGGTGACCACGGCTTGGACTCACGACGTAATTGCGTCGGATGATCCGCTGTTTTGCGGCCGGCCCGGAACCATCGGTGAGCGTGCGGGAAACTTCGCGGTGCAGAACTCCGATGTCCTGCTGGTGCTGGGTTCGCGCTTAAACATCCGGCAAGTCAGTTACAACTGGCGATCCTTCGCGGCGCAAGCCTGCAAAATTCAGGTCGACATCGACGCGGCCGAGTTGCAGAAGCCCACCGTGAAACCCGACCTTGCCATCCACTGCGATCTCAAGGTCTTCCTGGCGGAGATGAGCCGGCAACTCTCGACCGCCGGTGTTTCCCAGGACCACTCCGCCTGGCTGGCCTGGTGCCGGGAACGGGTGATGCGCTATCCCGTGGTGCAGGACCGGCAGCGCCATTCCACGCCGCCCCTGAATCCCTACCATTTCATCGAACTGCTGGGAGATCTGCTGCGCGATGACGACGTCGTAGTCTGCGGCAATGCCACCGCTTGCATCGTGACGTTCCAGGCATTGCAAATCAAGAAAGGGCAGCGGCTGATCTCGAATTCCGGATCGGCTTCCATGGGCTATGACCTGCCCGCCGCCATTGGCGCAGCGGTGGCGCGCAACGGCGGCCGCGTAATTTGCCTGGCCGGTGATGGCAGCATTCAGTTAAACATCCAGGAATTGCAGACGATCGTGCATCACCGCTTGCCCATCAAGATTTTCGTATTGAACAACAACGGATATCTGTCCATCCGCAGCACGCAGAAAAACTTCTTCGGCAACTTGGTGGGCGAGAGTCCACAATCCGGCATCAGCTTTCCCGACATGGTCCGGGTTGCCGATGCCTACGGTATCGCGAGCGCCCGCATCGACTGCGCCGACGCGGTGCGTGCACTCGAGCAGCAGATGAGCGCCCCCGGCCCGCTCCTGGCCGACGTTCTTCTGGACACCGAACAGGAGTTCGAACCGCGCATCCGCTCCCGCAAATTACCCGATGGCAGCATCGTCAGCCCCGCTCTCGACGACATGTATCCGTTCCTCGATGCAGACCAGCTCGCCGCCAACCGAACCGGCGGCGATCCCGACTAGTCCATGTCCTTTCGTTTAGCCCTGTCACTGAATTGGAGATACCGGTTTTCCAATCTACCGGGATAATAAACCTGTCTCCGCCAGAGTTCCCGGCAGAGATCGTCCGTCCGCACAGCGACGGGCGGCGTTTGACCATCTTGGATACGGGTACCGGTTATGAACAGCGACATATTTGAGGATCTATTCGTCCTGGAGATGGCGAATAACCACCTCGGGGATGTGGTCCGGGGGATGAAGATCGTTTCCACCTACGCGCAGGTGGTTCGTTTTAATAACGTACGCGCCGCCATCAAAATTCAATTGCGGGACGTCGAGAGTTTCATCCATCGCGATTTTCGCACCCGCACGGATATCCGGTACATCGGCAAAACCCTGCGTACGCGGCTGGGAATGGATGAAATCGCCGAACTGGTGAAAGCCATCCGCAAGGTCAGTTGCGTTCCCATGGCGACGCCGTTCGACGAGTATTCCGTCGACCTTTGCTGTGAGCTGGGCATTCCCATCCTCAAGATCGCCAGTTCCGACATCAACGACTGGGTCCTGATCGAGAAGATCGCCAAGGCCAAGAAGCCGGTCATCGTTTCCACCGGCGGCACCTCGCTGAAGGACATCGACGATCTGGTTCTATTCTTCGAGAACCGCCACATCCCGCTGGCGATCAATCACTGCGTGTCGCTCTACCCGTGCGAAGATCAGGACCTGGAACTCAATCAGATCGATTTCCTGGTCCACCGCTATCCGCACCACACCATTGGCTTTTCCACGCACGAGTACCACGACTGGACGTCTTCCATGCTGATCTCCTATGCCAAGGGGGCACGCTGCTTCGAGCGGCATGTCGATATCGAAAGCCCCGGCCTGGAGGTGAGCCCGTATTGCTCGTTGCCCCACCAGGTCGACACCTGGTTCAAGGCCTTTCACAAGGCGAAGGAAATGTGTGGCGCGCCCGGCTCTCATAAGCGGGTCCCTCCCAAGAAGGAGATCGCGTATCTGGATTCGCTTCTGCGCGGCGTGTATGCCAAGCGCGATCTGCCGGAAGGGCATGTGCTGGAAGATGAAGATGTGTACCTGGCCATACCGCTGCAAAAAGGCCAGATCTCCTGCCGCGAACTGATGCGAGGCGAGGTCTTGATGAAAGAGGTCAAGCAAGACGCTCCCATCATGATCGACATGATCGATAGCCCGTACGCCAGCGTCCCTTCGTTGACTGCGTTGATCTATGACCGTGGTCTCTAGCGGCAAGGCACCCCCATGCGAATAGCAGTCATCGGAAGCGGGTACGTAGGACTGGTAAGCGGAACCTGCCTCGCTCATCTTGGCCACCACGTCATCTGTGTCGATCTTGATCCGGAACGAATTCGGGCGATTGAGGACGCCACTCCTCCGTTCCACGAACCGGGGCTCTCAGATTTGCTCAAGAAGGTTCTCGCGGATGGTCAACTCACGGTGAGCAGCAACGTGGTCCGCTCGGTTGCGGCATCTGATATTACGATTCTCGCCGTGGGAACGCCCTGTCTTGACGGCGACATTGACTTGTCTTTTGTCCGCCAGGCCGCCGCGGAGGTTGGCCAGGGCATGCGGGAGAACCCCGCCTATCACGTGGTGGTGGTGAAGAGCACAGTTGTTCCCGGCACCACGGATGGCGTGGTGCGAAGCATCGTGCAGGAGGCCTCCGGCCGCACTGCCGCGCAGTTTGGCTTGTGCATGAATCCTGAGTTCTTGCGCGAGGGATCCGCGGTTTCCGACTTTTTGGAACCGGATCGAATCGTCATCGGCCAATCGGATGAGCGCGCCGGCCAGCGGCTGGGCGAAGTGTACGAGCCCTTCCACTGCCCCAAGATGTTCACCACGTTACAGAATGCCGAGATGATCAAGTACGCTTCGAATTCCCTGCTGGCCACCTTGATCTCGTTCAGCAACGAAATCGCAACTCTTTGCGAAGCTACGCCTTCCACCAACGTGGAAGAGGTTTTGGATGGCGTCCATCTCGACCGCCGGCTTTCCCCCGTGCTCGACGGCCGGCGCATTTCCCCGGGCATCCTCAGCTACCTGCGCGCCGGCTGCGGTTTCGGAGGGAGCTGCCTGCCCAAGGACGTTGCCGCGCTGCGCATGTTCGGCCGCAAGCGCGGCGTAAGTCCGCATCTGCTGGATGCCGTGCTCGCGGTCAACAGCGGCCGTCCGTCCAAACTGGTTTCCCTGGCCGAATCAGCCGTGGGCAGCCTGAGGGGCTTGGCGGTGGCAGTGCTGGGCATCGCGTTCAAGCCGGGTACGGACGATCTGCGGGGATCTCCGGCGCTCGCCTTGATCGAAGTCCTGCAGAGCAAGGGTGCGTGCGTGCGCGCCTACGATCCCTTCGTGGTGTCGCTGCCGCAGCCGGATGTCACGGTCTGTGCTTCCGTCGAAGAAGCCCTATGCGGCTGCGATGTCGCTATCGTGGCCTCGGCGTTGCCTGAACTCGCGACCCTGGATTGGGAATCTCTTTCCATGGCCATGCGGAGCCCTTTTGTCATCGACGGCCGCAACGCGCTTCGCGGCGTCGAGTTTCCCGACAGCGTCCGATACGTTCCGATTGGCCAGCATTGCTGAGGGAGCAATCTCGAATGAGCACCATCGCTGAACCACGCCCGGCAGATATCGACGTCGCGGAACTGCGTGAAACTATTTTCACGCTCGTACGCCAGTATTACGAAGTAGCCCACGTCCGCAAGCCCTTCGTGCCCGGCAAGACCCGTCTCTCCTACTCGGGCCGGGTTTTCGATGCTTCCGAGATGGTCAGCCTGGTGGCGTCCTCGCTGGATTACTGGCTGACTCTGGGTCCGTATGGCGATAAGTTCGAGCGCCGAATGCAGGAATTTTTCCATTCTTCCGATTTTGTGCTGGTGAATTCCGGATCTTCGGCGAATCTGCTGATGATTGCCACCCTGTGCGCCCGGGAACTGGACCAACTGCTGGGCGATACCGCCAAGCCGCGCCTGGTGCCCGGCGATGAACTTATCACCCCCGCCGTAACCTTTCCCACTACCCTGACGCCGATCGTCCAAAATCAACTGGTGCCGGTCTTCGTGGATTGCGAAATCGGTACCTACAACATCAATCCGGCGTTGATCGAAGCCGCCATTGGCCCTCGCACCCGCGGAATCTTTGTCCCCCACACGCTCGGCAATCCCTGCGATCTCGACGTGATTATGGAGATCGCCGGCCGCCACAACCTGTGGGTGCTGGAGGATTGCTGCGACGGTTTGGGCGCCACCTTCGACGGCAAGCTGGTTGGCACTTTTGGGGACATGGCCTCACTGAGCTTCTATCCCGCGCACCACATCACCATGGGGGAAGGCGGCGGCGTTGCCATCAATCATCCACGCCTGAAGAAGACCAGCCGCTCGATTCGAGACTGGGGCCGCGACTGCTGGTGCGATCCCGGGAAAAACAACACCTGCGGCAAGCGGTTCGAATGGAAGCTGGGCGATCTGCCTGAAGGTTACGATCACAAATACATCTATTCGAATCTGGGATACAACCTGAAGCCCACCGACATGCAGGCTGCCATCGGCTTGGTCCAGATGGACAAAGCTCCCGAGTTCATTGAGCGCAGACGGCAGAACTTCTGGCGCCTCTACGATGGTTTAACGCCCATCGAGGATCGCATCATCCTTCCCGTGGTGAACCCCAAGGCCGATCCTTCGCCTTTCGGATTTCCCATCACGGTCCGCGGCGGGCTCGACCGCACCAAGCTGGTGTGCGCCTTGGAAGATGCCAACATCGAAACCCGTTTGGTATTCGGTGGGAATATCCTCCGGCAGCCCGGATTCAAAGATATCCCCAAGCGCATCAACGGGTCCTTGGAACAGTCGGATGGGATCATGCGGCGCACTTTCTTCGTCGGGGTATATCCGGGACTTGAGAGCGAAGCCATCGATTACATGATCGACGTCATGACCCGCACCGTCAGGGCTCTGTAACCGAACAGGCCCTCACACACCGGATCCAGCGGGGACACGGTACGATAGCAACGTTCGCTTCAATCCTTCGGCCACGCTCACCTTCGGCCGCCAGGGAAAGCGCGACCGCAACTTGGTCAGGTCCGGGCAGCGGCGCTGCGGATTGTCCGTCAGATAATTCGGGTCTTCGCTCTGCGCGAACTGGATGTTGACTTGCGCGTCCCCGGCACATTGCTTCACCAGATCCGCTAACTGGCGAATCGACGTCTCTCCCTCATCGTTCCCGACGTTGAATGCTTCGCCATTCGCGTCCGACATCAGGATGAACCAAAGTGCGGTAATGAAGTCGCTGATGTAGCAGAACGCACGAGTCGCGGTCCCATCACTGAGCAGCACCAAAGGTTTCCGCTCGATGGCGGCAGCGATCAGGTCAGGGACGATTCTTCGATCGTCGAGCCGCTGGCCCGGACCATAGACGTTGAATGGCCGCACCACCTTGATCGGGAGCTGGTACAAGCTGTAGTAGGTGGCGCACAGAGTCTCCGCCAGGCGCTTGGATTCGTCGTAGCAAGCGCGCGGCCCGGTGCAGGAGACATAACCGCGATAGTCTTCGCGCGTGGGAATGTGCGCCGCGTCGGGATCGCCATAGATCTCGCTCGTGCTCAGATACAACAGGCTGCGTACCTGCTGGTCCCGTGCCAGGTCCAGCATCCGCCGGGTTCCGGTGACATTTACATCGATGGTTTCCAGCGGATACCGCCGATAGAACGTCGGCGATGCAATTCCGGCGCCGTGAATAATCCAATGCACCCTCTCGCCCAGCGCGAGAGGTTCAGAGACGTCATGATCGACGAACCGAAAATCCGGGCGGCCCACCAGGTGCCGCACTCGCTGGGGAACGCCGGTCCGCAGGTTATCCACACTGATCACACGACAGGGTTCGGGGAAGCTGCAATCGTTGAGGCGGGCCACCGTGTCGAGCAGATAGCTGCAGACAAACCCGCTGCCACCGGTTACCAGCAGGGTTGAGCCGGCAAGGGGCAGCAGTGCGTTGGATAACGCAGCACAGGTGTTTTCAATATCCTGATGGATGATCTCATTCGGTGCTGGCATCGGCTCAGCACTCCAGTTGTTCGCGGGTGAGCTTCATGCCCTCGAGGTTGCCCAGCACGGTGACCGCGATTTTGTCGCCGTGGAAGAAGTCGTTGGCCAGACTGACCAGTTCCTCGACGGTGACGGCTTCGATGCGCTCGATGATCTCGTCAAGGCCAAAGAAGCGGTCGAAGTACATCTCCTGCCGCGCCAGGTTGGACATGCGCGCGGTGGTGGATTCCAGGCTCAGCATGAGCGAGCCCTTGAGCTGCTCCTTGGTGCGGCGCAGTTCTTCGTCGCTGATGCGGTTCTGCTTGAGGTCGCGGAACTCGTGGACGATCAACTCCACCACCTTCGGCGCCGATTCCAGCGAGGTCCCAGCGTAAATCGACAGGCAGCCGGTATCGCGATAGGGATTCAGCTCGCTGTAGATGGCGTAGGCCAGACCTCGGCGCTCGCGCACATTCTGGAACAGCCGCGAGCTCATGCCGCCGCCGAGCAGCGTGTTCAGGATGTAGGAGGCGTAGCGCTTCTCGTGCGAAATGGGATAGGTGGGCACGCCCACGCAGATCTGCACCTGCTCCAGCGATTTCTTGTTGCGCAGGATGATGCGCGCCGCCGGCTCCGGCACGGAATCGTGAAAGCCGTTGTTGGCCGCCTTCAGGCACGCAAAGCGCTCCCCCGCCAGTTTGACGAAGTGCTCGTGGTTGATGTGCCCGGCGGCCGCAATGATCAGGTTCCCGGGCGTGAAGCGCTTGCCGTAATAATCGAGCACCAGCGGCTGCTCGAAATGGCGGACCGTCTCCTTGGTCCCCAGGATGGGCTTGCCCAGCGCGTGGTCCTTCCAAAAACTCTGGGTAAAGATTTCGTGGACGAGATAGTCGGGGCTGTCCTCGTCCATCTTGATTTCTTCCAGGATCACGCCGCGCTCGCGGGCGATGTCTTTGCTGTCGAACACCGGGTGCAGCACCAGGTCGCACAACACGTCGAGCGCGATGGGCAGGTGCTCATCGAGCACTTTCACGTTGAAGCAGACGCACTCCTTGGCGGTGAAGGCGTCGAGGTTGCCGCCGATGGAATCGATCTGCCGGGCGATGTCCTCGGCGGTGCGCGTTTCCGTGCCCTTGAACACCATGTGCTCGAGGAAATGGGAAATGCCGTTGTGCTCCGCCTGCTCGTGTCGCGAGCCGCACTTCACCCAGATCCCGATCGAAACCGAGCGGATGTGCTGCATCTCCTCGGTCAGCACGGTCAGACCATTGGGCAAGACTTCGCGCCGGATGTCGCGCAGTTGATCCACCATAAAATCGATGCCGAAAGCAGGCTCGGGTTGAGCCGAAAAGCGACTGCATAGATTCTTACACACTGCGGCTACTCCGACGGATGAATATACAGCTTGTATAATGAACAACTTACGAACGCGCGGGTCAGAGCAGGGGCGGAGAGTACGCCGGCCCCGGAGGCGTTCTCGAGCTTCTGGTATTGGATGCATGACTGCCCCTCAAAAACGCGAACTATTGGGCCTTGATATTCAAGAACTTACCGTTTTGGTCCAGGACGCCGGCGAGCCCGCCTACCGGGCCCGGCAACTGTTCGAGGCCATCTACCGTCAGCGGGTCCACTCCCTCGAAGAGATCTCCACCTTGCCGCTGGAGTTCCGGCGCGCGCTCGCGGAACGCGCGGTCATCATCGGCCAGCCGCGCATCGAGAAGCAGTACGTCTCCTCCGACGGCACCATCCGCTATCTGATCGCCTTTGCCGACGGGCACAGCGTCGAGACGGTGTGGATGCCCGAAGGTGATGGCGGCGAGGCCGGGGACGAAGTACCAAGTACCGAGTACCAAGTACCCAGTACCCAGTACCGAGAGCGCTCGCAACTTGGTACTTGGTACTCGCAACTTGGTACTCACAACCGCGCCACCATCTGCGTTTCCAGCCAGGTGGGCTGCGCCGTCGATTGCCGCTTCTGCCTGACGGCGCTGCTCGGCCTGCAGCGCAATCTTTCGGCCGGAGAAATCGTCGGCCAGGTGGCGGTGGTGCTCAATGAGCGGGGCGCCGCGCTGGAGCGCGATCGCATCAACCTGGTCTTCATGGGCCAGGGCGAGCCCTTCCTGAATTACGACAGCTTCATCAAGGCAGTGCGGCTGCTGGCCGAGGGCCTGGGTATCGCGGAATCGCGCATGACGGTTTCGACCTCCGGCATCGTTCCCCGGATTTACGATTTCGGGCGGGAGCCCGTGCGGCCCAAGCTGGCGATTTCGCTCAATGCCTCCAGCGACGCCTCGCGGCGCGAGCTGATGCCGATCACGCGCAAATGGGACGTGGAGCAACTCATGGCCGCGGCGCGCGCCTTTCCGCTGCGTCCCCGCGAGCGGCTGACCTTTGAATACGTGCTGCTGGACCAGGTGAACGACTCGGTCGAAGCGGCGCGCGAACTGGTGGAGCTGATTCGCGGCATCCGCGCCAAGGTCAACCTGATCGCGCTGAACCCCGGCCCGGGCATCGACTACCGCACTCCGGCGGACGACCGCGTGCTCACCTTTCAGCAGGTGCTGGTGAAGGCCGGCATTCCCACATTTATCCGTCGTCCGCGCGGAAGGGACATTTACGCGGCATGTGGGCAGTTGAAACTGATTGAGTCATTGATTCATTGAGTCATTGGGCCACTGGTGGAGGCAGCCGTGGCTGTGAACAGGCCAATGACTCACGTTCAATGACTCAATGACTCAATGGTTCAATGAACCAATCACCCCAGCCCGTCATCCGCGAATACCGCCGCCAGGATTTCGAAACCCTGTGGCAGATCGATCAGGCGTGTTTCGCGCGGGGGATTTCCTACACCCGCCGCGAGCTTGCCTTCTACCTCGCCCGGAAACTCGGCTTCACCTTGGTGGCGGAGCTCGCGGGCAGGATTCTCGGCTTCGTGGTGGTGGACCGCGACCGTCAGGGCCAGGCACACGTCATCACCATCGACGTGCTGTCGGAAGCGCGCCGCTCAGGCCTGGGCTCGCGCCTGATGGCGGCGGCGGACGAGCGTCTGCGCACCCTTGGATGTTCTGTGGTCTTCCTTGAGACCGCGGTGGACAACGCCGCCGCCATCGCCTTTTACAAGCGGCACGGGTACACCGTGATGCACACCATCCCTCGCTACTACCTCGACAGCATCGATGCGCTGGTGCTCTCCAAGGAGTTGACTGCGTAGAACTCGGTACTTGGTACTCGGTACTCGGTGCTTGTACATTGTCGGCGTGAAAGTCGCGATCCAGGGCGAAGCCGGCTCGTTCAGCCACGAAGCGGCGAAGCAGATGGTGCCAGGCTGCACGGTCGTGCCCTGTGCCGCCTCGGTGGACGTCTTCGCCCGTGTCGGCTCGGGCGCCGTTTCCGCGGCGGTGATCCCCATCGAGAACTCGCTGGCGGGCTCGGTGGCGGAGCACCTGGATCTGCTGCTGGCTTCGGACGTCTTCATCCACCGCGAGTTCCCCCTGCGCATCCAGCACAACCTGATCGCCGCGCCGGGGGTGAAGCTGGGCGAGCTGACCCGCGTTTTCTCGCATCCCGTCGCCCTCGATCAGTGCCGCGATTTTTTTCGCCGCCACCGCAAGATCGAAGCGGTGCCTTTCTACGACACCGCCGGCGCCGTCAAGCACGTAGTCGGCAACCAGCTCCAGCACACGGCCGCGATCGCCGGGCGGCAGGCGGCGGCGGAGTACGGGGGGCGCATCCTCGAGCGCGGTCTGGAGGACGACAAGCAGAACTTCACCCGCTTCTTTCTGATTACCCGCAGCCGGCGGCCGCGGGCCGGCGCCAACAAGACCTCGCTGGCCTTTTCGCTGAAAAACGTGCCCGGCGTGCTGTTCAAGGCGCTGAGTGTGTTTGCCCTCCGCGATCTCGATTTGTGCAAAATCGAGTCGCGCCCCGTGCGCGGTCGCCCCTGGGAGTACCATTTCTACGTGGATGTCCTCCACCGTCACGGCCAGGCGGCAGACGTGGAGAACGCGTTGCGCCACCTGCGCGAGATCTCCCACTTCGTCAAGGTGCTGGGCAGGTATCCGGCGGCGAGGTAGCGTTTTGGCCTTTGGCTTTTGGCTCTTGGCTTTTTGGGTTGCGAGCCCCCCAATCCTCCGCCCAGGATCCTAAAAGCCAGGAGCTAACAGCCAAGAGCCAATAGCGGTTTATTGGAACGGGTACCCTGTACTCCTGGTAGCTGGCATCTTGGTGTTGGGTTCGACTAAAATCCGGCGGCGCGCGGTAAGGACCGCGCTTGCAACTTTCGGGTCGCGAGGCTCATCAACTGAATAGCATTTTTTCTCAGTGATTCGCACTCATAAAGGAGTCATATGGCAAGCGAAGCGCGTAGTGACGAGCAAGTCCGGCCCAGCCCGGAGCAGACGGCAAACGGGTTGCCGGTGCTGCCGGTGCGCGATACCGTGCTCTTCCCGCATGCCGTGCTCCCGCTTACCGTGGGGCGGGAGAGTTCGGTCAACCTGATCAACTCGTTGGGGGAAGACAAGACCATCGTGGTGGTGGCCCAGCGCGAGGCCCGCATCGACAATCCCCAGCCCACCGATCTGTACAGCATCGGCACTCTGGCCACCGTGCACAAGGTGGTCAAGATGCCCAACCAGAGCCTGTTCGTGTTCACCGAAGGCCTGGAGCGGGTGCGGATGACGGACTACATCCAGCTCAGCCCCTTCCTGCGGGCGCGCACCGAGATTATCCCGGAAGAAGAGTTCCGCAAGACGGCGGAGGAAGAAGCCCTGCACCGCAACGTGCTGACGCTGTTCCAGCAGATCGTGGCCACCTCGCCCACGCTTTCCGACGAGCTGCAGACCGTGGCCATGAACATCGACGACTCCGGGCGCCTGGCCGACTTCATCGCCTCCTCGCTGCCTTCGCTGGCCACCAAAGACAAGCAGGAACTGCTCGAGACCAGCGACATCCGCGTGCGCCTGGACCGCATCAATCGCCATCTGGCCAAGGAACTCGAGGTCCAGACCCTGCGCAGCAAGATCCAGTCCGAGGTCCAGGACCAGGTGCAGCAGACGCAGCGCGAGTACTACCTGCGCGAGCAGATGAAGGCCATCCAGAAGGAGCTGGGCGAGCAGGACGAGACCACCCGCGACATCGAAGAGCTGCGCGCCAAGATCGACGCCGCCGGCATGCCGGAAGAGGTCAAGAAGGAAGCGCTCAAGGAGCTGACCCGGCTGCAGCGCATGTCGCCCATGGCCGCCGACTACTCGGTCACGCGCAACTACATCGAGTGGCTGGCAGTGCTGCCCTGGGCCAAATCCTCGGGCGGGGAAGTGGACATCAACAAGGCGCGCGAAGTTCTGGAAGCCGACCACTACGATCTGCAGAAGGTGAAGGACCGCATCCTCGACTACCTCTCGGTGCGCCGCCTGAAGCCCAACATGAAGGGCCCGATCCTGTGCTTTGTGGGGCCTCCGGGCGTGGGCAAGACGTCGCTGGGCAGGTCGATTGCGCGCTCCCTGGGCCGCAAGTTCACGCGGTTGTCGCTGGGGGGCGTGCACGACGAGGCCGAGATCCGCGGCCATCGCCGCACCTATATCGGGGCGCTGCCGGGGCAGATCATCCAGGGCATCCGCCGGGCCGAGACCAACGATCCCGTGTTCATGCTGGACGAGGTGGATAAGCTCGGCCGCGACTGGCGCGGCGATCCCTCTTCGGCGCTGCTCGAGACGCTCGACCCGGAGCAGAACAACACCTTTCGAGACAACTATCTCGACGTGCCCTTCGATCTGTCGAAGGTGCTCTTCATCACCACGGCCAACCAGCTTGACCCGGTTCCCGAGCCGCTGCGCGACCGCATGGAGATCATCGAGCTCCAAGGCTACACCGAGGATGAGAAAGTACACATTGCCGAGCGTTATCTCGTGCCGCGGCAGATCGAGGAGAACGGCCTGAAGGCCGAACAGATCGAGTTCCCCGAGGAGTCCCTGCGCCGCATCATCCGCCACTACACGCGCGAGGCCGGGGTACGCAGCCTGGAGCGAAACATCGGCACGCTTTGCCGCAAGCAGGCGCGCCGCATCGCCGAGGGCAAGCCCGACAAGCTGGTGGTCTCCCAGGAAGACATCAAGCAGTTCCTGGGCGGCGAGAAGATCCGCGTCGAGACCGAGATCGCCGAGCGCACCAAGCGCCCCGGCGTGGCGGTCGGCCTGGCTTGGACGCCCACCGGCGGTGACGTGCTCTTCGTCGAGGTCAACAAAATGAAGGGCAAGGGCAACTTCACCATGACCGGCCAGATCGGCCAGGTGATGCAGGAGTCCATGCAGGCGGCGCTGACCTGGGTGCGCTCCCACGCGCAAGAGTTGGGAGTCTCCGAGGATTTCTTCTCCGCCCACGACCTGCACATTCACGTGCCCGCGGGCGCCATCCCCAAGGACGGCCCCTCGGCCGGCGTCACCATGGTGACGGCCATCGTCTCGCTCCTCACCGACCGCTCGGTGCGCCCCTACATGGCCATGACGGGCGAGATCACGCTCAGCGGCAACGTGCTGCCGGTGGGCGGCATCAAGGAAAAATTCCTGGCCGCCAAACGCGCCGGCGTGCACGACATCATCCTGCCCGGAGAGAACAAGATGAACGTGGAAGAGGACATCCTGCCGGAGCAGCTCGAGGGTGTGACCGTGCACTACGTCAACAACATCGACGAAGCTCTTGCCGTCGCCTTGCCCTCGACTCCTACCGAGGAGAAGAAGGACGCGGAAGAGCGCGAGCAGCATTTGCAGCAGGTCCCGGCGTAAAGCGAGGGAGCAGGACGCAGGGTGCAGGAGGCAGGAGAACCGGCTCCTGATTTTCCTGCCCCCTGCCTCCTGCCTCCTGCTTCCTACTCACTCACGCGGAAACCAATTATCCTGTACCCATGCAGGTTCGAGTGCTGTTCTTCGGCGCCTTGCGCGACTTGGCCGGCCGCAGCCATGACGCCCTGACGCTTCCTGAGGGTGCGCGCCTCTCCGACCTGCTGGCCCACTACGAGGCCTCCGTTCCGCGGCTCAAGGATTTGCTGCCCGCGATTGCGCTCTCCATCAACCAGGAGTACGCCCCGCCCGGTGCGGCGTTGCACGATCAGGACGAGGTTGCTCTGCTGCCACCGGTCAGCGGAGGCAATGACGACCGGCCGCTCGCCGCCCACGTCGCGCTTGTCCACGACCGCATCGCCACCGAGACCGTGTTGGCCA
>Ga0181530_10000212_pt1 | contig 73520 bp, 55 predicted proteins | sample PEATcosm2014_Bin_42_FD_119769 | JGI IMG/M metagenome (GOLD analysis project Ga0181530, IMG submission 119769) | Peatland microbial communities from MTU Mesocosm Facility, Houghton, MI, USA - PEATcosm2014_Bin10_60_metaG | ecosystem: Environmental > Terrestrial > Soil > Wetlands > Peat | place...
CCGTTTGAACTGCCGATCGGCGAACTTGGCCACCACCTTGTCCTTGTCCAGGGTGGCCTTGGCCTGGGCATAGTTGGCGCGGGCGTTTTCCAGCGCGGCCTGGAACAGGCGCGGATCGATCTTCGCGATGACCTGCCCCTTCTTCACCGTCGAGTTGAAATCAGCGTAGAGCTTCAGGATGGAGCCGGACACCTGGCTGCCCACCTGCACGGTGACCAGCGCCGACAGGGTTCCGGTGGCGGTGACCCGCGCGGTGATGCGGCCGCGATCCACCGCGCTGGTTTCCCATTGCACCTTTGGCTTGGCCGATCGCCGCTTTACCAGATAGGCGGTACCGCCGGCCATCGCCAGCACGAGGACGACCACCCCCCAGAACTTGGTCGACTTGAGCCAACTCATGCGCATCTCCTGCCCCTATTTATCGCGGGATAGCCGCTCGGCCAGCCCATTCTTGGACGACACCGGCGGCGGCGAAACGCGGTCCAGTTCATCCAGATTGTCGACCATGCGACGGAGCCAGGCGCGCAGGGTGGCGATCTCTTCCGGGGAGAAATGCGCCACCGCAGCCTTGCGAACCTCCTCCGCCACGGCCAGGCAGCGCGCACCGAATTGCTCACCCTTGGGGGTCAGCACCATGCGGCGACGGCGACGGTCGCTGGGATCACTGTCCAGGCGAACCAGTTTGCGCCGGCTCAAGGCGGCCAGCACGCGGGATGCCGTGGGCTGGTCCATGGGCAGGGCCGCGAGGATCTCGGCCAGCGACGCCCCCTGGCGTTCGACCAGGGCCACCAGCAACCAGAATTGCTGGTTCGACAGCACCAGTTCGCGCACCCGCATCTCCACGGCCTGGCGCTGCCGGCGTCGTAGCGTCGCCAACAACAACCCGACCGGTACTTGCTTTGCTAACATATGCTGTGCTATATATTTCGCTATCCCGGTCGCCTTGTCAACCCGATCCTGGGCTGGAGGCCCCGCCGCTCAGCCAGCTACGAGTTCTCCTCAAGCGGTACTACAGATCCAGGTCCGCCTGTGCCGCGTGCTCCATGATGAACTTGAAGCGCGCTTCCACATCTTTTCCCATCAGCTCGGTCAAAATCCGGTCGGTCTCTGGGCCGTCGCTGACAGTCACGCGCAACAGCCGTCGCGTCGCCGGATCGAGAGTCGTCCGGCGCAGTTCCTCGGGCTGCATCTCGCCCAGGCCCTTGAAACGCATGACCTCGGGCTTTGCATTCTTCGGCAAACCCGCCACGATGCGATCGCGATCCGCCTCGTCGAGCGCCCAGAAGGTTTCCTTGCCGTGGTCCACGCGAAACAGCGGCGGCTGCGCCAGATACACGAAGCCGCCCTGGATGAGCGGCCGCAGGTGCCGATAGAAGAAGGTGAGCAGCAGGGTCGCGATGTGGTGGCCGTCGGAATCGGCGTCCATCATGAAGATGATCTTGTGGTAGCGTAGGCGCTCCAGGTTGAACTGCTCGCCCACGCCGCAGCCGAGCGCGGACACCACATCTTGCAGTTCCTTGTTCGACAGGACCTTCTGCAACGACGCCTGCTCGGCGTTGAGCACCTTGCCCCGCAAAGGAAGGATGGCCTGGTGCTTGCGCTCGCGGCCTTGCTTGGCCGAGCCGCCAGCCGAGTCTCCCTCGACGATGAACAACTCGCTTCGGCCCGGATCCGTCGACGAGCAATCCGCCAGCTTGCCGGGAAGATTCAACCGGTGCGAGATGGCTGTCTTGCGCGACACCGCCTGCGAGGCCGCGCGCGAAGCCTCGCGCGCCCGGGCCGCCAGCGTGATGCGCTCGGCGATGGCCGTGCCCGCGGTGCGGTTCTGGTGCAGGAAGGTTTCCAGCGCCGGTCGGATGGCGTTGTCCACCAGGGCCTGGGCCTCGGGATTGCCCAGGCGCTCCTTGGTCTGACCCTGAAACTGCGGGTCGTGCAGGTAGATGGACAGAACCCCCACGATGCCCTCGCGGATGTCCTCCGCAGTCAGATTGAGATTCTTGGGCGCCAGGCCCGCGTCGTCGAGGAACGAGCGCATGGCCTTGACGATGGCGGCGCGAAACCCCTGCTCGTGCGTCCCGCCTTGCGTGGTCGGGATGCCATTCACATAAGTGCGCAGCGTCTCCTCGTGCGATTCCGTCCACTGCATGGCGCACTCGATGCGCACGCCGTCCTCGCGCTGGAAGTAGAAGACCTGGGGAACCGTGGGCGGCTTGCCCCGGTCGGCAATGATTTTGGCCAGGAAGTCCGCAATGCCGCCCTCGTGTTGCAGGACATCGCTGGTGCCGGCGGCCTCGTCGCGGAAGGTGATCTTGAGGCCCTTGTGCAAGAAGGTCTTGGCGTCCAGCCGAAAACGGATGGTGTCCGCCGAGAACTCCTGCTTGCCGAAGAGCTGCGGGTCGGGCCGAAAGAAAGTGGTGGTTCCCGAACCACGCGCCGGCCCCTTCTTGATCAGCTTGCTGATGGCCACGCCCCGCGCGTAGCTCTGCTCCCACTCAAAGCCGTCGCGCCGCACGCGCGCCACCATCTCCTCGGACAGGGCGTTGACCACCGACGCACCCACGCCGTGCAGACCGCCGGAATACTGATACTGCCCCGAGGAGAACTTTCCCCCGGCATGCAGCGTGGTGAGCACCAGCTCCAGCGCCGATTTCTTGAATTCCTTCTTGATGTCAACCGGGATGCCGCGGCCGTTGTCCACCACGGTGGCCGAGCGGTGATCCTTGTGCAGGGTCACCTCGATGTGGGTGGCGTAGCCGTTGATCACCTCGTCGACCGAGTTGTCCACGATCTCCCACAGCAAGTGATGGAACCCCTTGGTGTCGGTTCCTCCGATGTACATGCCGGGCCGCCGGCGCACCGGCTCGAGCCCCTGGAGAACCGTAATGTGTTCCGCGGTGTATGAGTTGGATGGAGGCATGGCCAGAAGCGAAGATCCTAGTGCAGCAGTTTGGGCGGCTCATCCGCCGGCGCTGGCGGTTCGGGGAAGAGCACGCGCACCACGCTAGACTTGCGGGCCAGGGCGTGGCCGCGGCCTCCGCGTGCGGTGACGTGGTAGCGGCCCGGGCCCACCGGAATCTTCTTGCCCGCGTCGGTCTCGGCGATGAGCACGGTGTCGTCCTTGCGCGCACCCAAGGCAAAGCCCATGACCGCGTCTTCCTCGTCGAGCTTGATGATGGTGACGCCGCGGCCCGGATTGGCGAGTTCAGCCGCCTCGTCGGCGTCGCACACCAGAGCGCGGGCGCGCGCTGATACCACGCACAGCACGTCCTTGGGATGCACCGGCAGGACGCCCACCACCTCGTCGCCCTCGGCGGGCTTGGCGAATCGACGGCCGGCGCGCGTGCTCAGCTCGCGCAGTGGATCGAGATTGAAGCGGAAGCCGTAGCCTCGCCTGGTCACGGCCAGGGCCAGGGTTCCGGGCGGCACCGCCGACGGTCCCGTGCCGGTGACCACCAGCGCGGCCACCACCCGCTCGCCGTCGCGGAAGTTGAAGAGCTTCTGCACCGGCTCGCCGTAGCCGGTCGAGGCGGGCACGTCGTGGATGCGGCTGATGTAGCAGCTTCCCAGGTTGGAGAAGATGGCCAGAAATTCCTTGGTGGAGCCGCGCAGGGCCGCCAGCACCACATCGCCTTCGCGCAGGCGCGTCGCGGATAAATCCTTCACCTCGCGCACGCGCTTGAGCCAGCCGTCGCGCGAGAGGATGACGGTGACCTCCTCGTCGAGAATGAAGTCCTCGGCCTGGAATTCCACGTCGTCGCCACCGCCGCCGCCAACCTTGGTGCGCCGCTTGTCGGCGAAGCGCTGGCCGATGTCCGCGATCTCGCCGCGGATCACCTTCCACAAGCGACGCTTGTCCTTAAGGATGGCTTCGATTTCCTTGGCCCGTGCGCGCTTCTCGGCCAGCTCGTCGCGAATCGCCTGGATCTCCAGCCGCGCCAGCTTGTACAGCTTCATCTCCAGGATCGCGTCGGTCTGTTCATCGTCGAGCTTGAAGCGAGCCTGCAGCTTGCTGGCCGCGTCGGCCTTGCCATCAGACTTGCGGATGATGCGGATGGCCTCGTCGAGCGCATCGAAGAGAATGGCGAAACCTTGCAGGATGTGAATGCGGTGGCGCAGTTCCGCCAGCTCGAACTCGAAGCGACGCGTGACCACCTCTTCGCGAAAATCCAGGAACTCGCTCAGGATGGCCTGCAGGTTGAGCCGCATGGGCCCGGCCACTTCGCGGTTTTCCGTCGGCACCAGGCAGGTCATGTTGACGTGAAACGACAGTTCCAGCGGGGTGTGCTTGTACAGGTACGCCACCACCAGCGCCGGATCCGCACCGGGCTTCAGCTCCAGCACCACGCGCACGTCGTCGGTGGACTCATCGCGCACGTCCACCAGCATGGGGAGTTTCTTGGCCAGGATGACCTGGGCGATGCTCTCGACCAGATTCGCCTTGGACACGTTGTAGGGGATGGAGGTGATGACGATCTGCGGACCGCGCTTGCTCTCCTCGATCTTCCACTCGCCGCGCACACGCACCGGGCCCTGCCCGGTCTCGTAGATCTCGCGCAGTTCTTTCTTGGAATTGATGATCTGGCCGCCGGTCGGGAAATCCGGACCCTTGATGTACTTGAGCAGGTCCTTGCTCTCCAGCTTGCGGTCGTCGATGAGCGCCACCGCGGCCTCGCACACCTCGCCCAGGTTGTGGGGCGGGATGTTGGTGGCCATGCCCACCGCGATACCGGCGCAGCCGTTGGCCAACAACTGCGGAATGCGCGCGGGCAGGACCATCGGCTCCTGCGAGGTGCCGTCGTAGTTGGGCCGGAAATCCACCGTGCCCTGCTTGATCTCGTCGAGCAGCTCGGTGGAAAGCGGCGCCAGGCGCGCCTCGGTGTAGCGGTAGGCAGCGGGCGCGTCGCCGTCGAGCGAGCCGAAGTTGCCGTGCCCGTCCACCAGCCGGTAGCGCAACGAAAAATCCTGCGCCATGCGCACCATGGCGTCGTAGCAGGCGGTGTCGCCGTGCGGGTGGTATTTGCCGATGACCGCGCCCACGATGGTCGCGCTCTTGCGAAAGCGTGCGTCGGGGTAGAGGTGCAGATCGTTGTGCATGGCGAAGAGGATTCGCCGCTGCACCGGCTTGAGCCCGTCGCGCACGTCAGGCAAGGCGCGTGCTGTGATCACGCTGACTGCGTAGTTGAGATAGCGGCGCTGCGCCTCGTCGGCCAGGTTGGCGTCGGCGGGCGGCGGCGGATCGTCGCTGCCACCCTTGCCCCGGCCCCGGCCACCTCCGCCCTTGCCCTTGGCCGGCGGCAGGGCGGGCCGTGCACCGTTTTCGTCGAGAAGGTCGAGTTGTCGAGAGGACATGAAGCTGCTGGGGCGCCGCACGGCGCCTCGTGCGCCCCAAGTTAGGGGACTGCAGGCGCAAGATCAAGTAAGGGCGACCTGCGGTCGCCCGACTAGCTTTCCAGCTTCCGGCGCTTCCAGCCGCGCGGGGGCTGTTTGTCCCAGGCATCGGGGTTGGAACGTGAATTGTCGATCCAGCGGTAGCTGGGCGCGGGCCGGACGTCTACGTGGATGAACCCCACCCGCGGGTAGAAGCCAACCCCCATGCCGCCGGCATCCATGGTGTGCACAAAATCCCGCAGGTCGCGCGGCCGCACGCCGGAAATTCGGATGTCGGCAGCCGTGCCGTGAAAATGGTTGCTGGTAGTCCGGCGTTGGAAACGATATCCCGAGAGCAGTTCGAGAGGCCGGCCGCCAAAGTGGTCGTACACATGCGAAAGAATGGTCAGCAAACGCGGATCGATTTCGTGTTCCTCGCCGGTGCGCCGGCAGCGAAACACGTGCGCGATCTGCTTGGCCGCTTCCACGCTGTACGAGCCGTCCTGGTTGTAGATGTTGGTATGCAGTTCCTCTTTGTAGTTGATCGAGTAGACTCCAAGATTGCCTGACGGCCGCGGCGGTGGGCTGGCGCGCAGCTCGCTGTCCGGCACCACCCAGCCACGCATCTTTCCCCGGCGAACGCGCCGCTTGCAAACCTTGGCCGGCTTGCCGTGCTCATTGGCGGCTGCGCTGGCGCCCGATGACCCCGTTGCCCCTGCCGCCTGCGCCGCCCCTGCATGCGCCAAAGCCAGGCTCAATCCGAGCAGGGCTGTCAGGGACGACCTTGGCATGCCTGGATAAGGCTTGCCGGGACTCGGGGCTCTGTCAACTCAAAAAGGGTGACGCGGCTCACGGAGTGTGGGCAAAAAGCGACATGCCGACTGATGTCAGCCCCCTGGCTTCGACTGGGAAGCGTCGATCGATGCCCCTGTTCCCGCCAGGTGAAGCAGCTCAATCTTCAGTGTGGCAGCGACGGAGAAGATGCGGTCGTCGCGATAAAACTCGCCGTACACGACGCGCCGAATTCCGGAGTTGGCAATCTCCTTGAAACAATTCCAGCAAGGACTGGCGGTCACATAAATGGTGCCGCCTTCAATCCTGACGCCATTGCGAGCGGCCTGCAGGATGGCGTTGCTCTCCGCGTGGATGGTCGCGACGCAGTGGCCGTTCTCCATCATGTGCCCCACCTCCGTGCAGTGAGGCATGCCGCGGATCGACCCGTTGTATCCCGTCGACAGGATGGTCTTGTCACGCACGATCACCGCGCCCACCGATTTGCGCGGACAGGTTGAGCGCGAGGAAACGACCCGCGCGATGTTCATGAAGTACTCGTCCCAAGGAGCCCGCTCGGCCATGCGCCCTCTTTACCACGACTCTGCTAGTATCCGCCGACCCGTGGACTGGAAAAGCACCCTCAACCTGCCGAAGACCGAATTCCCCATGCGTGCGGATCTGGCCCGGCGCGAGCCCCTGTGGCTCAAGCGCTGGGCAGACGAACGCCACTACCACAAGCTGCTGGCGGCGCGCGAGGCCGCCTCGGCACCGGCCTTCGTGCTTCACGACGGCCCTCCCTATGCGACAGGGGGGATTCACTACGGCACGCTGCTCAACAAAGTCCTGAAGGACATCATCGTCCGTTCACAACTTCTGATGGGCAAGCGTGCGCGCTTCGTGCCTGGCTGGGATTGTCACGGTCTTCCCATCGAGCATCAGGTGGAAAAGGCGGCCGGCGGCCGCGCCAAGCTCGACACCGCCGAATTCCGCAAGCGTTGCGAGGCCCACGCGCTCAAGTTCGTCGACGTGATGCGCGCCGATTTTCGGCGCCTGGGCTGCGTGGGCACCTGGGACCAGCCCTACCTGACCCTGTCCAAGGGCTACGAGGCGACCATCGTGCGCGTCCTGGCGGCCTTCGCGCGCCAGGGGCTGCTCTATCGCGCCAAGCGGCCGGTGCACTGGTGCACCACTCACCAGACGGCGCTGGCCGAGGCCGAGGTGGAGTACGCGGATCACAGCTCGCCCTCGATCTACGTGCGCTTTCCGCTTGTGCCCGGCCAACCTGCGGTGGAGCAAATCTTCGGCAGAGCAGCCGCCGCGCTGGTCATCTGGACGACCACGCCGTGGACCCTGGCCGCCAACCTGGCCGTTGTGGCCAACCCGCAGCTCGTCTATGCCGGCATCCCGGTCGAGCGAGGCGGGCGGCGCGAGTACCTCATCGTGGCGCGCGAGCTGGCCGAAGCGTTTCTCGCCGCCTGCGCTCTTCCCGTCCCGCCAAAGAATGAATGGATCGAGATCGGGGGGGACAGGCTGGCCGCCCTGCGCGGCGTGCGCTATCAGCACCCCTTTGTCGGCGAGCCGCGCAGCGAGCGCGATTTCCGCCTGACCTTCGCACCTCATGCGACCCTGGAGGCAGGCACTGGCCTGGTGCACACCGCCCCGGGCCACGGCGCCGAGGACTACACCGTCGGTCGCGCCGAAGGCCTGGAGATCTACGCCCCGGTGGACGGCCGCGGCCGTTACACCGCCGAGGTGCCGTTGTGGGCCGGGCAGAACGTGCTGGAGGCCAACCCCAAGATCGTCGCCCATCTGGCCGCGACCGGCTTCCTGATCAATCAGCCGGGCGAAACCGTGCGCCACCAATATCCCCATTGCTGGCGCTGCAAGCACCCGGTGCTCTTCCGCGCCACCAGCCAATGGTTTGCGCGCCTGGGTGACCTGGGCGACGACAACAGCCTGCGCGAGAAAGCCCTGGCCGAGATCGATCGCACCCAGTGGATCCCGACCTGGGGCCGCGATCGCATCAGCGGCATGATCGAGGTGCGACCCGACTGGTGCCTGTCGCGCCAGCGCCTGTGGGGCGTGCCCATCCCGGCCTATGTTTGCAAGGCCTGCGACGAGCCCTTCCTGCTGCCCGAGGCGATGGACTTCGTGGCCACCATCTTCGAGGCCGAGGGCGCCAACGCCTGGTTCACCCGGCCGACCAGCGAACTCTACCCGGCGGGCACGCGCTGTCCGAAGTGCCAGGGCACCGATCTCGAAAAGGGTGCGGACATCGTCGATGTCTGGTTCGAGTCGGGCGTGTCCTGGGCTGCCGTGGCCGACGGCAAGTTGGTACCCAAGGGAGAGAAGGTCGATCTCTATCTCGAGGGCGCGGATCAACATCGTGGCTGGTTCCACTCGTCGCTGCTGGCCGCGGTCGCCGCGCGTGGCAGCGCGCCTTACAAAGCGGTACTGACCCATGGCTGGGTGCTCGACGAGCGCGGCAAGGTCTATTCAAAGTCCGAGATCGAGAAGGCGCGCGCCGCCGGCGTGAAGACCGACTACGTCGAGCCAGGCGCGTGGATGGAGAAGAACGGCGCCGAGGTTCTGCGCCTGTGGTCCGCCGCGGCCGACTACCAATCCGATGTGGTGTTCAGCAAGACCATCATGGATCAGCTAGGCGAGTCGTATCGCAAGATCCGCAACACCTGCCGCTACCTGCTTTCCAACCTGTATGACTTCGTGCCCTCGCGCGATCTCGTGCCCGACGACAAGTTGCGCGACCTGGATCGTCTGGCGCTGGGATTCTTGCGCGTTCGTGACCAGCAGGTCTTCGACGACTACAGCAAGTACGTCTTCCACAACGTGGTTCGCTCGCTCGTGGATTACGTCGTTACCGTATCGGCCGAGTATCTTGATCCGGTGAAGGACGTCCTGTACTGCGAGGCGCCCAATTCGTCCAGCCGGCGCAGCGTGCAGACCGTTTTCTATGAGATGGTGCGCACCCTCGCCACCTGGATGGCGCCCATCCTGTGCTTCTCGGCGCAGGACGTGGCCGACGAACTTCTACGCCAAACCGGCGAGCCCTTCGATGTGCACGGCCAGGAGCGAGAGGAACGGAAGCCGATTGAAGGCGCAGCCTGGCGCTGGCAAAATGAGATTCGGGCCCGACGGGAGCTGATCCTGGCCAAGGTGGAGCCTTTCCGCGCCGTGGGCCACAAGTCCCTGGAGGCCAAGGTCACGGTGCGACCATACAGCGGGGATCGGGAGTTTTGGCTACGCGATCGCGAGAACCTCCTTGAAACCACCGTGGTGTCGCAACTTGAGATCACCACCGACGACGCCTCCAACGGCACAGAAATCACGGTCAGCGAGGCCGGCGGTCCCGAATGCCCGCGCTGCTGGCGGCGCACCGGGTCGGCCTCCGGGTACGCGACGGAGCCAAACCTTTGCACTCGCTGCGCAGCCGTGGTCAGCTTGCTGGAGCCACGATGAGCCCAGCAAGACGCCGCAACATCCTGTTCACGGTCACGGCCGTGATTTCGATCGTTCTCGACCAGTGGACCAAGGTGCTGGCCCGCACTCACCTCAAGCCTCTGCCCTCGTGGCGGGGTGTGGTGGTCGTTGATGGCTGTTTTGACTTGCGCTACTCGGAGAACACCGGCGTGGCCTTCGGGATGCTGCAACAACTGCCGGGCGGCCGCATCCTGCTCACCCTGGTGGCGCTGGCGGCACTGGCCCTGGTCTTTCACTACCTGCGCCGCACGGATCCCAGCCAAACTCGATTGCACCTCGCGCTCGGCTTGGTGGCTGGAGGCGCGGTGGGCAATCTCATCGACCGCATCGCAGTCGGCCGGGTGAGCGACTTCATCGTGTGGCACTACCATGGCCACGAATGGCCAGCCTTCAACGTCGCGGATGCGGCGCTGGTGGTGGGCGTGTGCCTGATGGCACTCGACATGATGTTCGACCGGCGCCGCACGGCCGACTCGCCGCCCGCACGCGCGGGTGGCCGCCGCTAGGCGCCCGGAGAAATCATGCGCCCGATCCTGATCGACTTCGGGATCGATCTTCCGCTGCTGGGGCGGCTCGACCTCCCTGCCTATTTCACCATGCTCGCGCTCAGCTTTCTGGTCGGGCTGTGGATGATGCGACGGGAAGCGGGCAAGCTCGGGCTTGACCGCGAACGGATCTACGATCTTTGGCTCGGTCTCATTTTGTGGGCGGTGGTCGGGGCGCGCGTCCTGCACGTCATCGCCGACGGCCATTTCCACGAATACGTGAACCTGTGCGTGGACAATTTCAAGGTCGCCGCGACCGAGGCCAAGGTCGCCCATTGCAACGCCAGCTCCGAGTGCGGCTGGGACTACGTGTGCAATCTGGCCACCCACACCTGCCATCCGCCGCGTGACTGTCTGGCGGTCTTCAAGGTGTGGCGCGGCGGCCTAACCTACTACGGCGGGTTCATCTTCGCCGCAATTTTCGGCCTGGCCTACGCGCGCAGGCATCGCATGGGGCGATGGGTGGTGGCGGACTTGGCCGCTCCCTGGATCGCCTTCGGCCTGGCGCTCACTCGGGTGGGGTGCTTTCTCAATGGCTGCTGCTACGGCAAGGTGTCGCACCTGCCCTGGGCTGTGCACTTCCCCACCGGCAGCAGCGTGTGGGAAGCCCAACGCGCGGCCGGCCTGATTCCCGAAGGCGGCCCCACCTTGCCGGTCCACCCGACCCAGATCTACCTGGCCCTGCTCGACTTCGGCCTGTTTCTGCTGCTCTATTTCGTCGTGCGGCGACGAAAGCGCATCGACGGTCAGGTCTTCGCCTGGTTGCTCGTCGGCAAGGGTGTGCTGCGTTCCTTCGTCGAGATCTTCCGCGACGACGATCGCGGCGTGTTTTTCGGCTGGCTGTCCACATCGCAGATTCTGTCAGTGCCGCTTGTCGCATGTGGCATCTTCCTGCTGCTCGGCGGTCTGCGTTCGCGTTGGCTGGCTGACCCGCCGCCGGCACAGGAGAGCGCGTGAGACCGAATCTCTTCACTCTGCCTTTCGGGGCCCACGGGCTGGAGGTCCACTCCTACGGCCTGCTGGTCGCCATGGGCGCGATCGTAGGTGTGCTGCTGGCACTCCGCCAGGGACGGCGCATGGGATTCGACACTCCGGGCCTGCTCGATCTGACCTTTTGGATCTTGGTGGCCGGTATCGTCGGTGCGCGTGTTCTCTATGTCTTGGTGCACGTCAGCGACTACGCGCGCCTGTGCGCGGGAGGCGGCGCACCCCGCCCTGCCCTGCGCGCACTCGGCGACTGCGCGGCACCGCTGTACATTTGGCGGGGCGGCCTGGTCTTCTACGGAGGCGCTCTCGCGGCAGCCAGCGTGGTCTTGTTCTTTGCGCGCCGACGGGCCTGGCCTCTGGGCGACGTGGCCGACTTGCTCGCCGTCCCGCTGCCTCTCGCCCATGCCTTGGGACGCGTGGGTTGCTTTCTGGCGGGTTGCTGCTACGGCAAGGTCTCCACCCTCGGTGTGCACTTTCCGCCTGCCAGCGTCGCGTATGAGGACTTGGCCCACTCGGGTCTGCTCGCGTCGGGCGCGCCCTTCACCCCGGCTCTCGCTCCCACCCAACTCTACGAGGCAGCGGGCGAAGGGTTGTTGTTCGCCCTGCTCGTAGTCTTGCGCCCACGCCGGCGTTTCCCCGGCTCGCTGGCCCTGGTCTACGTCATGGGCTACGCGATCCTGCGCGCGACCGTCGAGGTTCTGCGCGGAGACGCGGGCCGGGGATTTCTCTTCGAGATCTCCCTGCCGCGCGTGGCGTCCTGGCTCGACCTGCCGGCCAACCAGCCTCTGGCGCTCTCCACGGCGCAGGCGCTCAGCCTGGGTCTGGGCGCCGCCGCGGCGATCGCCTATGGCATGCTCTGCCGCCGGGGCGCCTCGTGATCGAGCTCTGGCCCAGCGAAATGACTTCGCACGCCTAACCCCCCCGGTCGCGTGTAGCATTGCCTCCGGGCTACAATGACGTCGATGGACGACCAGGAAGACGCGCGAGTACCCGACACGGTCGCGCGCCCGAGGCTGCTCGACCGGCGTGGCGGTTTCCTGGTGGCGTTTCTCATCCTGGCGGCCGCTCTTTTGGGGGCGTCGTTCGGCCCGCATTTGCGCGGCGAGTTCGTGTGGGACGACGTCTACCTGGTGCAAGAAAACCAGGCTCTCTTTCGCGCCGACGGTTGGCACACGCTGCTGTTGCACGACCTGTGGGGGCCAGTGACCGGCACGCCTTCACAACTCTATCATCCCGTCCCCATGCTCTCGCTCTGGCTGCAAGCGATGGCGCGTACTGGTTCTCTGACGGGCTTCCGGCTGGCGAATCTGGCGCTGCACGGCCTGTGCGCGGGACTGCTTTGTCTCTTTCTAGCAAGACGCGGGGTCGGCCGAGGGGCGGCCCTGGCCGCCGCTGCGCTATTTCTCGTGCACCCCAGTGTCACCGAGCCGGTCATGTGGATCACCGGCCGACACGACACCCTGGGCATGGCCTTCGTGCTTGCAGCCGTGCTGCTTTGGCCTGTCGAGGGACGCGGGATCTGGCTGAGATCCAGCCTGGCCGGCTTGGCCGCCACTATGGCCTTTCTGTGCAAGGAGCAGTTCCTGGTGGTTCCGGTCTTGCTGCTGCTCTGCACCGTGGTGTGGACGCGTGGCCCAAGCGACGGCCCGTCGGGACTGCGCCGCTGGCTCATCTTGCTGCTGCCGTGTGCTGGCCTTGCGGCGGCTCTGCTTTGGCGCGCCCACCTCGGCATTCGCCTGGGCAGTGATGAACTTACGCGCGGCTTCGCGCGACAGCTCGTCTGCTTCGCCACTATCATCTGGCACTACGGAGTCCAGCTTGTCTCAATGGGAAATTCCGCCACGCTGGACCCGTTCGTTCCCCTCGGTCCATGGGCGGCAGCGGGCATTCTGGTCCTTCTGCTCGCGGCGGGAACGCTGCTCACGTGGGCATGGTGGCGCGAGCCTGCGCGCTTCGCGCTGCCCCTGTTCGGGTTCGCGTGGTTCTGTCTGTCGCTCGTTCCCTTCGTGGCGGCGGTTCCCCAAATCGGCTTCTACGGCAACCGCTACGGCTATTCTGCCCTGGGCGGATTGATCGCGGCGGCAGCGGGACTGCTGTCACCCCTGGCGGGGCGCGTGCGCGGCCGCCTATCGCGACTATGGCTGGCGGCTGGCGCACTGCTGGCTGTGATCCTGGTTCTCTCCACGTCTTCAGCAGCCTCCAACTGGGGCTCGGACCTGTCTCTCTACCGAGCCGATCTCTTGCGCGACCCCGACAACGGCATCGCCCACTACCACTACGGCTACGCAGTCCTGCGACGGCGGGGATGTGGCGAGGCCCTGCCGATCTTTCTGGCCGCCACACGCTTGGCCCCCAGCTATGCGCGCGGCTGGCACAACCTGGCCGGCTGTCTGGAAAACCTGGGGCGCGCGGCCGAGGCGGAAGCGCCGGCGCGGCGGGCGGTTGAGCTGGAACCCGACAACGCCCGCAACCAGTACAACCTGGCGGTGGCTCTTGCCGCGCGGGGCGACCGAACCGGCGCGATGCGTGCGTTGCGACAGTGCCTGGCGCGTGAGCCTTCGTTCAAACCGGCACGGGAGTTGCTGGTCGGGCTCGCGCGCGCGCAGACCCTGCCATGATCGCACGCACGAAGGTCCGCCTGGCTTCGCGCGAGGCACGCGGACGGCGTCAACGCCGGCAACCAGCTAGGCCGGTTCCCGCCTGACGGCGCCCACCGCCTTGGTGAATGCCAACACATACTCGAACCCCGACGCCAACGAAACCAGCAGCGAGATGTAGAGCAACACGGTGCCCGCGATCTGATAGTCGACCGAGACGCCGAGCCCGAGCACCGGGTAGCTGAAGTGTATGAGAAGCATGCTGATCGCCACCAGTTGCAGCGCGGTCTTGATCTTCCCGCCCGGGCTGGCGGCGATGACCATGCCCTCGGTGGATGCGATGCTGCGCAGGCTGGTGATGCACACGTCGCGCGCGATGAGCACCACAACCACCCAGGCCGTCGCACGGCCCATCGCCACCAGGAACACCAGCACCGCCGTGACCATGAGCTTGTCGGCCAGAGGATCGAGAAACTTGCCCAGAACACTGACCTGGCCCCGGCTGCGGGCCAGGTAGCCGTCAAGGCCATCGCCGGCCGAGGCGACGAGGTAGAGGACAGCCGCGATGAAACTGCGGACCGGGCTGAAGTTATCGATGAAGTACAGAACCGCCGGAACGATCAGCACCCGCGCCATCGTCACGACGTTGGGCAGATCCGTGATCTGGCTGCGTAAATTCGCCATGTTTGGACAGCAATACTACCCCGACCCCGGCGCAGGTGACATAGCTGTCGCCGGACGCGCCTTCCCGTCCGGCCATGCTTTGCGCGACCACGCGTCCCACCCAGCCGATCAGGCGCCACCCCAGCACAGCCAGCGAATCCCCCTCGCTCAGACGCACAGCAACCAGCTCGTCGGGACCCGCGGTCACCACGACCCGACCTGTCCCGCGAAACTGCAACAAGGCTGGCCCACCGCCCGGCACGCGACCCCATTCCCAGACCAGCTCGTCGCCCCAGGCCACCACGTGTTCATCGCGCAGGTAGAGCACGTCCCGGTCCAACGACAGCGCGAAGAGAGCACGGCCCGGACGCCAGGGGGAAAGCCAGAGATCGCCGTTTCCGGCCAGGCGAAGGAATCGTCCGCCCTGCGAGGTCAGCGTTTCACCCAAGAGCTGTCCCCGCATTCGTCGCCGCGCCGGGAGCAACTCGACCCCACCCAGGGCCGCCAGCAGTGCCGATTCACGCACGTGGCTTTCGCTGGTGGCCGCGAAACGCAGAACCCCCTGCCCGAGCCAGGCCAGAGGGGCCGGGTCGGACGTCCGCGCCAGCATGCGGGCCAGGGCAAACGCGGAGAGCGGCACAATCTCACCTGCCCCAGGTGCGGGGCCAGGCTGCGCGGGCATCACCACATCGAGACCCGGCGCGCGCAGCTCCGGCCTGGGCGTGGCCGGGCCCATGTCGGCGGGACGCGCGCGCGCGGGCTCGACCGCACCCACCCCTTCTTCCTCCGATGCTGAGGAAGACGTGCTCGCCACCCGCTCCATCTCCGCAGCCAGTTCGTGCTGGCCGGCACGCCGGAAGGCGGCTGCCGCTTGCCCGCGCGCGCCCGTGCGCGCACATGCGTACCCGAGATAGCTCCACGCACGCCGATCGTCCGGACGCAGGCGCACGGTGGTCTCCAGTTCAGCCACGGCCTCGTCGAACCAGTCCAGCTTGAGGGCGATCAGGCCCAGGTTGAGACGGATGGCTGCGTCCTCGGGGGCGATCTGCGCGGCCTCCCGGTAGATCTGGCGGGCCTCGGCCAGACGCCCTAGCTTGAAGCGCACCAGCGCCAGCAGCTTGAGCACGCGCAGATCATGGGGCGCGTCCGCCTGCGCGCGCAGCAGTTCCAACTCTGCCTCGGGCAAACGCTGCGCCACCACCAACTCGCTCGTGCGACGAAGCTGTTCCAGCAGCGCATCGTCCTCACGCCCGGCCGACGGTCCGGAGAGTGCCGGAGCCGACATGGTCTCTTCGGGAAGGTGAATGTCAGCAGGCACAGGTCATCGCAGCGCCACCGGCGCAGCTCCCACCCAGGCCGACAGCGCGGCCTCGCGCTTGTATCGCTGCCACACGGTAGCCACATACGTCCGCGTGGTTTCATAGGGGGGCAGCCCCCCGTATTTCTCGACGGCTCCAGGCCCAGCATGGTACCCGGCTAGCACCTTGATCTTCTCGTCGTCCGAGCACACAAAGGCGCCACCCCCACCGTCGCCCCGTCCCGTCGTGGGTGTCCTGCAGAACCGCTTGGCCAGGGTTTGCAGGTAGCGCGCACCGCCCATTATGTTTTGGCGCGGATCCCACACGTTGGTCACCCCCATGGCCCGTGCCGTGGCCGGCATGAGCTGCATCAGCCCGAGAGCGCCCGCACTAGACACCACATGAGGGTCGTAGTCTGACTCGGTCTTGATGACGGCCCGGATAAGGGCCTGAGGAATGGCAAAGTAAGCCTGCTGATCGCGGATATCGTCGTCGAAGCGCTGGTAGCGAGCCTGGGAACTGTCACGCGGGGGTACCAGATCCGATTCACCCCGCACGGCCGAAGCCTTACCCGGCCCGATGCGAAATAGCACCTTCCACCGTCTGCCCACCGGGGGCAGGTTGGTGAACTCGACCACCCCATCCGCGCGTTCCCGGGTCCACACCACGCTGTCGATTTCTGAAGCCGCTGGCGCATGCTCGTGGGGCTTTGCGGAGGCGCGTCCGGGCTCCGACTCGGGAACGGCGCGCCAGTTCGGACTCGGGGTAGGAGCGTTGGTAAACTCCATGGTGCCGTCCACCCGCTGGCGCTGCCACACCGTGGCCTGCCCGGACGCCGGTAGCGCGAGCAAGAAAAGCAGCGCAAGATAGGGACGGTCGAGCATATCGAGCTGATCGTAACACAGGCCGGTGCTCGTCGCTGCGTCGAACCTGCGCGTCTGGTAGATTGGCCTTGTCGTGGAAGCAGACTACCTGGTTCTTGGCTCTGGATTGGCTGGCCTCTACTTCGCCTTGCGTGCCTCCGAGCACGGTCGCGTGCTGGTTGTGTCCAAGCGCGGCCTCACCGACGCCAACACCCACCAGGCCCAGGGCGGAGTGGCCGCGGTGCTGGGCGCGGGCGACACACCTGAAAAGCACATCGAGGACACCCTGCGCGTGGGCAGCGGCCTGTGCAATCCACACGTGGTGGACATGTGCGTACGCCAGGGGCCGCAACACATCCTTCACCTGGCCAACGAATTGGGGGTGGCCTTTGACCGCGAGCCCGACGGCCAATTCCAACTCGCCCGCGAAGGCGGCCACAGCGCCCGCCGGGTGGTCCATGCCCGCGATATGACCGGTGCCGCCATCCACGATACCATGCTGGAACGCGTGAAAGAGCGCGGGGACCGCATCACGCTTATGCCCGACTCCATGGCGGTTGATCTGCTGACCACCGCAAAGTACGGCGGACCGAACACCGTCTTTGGCGCCTACGTTCACGACAGAAACACGGGCGAGATCCGAACCGTGCTTGCACGCGCAGTGATCGTGGCCACCGGGGGAGCCGGCAAGGTGTACCTGTACACCTCCAATCCCGACGTGGCCACCGGCGACGGTGTGGCCATGGCGTATCGGGTGGGCGCGCGGGTGGCCAACATGGAGTTCTTTCAGTTCCACCCGACCATTCTCTACCACCCGGCGGCGAAGTCCTTTCTCATCAGCGAGGCGCTGCGTGGTGAGGGCGGAATTCTGCGCTTGCTCGACGGTTCGGCCTTCATGAGCCGCTACCACGAAATGAAAGACCTCGCTTCCCGCGATGTAGTCGCCCGCGCCATCGACGCCGAACTCAAGCGCACCGGCGACGACCATGTGTTGCTGGACATGACCCACCTGCCGGGCGATTTCCTCGTCGACCACTTCCCCAACATCCACCGGCGCTGCATGGAGTTGGGCATCGACATGCGTACCATGCCGCTGCCGGTTGTGCCCGCCGCGCACTACAGTTGTGGGGGTATTCTGGTGGACGAGAACGGACGCAGCAGCGTCCGCAACCTCTACGCCATCGGCGAGGCCTCCATGACCGGCCTGCACGGCGCGTGCCGCCTTGCCTCGAACTCCCTCCTGGAAGCTCTGGTCTACGCTGCCCGCGCCGCGGATGACGTGCGTGATGCCCAGGTGGACAGGCCGCAACAGGTCGCGACCTGGTACTCGGGCGAGGCCGCGCCGGCAGATGAGGCTGTCGTTGTCAGCCACACCTGGGACGAGATCCGCCGCCTGATGTGGAACTACGTGGGCATTGTCCGCTCGGACAAGCGGCTGGAGCGTGCGGCGCGGCGGATGCAGCTCATCCGCGAGGAGATCCGCGAGTACTACTGGAACTTCCTGGTGAACCGCGATCTGCTCGAACTACGCAACATCGCACTCGTGGCCGAACTCATCATCCAGAGTGCGCGGCGGCGACCTGAGAGCCGTGGCCTGCACTTCAATCTGGACCATCCCGACCATGACCCGCGCCTGGCCAGGGACACCGTGCTCGCGCGCGGCGACGGCCCGGCCATGTAGGCGATGAAGATGGGAACCCTCAAAAGGTTCGCTCCGCCCTTCGGCTCCCCACGCGGCACATAGTAAAAAGCCCCGGCGGGGGAACCCGTCCGGGGCTTGCTCGACCGCTAGGGCCGTGATGCTGTCCTACTCTAGTTCGTTGACGATATATGGCTGGTAGCTGCCAGTCACGTCGCCGTTCGAGTTGATCAGACCGTTGCGCGAGAACTGGGCCAAGGTGCCGTCGCAGTCCAGATCGCCCTTGGCAAAGGCGGTGAACAGGGCGTTGGTGCCCGTCGCAGACCCGGTGTACCCAGGAAGATAGTTGTGCGCATCCGGCATTGCGAAATTGAGGGCCAGCCAAATGGGATCTCTGCCCCAGACTACGTCATTGCCCGGACACCGCTGCCCTGCCGAGCAGCCGCACTCCGTACCAGAGTTCGCCCAGCTGGCGGTCTGGGCGGGGAACTGCTTGTCCAGCGCCAGCCCGCCAGGAGTCATGTGGTCCGTTTCGTAGTAGGACAACGAGCCTGCCCATTCCTTGTTGAGGTGACCCACTGCCTCAGCCGTACGCGACTTCTTCACGTACCGGGTGAAGGCCGGGATCGCAACTGCTGCCAGAATTCCGATGATCGCCACGACGATCATGAGCTCCACCAGGGTGAAGCCTCCGCTGCGCTTACGAGATCTGATAGTCATTTTTGTGTGCCTCCTGATTTGTCGGACTCTGCACCCGATGTGCCATCGCCAAGCGATTCGCGTCATGGATCCTAACGAGCTGTTATCGCTACGGAAAATTAGCACTGTCCTCACCCACCTTCAGGGTTCCTGGGTGACAAAGATCGGGTTTGGTCAGGTCCGACTGACAAAAAGAGTCATGTTGGCCGCTGAGCGCTATATGTCAGGCCCCGGAACCGACCGATGGATCCAGAAGGGCTAGTGCCCTTCGTTGATGGTACGGAGGCCTGGCGAGTCGTAGGTGATCACCAGGAAGGTCGCATTGGCTGGAAGGCCCCCTGGCGCGCTGGTGCCATCCGAGGTGTTGAGGTTGCACGCCGCCACCGCATAAAACCACGGGACGTTCGGCGTCGGGGTCCACAGCTGCGTCCCGATGCTGCCCTGTGGGGCTTGGCCTGCGCCGCCGGCATTGACCAGATAGGTGCAGTAGAGCTGATTCCAACGAGGTCGCAGGCCGATCCGGCTCCAGGCAACGGGAAAGGTTGGGTTGGCAACCAGGTGCGGCGTGCGCGCCGATTCAAAAGTCGGATCAGCGGGGGAAATGGGTATGAATGCCCCCGCCGTTTCATCGGGGCTCGGTTGCGTGAGATTGTTGTCCAAACGCGCCGGCACGTACGCGCCCACGTCCATGAAATACAGCTGTTCCTTGGCCGACAGTTCGGCCAGCATGGCGTTCGCCTCCGAGAGCCGCGCCCGCCCCACGTAGCGCTTGTACCCGACCGTGGCGATGCCTGCCAGGATGCCGAGGATGACGACCACTATCATCAACTCGATAAGTGTCGTCCCATTTTCATGGCTGCTGCGCCCACGAGTCGTCACGTCTCCCATTGTAAAGCATCGTAAAGCATTGTAAAGCCAGGCTTCAACTAATCGAAACTGACTCGCAGCGAATCGGCAGACTGCCGGCGCTTCCCGCATTCGCGGCTCCATTCGCCAGGCACGCATCAGAGTCGCATTGTACGCTTGGGTAAGACCTCCTATACTGAATTGATAGCATCGCATTGCGGTAACACTACGCGCTGACAGTCGACGCGCCCACCCCTGTTTTGCCAAGGAGGGTTCCCGTGGCACTCACGCTTCGAATCGGCCAACAGGCCGTCTATCCTTCGCGCGGCATTGCTGATGTCGTGAGCGTCGAGAAGCGAGAAATCGGCGGCAAGGTGCAAAGTTTCTACGTCCTGCGACTGGCCAGCTCCGATCTCAAAATCCTGGTTCACGTCGACAAGGCCGAGCAGGTTGGCATCCGGCCGGTTGCTGGTGCCCAGGAGGTGGACGAGGTTCTGCAGATCCTGCGTGAGAAGGCCGTCAGCTTCGAACGCCACCCCTGGAATCGCCGCTACCGCGCCTACATGGACAAGATCAAATCGGGCTCGCTCTTCGAGGTGGCGGAAGTATTCCGCGACCTCCACCGGCTGAAGAAGACCAAGTCACTCTCCTTTGGCGAGCGCCGCATGCTGGACACCGCGCGCGGCTTGGTGTCGCAGGAGTTGTCGGCGGCCCGTTCCGTCGATCGGGCCACGGTCGAGAGAGAACTCGATTCGGTGCTCAACGAGGGCCAAGCGTAGACCCACCCTCTCGATATGACGCCCGAATCAGGGAAGCCAGAATCCCTCGACGAGAAGGAGCGAGCGCGGGCGCAGAGACGGATCGAAGATCTGCGCAGCCAGATCGCGGGGCACGACAACGCCTACTACGTGCTCGATAGTCCCGTCGTCTCGGACGACGAGTACGACGGCCTGATGCGTGAGTTGCGCGCCCTCGAGCAACGATTCCCTGATTTGATCACGCCCTCCAGTCCGACCCAGCGGGTGGGCGGCAAGGGTTCCAATCTGTTTGCGCCGGTGGAGCACCCTTCGCCCATGCTGTCCTTGGACAACGTATTCTCTACCGAGGAACTGCGAACGTGGCTGGGCCGCCTGCAGCGCGCGGTGGGTAGTCGCGTGGGGAGCCCGCCGGCTTTGCCGGCGGCGCACCATCGCGGGAGGGTTGGCGAGGCCGAGCGAAGCGAGCGGGGTGGGGGTGGCGGGTGGGGGGCCGAAGGGCGAAGCGAACCCTCCCAGGGTTCCCATGTCAACGACCTCGACTTCGTGTGCGAGCTCAAGATCGACGGGCTGGCCGTGTCGTTGCTCTACCGGGACGGCGTTTTCGTGCGCGGAGCCACGCGGGGTGATGGACGTGTGGGCGAGGACATCACCGCCAACCTGCGCAGGGTTCGCGCGATCCCGGCGCGCCTGGCGGGTCGTCAGCACCCCGCACTGCTGGAAGTGCGCGGCGAGGTCTATCAACCGATCTCGGTCTTCCTTCGCCTGAACCGCGAGCTGGCAGAACGAAACGAACGCCCCTTTGCCAATCCCCGCAACGCCGCGGCCGGGAGCCTGCGCCAGAAGGATCCCGCCGTGACCGCGGCCCGGGGGCTGAGCTTCTGGTGCTACGGCACTGACACGGGCGCGGGCCAGCCCGGTTCGCAGCGCACCGAGCGCCACTCTGATGACTTGGAGTACCTCCGCTCGGTCGGCTTGCCGGTCAACCCCAACATCGAGCGCGCGTCCAGCCTGGAGCAGGTGGCCGCCTACTGCGCCAAGTGGCAAGAGCGTCGCCACGACGTCGACTATCAGATCGACGGTGTGGTCATCAAGATCGACCGCTATCGGCAGCGCGAGGCGCTGGGCGCCACCAGTCGTGCCCCGCGCTGGGCGGTGGCCTACAAGTTTCCACCGGAGGAGCGCACGGCCCTGGTGAGACGAATCGCCGTGCACACGGGCCGCACCGGCCGGGTCACGCCCTACGTGGAACTGGAGCCCGTGCACGTAGGCGGCGTGATGGTGACCTCGGCCACCCTGCACAACGAGGACGATGTGCGGCGCAAGGATGTGCGCGAGGGGGACACGGTCATCGTCCACCGAGCCGGCGACGTGATACCTGAGGTGGTCGGCCCGGTGTTGGAGAAGCGTCCGCCCGGCACGCCGGTTTGGATGTTCCCTCAGCAATGCCCGGCGTGCGGAACGCCGCTGGTGCGCAAGCCGGGCGAGGCCGACTGGCGCTGCCCCAACCGCAAGCAATGTCCTTCACAGACCGTGGAATGGCTGTGCCATTTCGCTTCACCCGAGGCTCTAGATATCGAGCACCTCGGCTATCAGACGGTGACCGCGCTGATGGAACGCGGCTGGATCGCCGATCCCGCGGACCTGTACGCGCTGAACGCAACGCAACTGCTTCAGCTTCCGGGTTTCGCCGAGAAGTCGGCGCAAAACCTGCTCGACGCCATTGCAGCATCGAGGCAGCGGCCCGTCTGGCGCTTGCTGGTGGGGCTCAACATCCGGCGCGTGGGCGCGCACGTGGCGCAACTTTTGGCACAACGGTTTCTGTCTCTCGGTGCTCTGGCCGCTGCCGATCTCGAGGCTCTGCAAGCCATCGAGGGCGTTGGCCCGGAGATCGCCAGTGCGGTCCACGAATGGTTTCGCGACCCGGAGAACGGCGAGCTAGTCAGGAACCTCGGCCGTGCCGGTTTGCGCGTCAGGGACGAAGCAGCCGGCGGTCCTGCGACGCCTCGCCCGTTCGCCGGTCAGATCGTGGTCATCACCGGCACCCTGCCCACCCTTTCGCGCGAGGAAGCCACGGCGCTGGCGCAGAGCGCTGGCGCGCGCGTGACTTCAAGCGTGTCCCCAAAAACCAGCTTTGTGGTGGTGGGACAGGACGCCGGCTCCAAGCTCGCCAAGGCTCGGGAGCTCGACATCGAAACTATCGACGAGGAGGAGTTTCTCCGGCGGATGGGACAGGACGCGCCCCCAAGAACGAAATGAATCTCAGCGCGCGAGTTGCCGAAACCATCGCGACGTGCCATTCTCACCCCGTGGCTCGCGCCTGGAGTTCTTCTGACCATGGCTGCGTGGGCTGCGTTCTTCTTTCCGTGAGTTTCCTGAAGATGATTCTGGCTGGCTGGCAGATAGAGAGGTCTTGATTCATGGGGATGAGCATCGGCCTGCTTAGCCTCGCGGACGCCAACATCGCCCGGGTTGTCAAGTCGCCGTCCCTGGCCTGGCGTCTCATCGCGCCCGAGAGTCCCGGGTTGGCCGGAGTCACGCAGGAGAAACCCGCGAAAACTGCCACACGCGGCAAGAAGACCGCCGGTGCCCGGCAGGCGAAGGCGAAGGTCGTGCCCGCGCTCAAGTTGGACGCCAACGAGGGCGCGCGCTGCGATCTCGAGAGGTCGTGGCACGGAATCCACTACCTGCTCACCGGCAGCGCCTGGGAGGGCGAGCCGCCGCTCGATTTTCTGGTCGATGGCGGGCGTCAGGTGGGCCGGATTGACCCCGAGCACGGGCCGGTGCGCGCTTTCTGCGCGGATGATGCCCGCACCATTTACGAAAGCATGTCAGGCATGAGCCCCTATGAACTGCGCAAGCGATTCAACGCCCGCGACATGGCCACCAAGGAGATCTACCCCGACATCTGGACCCGTTCCGTTCTCGAGGAGGACTCGCTCAGGTATCTGATGGACAACCTGGACAAACTGCGGGCCTTCCTGCGCCAGACCGTCGAGGCGCAACTCGGGTTTCTGGTGTTTCTCGTCTAGCCCGGGCGGGTCTTCCCGCCAGCCATCACTTGGGGTCGACGGGGTGCAGACCGTCGGAATCGATGCCATGCAGATAGTAGGTCGGATCGGTCGTGAAGATGGTGAAGATGCCGATGAACATGACCAGCAAGCGGATGAAGACCGGCTTGTTGCCGTACACGGTTTCCAGGCGGCGCTTGCGTAGCTTGTCGTCCGGCTCGGCAAAGTGTTCGAGGAAGCTGCCATCGAGCAGACCGCCTCGCTCCTTGCGGGTCACCGCCGCGATGCCGCCCGCTGCGCAGTACTCCATGATCTCCAGAACCAGCTGCCGGCGCGACTGACAGTTCGCGATGGCCGACGTCAGCAAGGCAACCGCTGCCCACTCGGCCTGCGCCCGCCCCACAGCCGAAAGGGCGGCAAAGAGTGTGTTGGTGACGTCGTCGAGTTGGTCCAAACGCTGCTGGCGGAGCATGCTCATGAGAACGACATTCTTGAATAGCTGCGAGATGAGGAGCACGCAGGCCTCGCTGTCAGGTGCGCTGGCCGCATCCTGGGGACGCAACTGGTAGTTGGGCACGAAGAGCACGCCGAAGGCCGTCTCGAAGAAATCGTGCTGGTCGGTCGGTGGCCGCTGCACGGCGATGTCCATGGTGTTGTCCAGCCGGTCCGCCAGCTTGCAGTGCAAAATGTCTGGCATCTCGGACGCCTTGCCCAGCACCTGGCCCAGGTACTGGTAGTAGGTCTGGGTCTGGCGGCGGCGCAGAAGCGCGATGCGCTCACCCAGAAACCAGCGATGGTCGGCGTCAATCTTGGCGAGAACGCGGGCGAACTCCGCTTGCACCCGACTCCACTCCTCGGTGCCCAGCTCCTCAGCGGTCAGGTCCTCCTCTTTGTCGTGCAGAAGCGCACCCAGCAGGTCGAGAATGCCGGGCTCTGGCATGATGCGCGCGAGCATGGCGGCGGTGCGCAGGCAGTGCAACACGGCCGCGGGACCGCTCTTGCGTCGACGCTCGCCGTACGCGCTGCGAAGGTAGCTCAGGGTTTCGAGCAGCGGGGCGTGGTCGGACACCCGCGCGGGCCCGAGAATCACGCGCAACAAAGCACCCAAGTCGATCTTGCGAGCAGAAAGGTGCCAGTTGATGGTGGCAGAAAGGGCTAGGTGGCTTTCCACCGTGATCCTGGAACGTGCCGCGTCCGGCCCGGAGATGATCCCGGACATCATCGAAAGGTTCCTCCTCGGGCGCGGGTCAGAACACCACCCTTGGGCGAATACAACTGCGGATCCACCGCGCCATTTTCTCCCGGAAGAATACGCGCAACCAGCCTTGCGAGCCAGCGTGCGCGGTAGCCGCCATACAGCACGTGGAGTCTTGCACCCCTGAAGCCTCACTCGGCATCTCTTCTATGAATGCTCGCGTTCGCTCGTCCCCAATTCACCATGGGCCATCTTCCGGCTTTCCCACCACATGGTGGCCAAGTACCGCGTGCGCTTGGCGAAATAGCGGGTTGAAGGACGCCGGCACTTCCTAATGCGGAAGGCAAGAAAGCGGAACGGCTTCTCCCGCGCGCGTGCGAGAATGGGCGCGCATGAAGAAGGGTTGGCTCGACCGCACCACCGTGCTGGTTGTGTCGCTATGCCGGCGAACCAGGGCGAGCCATGCCGCTGGGGACGGCCGCGACGACAGCATGGCTGATCGATTCGACTTCAGCGCGGGTTTCGACCGCGCCGATGTCCTTAGCCTGGTGGTCCTGTGGGCTACTGCTGCCGTGGTGGCCGCGCCGCTGCTCTTCGGCGGGTGGGCCACCTATCTCGACAATCCCATCCATATCGCCGAGATCAAGGATCTGTCGCGTGCCGAATTCAACGGGTGGTCCGACATCGGCCAGTGCGGATTGCCGCTCGGATCTCTCCATTCGCCGCTTTGGTACGGCCTGCTTGCTTGGCTCTACCGCTATGGTGTTCCGCTGCGCCTGCTCTACTCCGGAATGCTTGTGTGCGCCTTCGCGGCGCCTGCCAGCGCGGTGTACCTCGTGGCACGACGCCGGCTCGGACCTTTTCCGTCCTGCGCGCTGGCTTACCTGTTGCTGGTCCAGTTTCCCGCCAGCACGGGCATCGCGTCCGCTTTAGGCGGCATGTCATCCTTCTATTTGGCCACGGCGGCTCTGGTTCTCTTGCTCGACGCGCTCGCGCGTCGGGAACGTCATCCAGGCATCGCGCTGCGAATCGCCGCCTTGACGGCGGTGGTGGGCCTATCGCACAGCTTCTTCTTCGCGATCCTTGCCGTGGTCGCGCTCCTGCACGGGGCACAATCCTTGGTGCACAAGCAACTGGGCCGCTGCTTGCGCTGGGATGTTCCCGCGCTCGCGATGGGGGTCGGCGGCGCCGCAGTCTATTGGCTTCCCCTGGTTCTCATGCGCCACTGGCTGGTGCCGACCTCCTCTAACCTTCCCGCCCGCTCGGTCCTTGCGCTGCTGTTGTTTCCCATCGACGTCCTCGAATTGCGGATCCACTCGGCCTTTTCCGCCGCCGTTTCGCTACAAACCGTCCCGATGATTCTTCTCGCGGTCGCGGGCGTTGCGGGCACCCTGGCTTGTGTGCTGCGCCCCGAGCACCGCGAGGACAACCAGGTCCTAGCTGTGTTGCTGGGCTGGCTCATCTTGCTCTTGCTGACCCTGGTCGTGTCCGGAACCAACGCCACCTGGTTGGGACCGCTGAGCTGGAGGCTTCTCTATCTGACCAGAGTCGGCTTCGCGCTGGCCGGGATCGCGCTTCTGGCGGAACGCGCCTGGGCGCCAGCCCGGCTGCGGCCGAAGACCGCTGGCCTGCTCGGCGTGCTTGCCATATCCATGGGCGCTTGTTGGGGCCAGCCGGTAGCGCGTATGACACCTCTGCCGGCGGACCCCGCCATGCGGGATGCCGATCACCTGTGGGCGTGGCTGCGCGCGAACCGGGAAGCCACGTGGGGCCGGGTCTTGATCCAGGACACGTTCTGGTCGGTTGACCAGTCGTCCCCCCTCTTTTGGAGCCACCTGCTGGCCCGCACCAGCGACGAAGCCGGCGTGCAGCAGGTGGGTCCCTACTACTCGGCGCTGCCGTTTCCCACCAACGCCTGGGCGCGGAGCGAGTTTTCGAGATTACTGGGTGTTGTTGTTACGGACGCGGACTCTCTCCGGTTGCTCAAGGTCCGAATGGCAGCGGCAGACGCGACTCACGCCGTGTTCTCCACGCCTTGGGCTGAGTCGCAAGTGAACGACGACCCAGAGTTCACGTTTCTACATCGCGTGGGCCCCTTCTCCGTGTACCAGTTTCGCGCAGGACGTTCGCGTCCCGCCCTGCCCCTCAACGGCATACTCGCAACTGCTGCGAGGGACGGCCCCGGGCACATCCGCGTCGAGACGAACGGTCGCCAAGGCGGAACCGTTGTGCTGGCTGAGTCGTATCACCCCTTCTGGACCGTCCAGGGGGCGAAAGATGTCGAATTGGATATGCTGGACGTGGGTCTCATGCGACTGCGCGTTCCATCCGGGCGCCACCAGATCCGGCTCGATTACCTGCCGCCTCATCTGCCCGCGGTTCTGTCAGCGGCCGTCGGGATCGTGCTGGGCCTAGCCTGGCTGTGGCTGCGCCTTCGCCGTGTGCTGGTTGCGCGGCGGCGGGTGGGGACGTGACCCCTGAGCGACGCCGCGCCCAGCTTGGGTTCCACGTGCGGTAGGATGCCATCCCATGCTTGTCGACCGCCGCATGCTGGCCTGGTTCGCCATACCGGCGCTTGCCGCGCTCGCCTACGGACCGACCCTGGGCAACCCGCTTGCCTACGACGATCTCCCTGCCATCAAAGACAATGCGTTCATCCGGCAACTCGACCTGATCCCATTGCTCTTCCATGGCGGCCTCACCAGCAACGGCTTCGCCAATGGTCAGTTCAGGCCCTTGACCATCCTCACGTTCTCTCTCAACTACATCCTGGCCGGTGACGCCCCCTTCCCGTTCCGCCTGATCAATCTACTTCTTCACGCGGCGAACGCGCTGCTGGGCGCCGCGCTGTTACGGCGGCTTCTCTTGGCCTTTCCGGTCAGCAATCGTTCTTCGGTGACAAGCAAGGCGACGGCATGGGCAGCGGCCATCCTGGCTGGCTGCGTATTCGTGGTTCACCCCATCAACTCCCTGGCCGTTCTCCTCATCTGGAAACGAGCCACACTCCTCGCCACCTTCTTCTCGCTGACGGCTGCGATCTGTCTGCTGCGCCTGCGCGAGCAGAATGAGGACGGCCGCCCTGCTCGCCACCCATGGCTCCTCTGCCTGGGAATCTGGATTTCGCAGGCCTTCGCGGTGGCGTCCAAGGAGACGGCGATCGTGCTGCCGGCCACGCTCCTGCTCCTCGACGTTTGGCCCGGGTTCCGAAGATCCTGGCGAGAACTCGCACGCGTCCACCTGCCCTTGTGGTCGATCGCTGTGGCGACGGCGGTCTTCTTCCTTGTCAGAATTGGCTCCCTGTCCGCGATGTCTCCCCTGGTCTACTTGGGCACGCAGGCGAAGGCGGTCTGGAGGTACCTCGCGATGGTGTTTGCGCCTTCATTGCTCTCGACGGTGTATGAGATCAAGCCTGCGGACCGAAACGACGCCCTGGCCTGGCTGGGAGCCGCTGGGATTCTCGCCCTGCTGGTGGGTGCAGTGTGGCTGGCGCGTCGTTTTCCCTTTCCGGCCCTTGCGGTGATCTGGTGTGCCATCGCGGTCGCCCCCACCAGCAGTCTGATTCCGATTCCTCTGCTTGTGGACGAGGATCGTGTCTACCTGGCGTTCTTTCCCCTGTGGGGCATCCTCGCGGTCGGTGCTGTCCGCTTGGCGGACCGACGGTCCGTTCTGCTACGACGGGCGGTCGCGGCGGGCATCGCGCTCGCTGTTCTGCTGGCAGGCGGGTACACCCTGGCTCGAGGCGCGCTGTGGTCGGACCCTGAGTTATTGTGGTTCGAGGCATGCAAGAGAGCGCCAGGCTCCGCGACCGCGGCGGTGAACTACTGCGCGGCTCTTACGGAAAGACCCGACATGCGACGGTTGGCGATCGCGGCGTGCGAAAACGCGAACCGGCGTTTCCCGGAAGACCAATTGGTCAAGATGAATCTGGTTACGATCTACGTCGCCGTCGGGGCCATCGACAAAGCCGACGCCCTCGTCGCTTCGGCGCTGAAGACTGACGAAGGGTCACCGCAGTTCGAGCGCCTCGCGGGCCACCTGGCTTGGGCCAAGGGGCGACCTGCGGAAGCCATCACCCACTACCAACGCGCTTTGCAGCGGTTGCCCCTGAATCTGGAAATTGCGATCTATCTCGCACGAAGCTACGCCGAGATTGGCCGCACGGGCGAGGCGCGCGACCTGGCCGGCCAAATTGACCGCTGGACCATGCCCAATGACGCCAGCCAGCGGCTGTCGCTGGCCGAACTCCATCATGCTATCGGCTGGCAAGAGCGCGCCTGCAAGGAGTACGAGGAACTGCGTCGCTTGGGCTCGGGCCAATTGAGCGCGAACCGGGACTGGGCAGCGCTGCAGGCCGCTTGTGTCCACTGAAGAACAACGGCGGGCAGCCGGCCGCCTTCGCGCCCAGGCTTGCGACCAGTTCGCGCCGGCCTACAGCCTTTTCTTGAACAAATCGCCCAGCGTGCCCAGTCGTGCGGGCGCGCGAGCCGCGTCCAGATCCTCCTGCGACACCACATCGGCGCGCTCACCCACGCCCAGCGAGATGCGACGCCGCTCTCGATCCAGCGCCAGCACGGTCACCTCCAGCGTGGCACCCACCTTGGTCAACTCGCGCGCGTTGCGCACGGGCTTGCCGCCCGACAACTCGCCAATATGAACCAAGCCTTCGATCCCCGGCGCCAGCTCGACGAAGGCGCCGAAGGCTTCGACCCGCGTGACCCGGCCCGAGACCCTGGTTCCCGACGGAAACTGCGTGGCCACGTCCTCCCATGGATCCCGCTCCAGCGATTTGAGCGAGAGCGAAATGCGCTCGGGTCGTCTGGGATCGTCGGTCTTCTCGATCCGCAAAATCTGGACCTCCAGGTTTTGGCCGAGCGACAGCCGGTCAGCGGGCCGCGCGCCGCGGGAGAATCCCAGCTCGGACGCAGGCAGCATGCCCTCGACCCCGCCCAGGTCGATGAACGCGCCAAAATCCTTGAGTGCGACCACCACGCCCGGCAAGACCGCGCCCGGCACCAGCTTGGCGCGAATCTTGTCGGCGCGCGCGCGGGCCTCGGCTTCCAGCAACGCCCGCCGCGAGACCACCAGATTGTCACCGCGCCGGTCCACATCGTAGCGCGTGACCCGGAACTCCAGCTTGCGGCCCACGTATGCGCTGGCATCTTCCACGTGACGCATTTCTAGCTGCGAAATGGGACAAAAACCGCGCACTCCTGCCACCAACACCTCGACACCCCCTTTGTTCACACCAGTGACCGTCCCTTCCACGGCAAGACCCAGTTGCGCCGCCTGTTGCAGCTCTGCCTTGGCCTCGGGACCGCGCGCCACCGCGCTACGGCGCAAGACCACGCAACCAGACTTGCCCATGCTCTCCACCACGCGCGCCTCGATCTCGTCGCCCACTCTCACCGTCAGGTTGCCGTCCTGGTCGCGCAACTGCTGCAGGTCAATCATGCCCTCGCTCTTGCCGCCCGCTAGCTCCACGAAGGCGGCTTCGTGGCCGAAAGAAACAACGCGGCCACGCACCGAATCACCCACCCGCACTTCGCGCTCGGCTCCTTGCGCGTCCCTGCTTTCGAACTCTTGCAAAAGTGCGGCGAAATCTTCTTCTTGCGGTGGCTTCATTGTCCTCTTCATACCATCACGCAGGCGTGCTTGCCGGCCTTCAGGCGCGGCGCGCACCGGCGCATGACTGATTCGAGATGCAACTCCTTCACCGAGGCAGGGCGATGTGGTCTATGCTGACGTCTTGCCTGGCTCAGCCGAAAGCCCGAAGAACGAACGGTATGGTTGTCGTCTCGCGTTCAAGCGGCCGGCAGGAGAACCGATGATAAAAGCAATGGGTCGGACGAAAACGCGTCCGGTGTCGCGCAGAAGTACCGGCGTGCCTGTGCCCGTCCACCGGCTCGATCAAACCCACGAGGTCCCCGCCGTCTCACGCGAGAGTGGGAAGGTGTGCGCGAGGGCGCCAAGCGCCGCTCCCCAGCAGGTGATCCCCATCGAAGAAACCGTGCCGGTCCAGTCCTGCATCGAGCGCACGCTCCTGCACGAGGCCCTGCGCCAGCAGTCAGCCGAGAAGGACGAAGAGCACAGGAACGGCAAGGGACGGTAGTGCGGCTCAAATGATCTGGGAACCCTAAGAGGGATCCCATTCCCTCGCGCGATGGTGCGCGGCGAGCATAGCTCCCCGGCTCCCCACGCGACTAATTGCAAGGTCAGCCAGGACGGGTAATCTACTAGCATGCCCACGGCGCTGACCCCTCAGGCGGCCCTTCTGCGCGTTCTCATAACCGGTGAAGGGTACGCGCTGGATCTCATGCGACGCATAAGCGAATGGACGAATGGCAAGATGTTGCTCGACGACCAGGCCTTCTATCCCGCCATGCGCGCGCTCGAGACCCACAGCTTGGTCGAGAGCTACATGAGCGAGCCCAGTGGTCAGCGCGGCGGACAGCCGCGCCGCTACTACAAGCTCACCGCCGCGGGCCAGAAGGCGGCGCTGGAAGTGCTGACCGCGTCGCTGACCGGCAAGGTTGTGTTCTGAGATCTGGGCTCACTTGCCCACCAGGAAAAAGGCCGCCAGCGCCGCAGCCCCGGCGGCCAGGACAGCCACGACCACGACGAGAATCGTTTTGTTCGATCGGGCGGGGATGGCAGCTTCATCGGCCGCGATGTCATCCCTGACTGGGACGCGCTTGGCGGTGCGGGCGATTCGCGCGGATGTCGCCGGCCGAGCCGTGCCCGCCGCAGTCGGCCGCGCCGGTGCAATCCCGCTTGCGCGGGCAACCTCAGGCGCGCGCGCGGCATCGCCCAGCGTGGGGCGCGCCCCGGGCAGGGGTGCGTCGCCGACGGTGAACTGGAACTCGAACTGATCGAAGAAACTCTTCAGCTTCCTTGTCATCTCGTCGTACTGGGCGGGCGTGACGGGGAAGCTGCTAGCGCGAAAGCGTTTCTTGTAGGTGTCGGCCACCGAGGCATAGGGGCGCAACTCGACCAGATGGTCGAGTTGGTAGGCGGTTCCGATGACCACGGTGGGACCGCCGCCCTCGGGCACGATCGACACGTGCTGCATGGCCAGGCGGCCTCCGTCGGTGGACTCCTCGGTCGGCGCCGACAATTCCAGTCGGCAGATCACCGGCCCCACGATGGGCTCCTTGCCAACGGTGTACTTGAACACCTCGGCCAGGGCCACCGACTTGCCCGCATACACGGTGAACTTGCCGTCTTCCATGCAATGCTCCGATTATAGCTGCGATCGGCGGAGTACCACCAGGCTCACCTCGGCGGTCACGGCGAAAAACTGAAGCGTGGGCGGCCGCAGGGCCCAACCAGTCTCACGGGCAAGCCTCGCACCCGCCTGGCTTGCTGCTCAAAAGTAACCTCACCGCCATGCAGGCATCCAAAAGTCAGGGTAGCCCGAAGATGTCGACTCGTACCGTGAATGACGAGAGTTTTCCGACCCTGCTCAAGAATGGGATCGTATTCGTGGATTGGTGGGCTCCTTGGTGCGGGCCGTGCCGCGCGTTTGGCCCCATCTTCGACAGGGTGGCCGATGACAACCCGGATGTGGTGTTCGCCAAAGTCAACGCGGAAGAACACCCGGACCTAGCCATATCCTTTGGCATCCGGGCCATCCCCACTCTCATGGTCTTCCGCGACGGCATCTTGGTCTTCGCCCAGGTCGGGGCCATTCCCGAGGAGGCCCTGCAGGCGCTTGCAGGCCGGGTCAAGGACCTGGACATGGATCGAGTCCGCGCGCAGGTAGCCGCGAACGCAAAGATGCAAAACTGACTTCCACGAACTTCCGGCGTCTACCCTCCCCGCTTGCTCCGCGCAGCCATGCCTTCCAGCGTGCGATGCCACAGAAAATAGGCGAGTGCCTCGGCGCCTGCGTTCGCGCCTGCAAGCCGTACGGCCTGCAGGTGAAGCAAGACCGACAACTTCCGTTGCAAGCTCGCGCACAGATCGGCATCCAGCGACTTTGCCACTGACGCGGCAGTCTTCTTCAAAGACATGAGCGCGGGTGCGAGCACGTCGTCATCCTTGCTTGCGAGCCAGGCAAAGAGCTGCCGCGACCGGTGTCGATATTCTTGTCGCGCATGCTCCTCGTCGAGAGAGCCCGCGCGCGCGCAAGCCGCGCGACACCGCCGCGCCAATTCCACGCGCACTTCTAGGTCCAATCCCAACCCGATGGCCATGGCGTCAGCGGCGCGGACCGCGCTGGCCACGCGATCGGCCTGCAGTGCACCCCGATCTTCGGCTTGAAGAACGGCCACGACCAGTTCGCTGCTGGCCTGAAACAGCCGCTCCACCGCACGCATGAGCACCACCCCGCCGTAGCGCGCAGTCTCGCGGAAGTATTCGCCTGTCTCCACTCCAACCACGTTGCCGCCCACACGCAGCGGCGCGAGGGCGCGCCGCACCCGACGAGTGAAGCTTTCGGCCTTGCGCTCGGAACCCGCGTGGGCGCGCACGCGCAGATGGTGGCGTCGACCCGGCTCGTCGACGTAGGGCAAGAAAAACCACGCGTCGATCTCTCTCTCGTCGAGCGCATCCTTGATCGCCGGACCCACGGCTTCGAAAAGCACAGCGTCCTGGCGCTCGACAGGGCCGTACAAGCGAAAGCTGAGCCAGTGCTCGACGGGCGGCGCCTGGGCCGGGGCCGGCACGCGACCCGCAGCACGGGTTGCCCCGATGGCAGCGGTGAGGCCATCAATTTCATCGGCCTCGGGCAAGCGGGCTACCGCCACAACCGCTTCCACACGACGGCCACCAGCATCCGGCAAGTCAGCGAGAGGCGGCCAGATCTCGAAAACCCGGCCGCCGGAAAAACGCGCCAGTTCCGCGCCTGCGCCAGCCGCGCGCAGATCCAGATAGAGCAGTTCGTCGCCCTGGCCGGCCTGCACGGCTGCGGGAACGTGGTTCCCGCGGCGCCAGCGCGCGAGGGCGCCGGGCCGTGCGATATCCGCGGCGGAAGGAACGCGCCAGCTGGCGGGCGCCACCACGAAACCGTCGAGAACCACGCGCGGCAGAAAGCTCAGCCCGGCAAGCGCGCCCCACGAGAAGGCCCAGGGCGCTTGTTGGCGCGCGAACGACCAGCCGGCCAGCAAGCGATAGATCCCGGACGGCGCCGTCGCTGAGCGCACGCGATGCACCGGGCTGGGTGCCACCGGCTGCGAGGTCTGGTCTCGCAAGGCCAGCGGCTCTGCGGCGGCCGGATCCACCACCAGCGCAAGTTGTCCCGGAGTCACTGCCGCGCCCTCGGGCCAGCCCACCAGCGCCAGCGCGGCCTCGCGCACCGGCGGATGTGCGCACAGATCCGCCAGCGCAGGCGACGGCGCGTAGGTCACGTCCAGCGCTCTCTCGCGGGGACGCGCCTGCTCCTCGGCCGTAGCCAACTCGGCCAGCGCTTCGCGCATCGGCACCCCCAGCGCGCCGGCAAAGCGTCCCCAGGTAGCGCCACCGGGCGCGTGCAGGCCGAGCAACCAGCCAGTACCGGGCGCCGCACGCGGCGGCTCGCGGGCTGGCGACAAAAACAGTTCGAAGGTCGACGGCATTCCGAGCGCAGGCAAGATCGAGTCGAGCGCCACCGGATCGAGCGTGATCTCGGATTCGCCGGCTGCTGCGGCTTGCGCGACCGCATCCGCCAAAAAAGCGAGCACCTCACGTCCGCCGTCGCCTATCGCCGGCTCCTCGTCTGTCTCGGCCAGCGCACTGCCATAGCCTCCGATGGCCAAGGCTTCCAGGTCCAACGCGCCCGCGCCGAAGACCTCGACCATGGAATCGATCTGCTCGATCAGGCCAGCATCGCAAACGCGCTCTGCCACCGGACCAGCCAGCGCCTCCTGCAGGCGCAACAAAAGTGGCGCGCAGGCTGCCGCTCGCGCAACCGCTTGCCGCGAGAGCATTGGCTCGCCACACGGGCGGTGGAAAAGTGTGCCCGTCAGGTCGGTCGCTGACTCGCTGGCGCCGGGGAGTCTGGCCAGGGCAGCGCGAGTTCCGGCCAGGTCGGTCGGCGACAGCGACTGAAGTCGCTCGCGGATCGGATCGACCACGGCATCGACTTCGGCCGGCAGGCGCGCCAAACGCTGGGCGAACCACTGCGCCGGCGGCGGCCCCACCAAAGGCGGCGCGAGATCGTGGCAAAGCACGCCGCGGTCGATGAGCACGAGCAACAGCTCGTCCACATCGCCTGCCTCGCCACTGGCCGCAGCCTCGACCGACCCGCCGACCGCGGCCCAAGGCGTCCAATCTTGCGCGCCTTCGATCACAGCGGCCAGCACAGCGTCGACGTCGCTGAAGCGCACCTCAAGGCCGTCGCGGCCGAGACCCAGCCAGACAGCCTGCGCGCCCGCGGCCATCAGCGAAGGCGCAATTCGCAGCCTCACGGCAAAGCGCAGCTCGGGCTCGTCGAGCAGCGCGCGCCCTAAAGCAGCCACTCGCTCCCAGGTCGGAGCCACCACAGCCTCGACCTCGTCGGTCTCAAGGCGCGTGCGCGGGCCCAGCCTGCCCATGGCCACGCCCGCCAACAGGCCGGTGGGAGTGGGTCGAAAGGCGGCGCGGCGGGCGTAACGGGAAAGCGCGGCTGCGGCGGCCGGGCCGGCTTCTCGCTGCGATGCCGCTGCCAGATCGGGACTGGCAAGCTGCACGGCCATCGCACCCAAGGGATGCCTCCGCAGAGCCGTTCGCGGATTCCGCAAGCCGCGCACCGGAAGCAGCGGCGCACGCAGCAAAAAGCGTGAGATCGCGTGGAACGACATGGACGGAAAACCTACACCGCGGGGAAGGAAGTCGACAGCAGTTGCTCTACCACCAGGCACAGGCCAGCCAGGCGGGCGCCGCCGCGGCCCGCGCCGAACGGCTCGGGCACTGGTATCTGCATGTGTGGCAGGCAGTCCTCGACGGTGCCGGTGCGTTTCTTGAGAACCGCGCCAGCAAGTGCCCGGGCGTCGTAGCGCGGCCAGGGTAGAACCAGACCGTCAGCCGCCAGGGTATCCACCGGGAAATGTCCCCACGACACGATGACATCGCTGGGGCGCAAGAACGCCTGCCAGCGCACCGCGAATGATTTCCAGCTCTCGCCTGCCAGCAGCGCGCCACTGCCCAGACGAATATGGAAGGGCGTGGTTGGTGCCAGACTGTGGCGCGGGGCGATCACCGCCTCGAAGCATTCGCCGCTCGACGGCCGATGCGCCAGCCAGTGCACGATCTCGGCCGGGTGGCGGGTCGGCGAATGGCGCGGCCAAGTGTTCGCCTCGCCGTGCACGCACAGGATGTCGGCCCGGCGCTCGCGCAGCAGCGGCGGGATCGGGCTGCGCGGCGACCGGCTGTTGCGGCGCGAGTACAGGCGGTGCCGGCCGCCCGAGCTGGCCTGGACGTAGCGGATCTGCATGTCCACCATGGCGTGAAACGGCCGCAGCAGCGCCTGGAAGCGCTCGCGGTCGCCCTCCAGGTGGCCGAGCACATGGGCCAGCGCCTCGATGGTGGCCATGCAGTGAAAGGCAGGCTCGCGCCGGATGGGGTTGTACGCACTCTCCTTGGGCGGAGTGAAGCGCAACTGCGGCAGGCGCAGCAGGGCCGGGTTGGCCTTGAGCAGCCTCTGCGCCTGGCCCCAGGTGCCGTCGACGAGAATCAGGGTCATGGGCTGCCCAGGCACAACGGACTCCACGTCGCGCGCCATCGGTCCCGGATAGATGACGTGGGTCTCGCCGCTGTCCAGCGCGGCTTGCACCACGGGATCATCAGAAAAATCGATGCCCACGCGCAACACGGCGCCGGGCAGACAAAGCCGCGCAATGCGCGCGGTGCCGATGCCCACGTCGCGCTCGCGCGGGTGTTGCAGGACGATCACCCGCGTGCGGGTTTGCAGAGGCGTGATGTGCGCGCAGTAGCAAACGGTCGTGGGCCGGCGGCAACGCTCGCACAGAGCGCGCGGCGCGGGTCCGGCGGGGATGGCCAGGGTGCGCCTTGAGGGAGCAGAGGGCGGAACAGACTCGGGCACAGGTCAAGCCATAGTACACACCACGCGCCCAGGCCAGGACCAGCTACAGCTACTTCCGCGGCGGCAGGCGCAGAACCGCCCCGAAGAAGCCGTCGCTGCCGTGGCGATGGGGAAACAGTTTCAAGTACGTCCCGTCGCCCAGACGGCTTGCCCTCTCCCTGCCCCATATCTCCTTGAGCGGCATGAGCGCGAAGTCCGGCCTCTCGGCCAGGAATCGTTCGACCACCGCTTCGTTCTCCTGCCGAAGCAAGGTGCAGGTCGCGTACACCAGCCGGCCACCGGGCGCCACCAAGGGCGCATAGGTCACCATGAGCGCAAGCTGCTGCGCCGGGAAACCGTCGACGGTCTTGGGCGTGAGCCGCCAGCGCGCCTCGGGATTGCGGCGCAAGGTGCCCAGGCCCGAGCAGGGCGCGTCCACCAAAACACGATCCCATGCGCCTGGCTTTGCCTCCGCTGGCAGCGCGATCCCATGCACCTCGCGTGCGGCCAGGTTCGACAAGCCCGCGCGCCGGGCGCGACGGCGCAGTTCTTCCAGCTTCTTGCCGTTGGAATCGAGCGCCAGGATGCGCCCCTGTCCGTCGAGCAGCGCGGCCAGAGCCAGGGTCTTGCCGCCCGCGCCAGCGCAGGCATCCACCACGCGGCCCCGCGGCGGCGGCGCCACGGCTTCGGCCACCAGCTGACTCCCCTCGTCCATCACCTCGAACAGGCCGTCACGAAATGCGGACAGTCCGAAGGCATTGACCCGAGTCTCGAACAGCAGGCCTGTGGGCGACAGCTCGGTCGGCCGCGCCAGCACGCCCTCCTCGGCCAGACGAGCGATCAACTCCTCGCGCGAGGCCTTGACCCCGTTGCTGCGCACGACAAGGGGAGCCCGGGTGTTCATGGCCGCCGCCAGCGCAAGCACATCAGCCTCGCCCATGTCCGTCACCAGGCGGTCCATCATCCAGGTCGGGTACGACAGCCGCAAGGCCTCGCGCTCGAGACCCGCGCTGCGGCCCAAGCCCGCATCGTCTGCGGTGACCACCGCCAGGTCGACATCCCGGCGCAGAATCCGCCGCACGTCGGCCTTCGCCGCTTCCACCGGCAGACCGTTGCGCAGCTCATAGATGAGAAGCTTCAGCTCCTGCCGGCCGGCCGGAGAGAGCGGCTCGGGCATGCCGCGGCCCTGCGCCGCCGCAACCAACTCGTCGGCCACAGCTTCCAGCCGGCGCTCCCAGCGCACCAGCCCATACACCGTCTCGGAGATCAGCCTGCGATCGCCGCTGCCGAGCTGCCGGTTAGCGCGAAACACAGTCGCGATGATGTCGGTAAGAAAACCCCACTCTGCACGCGCCTCGGCTGCGATCTCCAGGGCCAGGGCACGCGCTTGACCGCCCAGCCGGCGAGGCGTCCCCCTTCCGCCTGCGGAGTCGTTCTTTGCATTCATATTGTCAGTAACTCAACCCGAAGCCATACGGGAAAAGCGGGGCGTAGCTGGCGTCGCCCTGGTTGATCGGGATCTGCGACATCGAGCGCGGCCAGGAGTGGGACAGCTTGCCGGTCGGTTTGTAGTCGCCGAAAAGCACGTCGGCCACGCCGTCGCCTTCGCTGCCGGGCAACCACACCACCAGCACAGCCTGCACCCCGTCGATGATTGGCTCGATGGGCAGGGGCCGGCCGGTGATGAGAACCACCACGACCTTCTTGCCCGAGGCCTTGGCTGCCGTGATCAGGCTGATGTCGTCGCGGGAAAGACCCAGCTCTTTACGGTCGCCGGCACCCTCGGCGTACGGCTCCTCACCGACCACCACCACGATTGCATCGGCCGCATCCGCGCCCCTCACGCCCGGCGCGAAAGAAACCTTTCCGCCCGCGGCAGCCTTCTGAATGGCCACCAAGATTGTGGTGCCGGGGGTGACGTTGCCCCGCCGGCCCGACCAACCCACGGTCCAGCCGCCACACTGGATGCCCATGTCGTCCGCCTTGCTGCCCACCACCAGGATGCGGCCGGTCTTGGGCAGCGGCAGCACGGCGTCCTGATTCTTGAGCAGGACCGCGCTCTGTCGAACTGCCTCGCGCGCCAGCGCCCGGTGTTCGGACGAGCCGAACTGGCCGGCGAACGCCGGATCTGGGAAGGGGTGCTCCCACATTTTGAAACGCGCCTTCTGCTTCAAGATGCGGCGGACGGCATCATCGATGCGCGCCATGGAAACCCGGCCCTTCTGAACCAGATGGCGCAGGGTCGAGAAGAACCACGTGTAGCTGACTGGCACCATGGCCATGTCCACGCCGGCATTGATGGCCGCCTCGATCTTGCGATCGTTCGACCCCGGGAGGGTGTCGATGGCTTCCCAGTCGCTGACCACGAATCCCTCGAAGCCGAGCTCGCCCTTGAGCACGTCGGTGATGAGGTGCTTGCTGGCGTGCATGGGAGCGCCATTCCAGCGCGAGTACGACACCATGATCGAGCCGACACCCGCCTTGACGGCCGCGGCGAAGCCAGGCAGATGGATGGCGCGCAGCTCTTGTTCCGAACAGATGGCGTCGCCCTGGTCCTTGCCCTGTGAGGTGCCACCGTCGCCGAGAAAGTGCTTGGCGCAGGCAAGCACCCCGTCGGACTGGCCTGGCTCGCCCTGCAGACCTCTGACCATCGCCGCGCCCATCATCTCGGCCAGCTCGGGCGTCTCGCCGAAGCCCTCGTAGGTCCGGCCCCAGCGCTCATCGCGAGGCACGGCAATGCACGGGGCGAAAGTCCAGGGAATGCCAGTGGCCAATATCTCCAACGCCGCGGCCCGTCCGACCTTCTCGGCCAGCTCTGGGTTGCGCGTGCAGCCCATTCCGATGTTGTGCGGAAATACCGTGGCTCCCCTCGCCAATGCGTTGCCATGGACGGCATCCGTGCCCCAGAAAATCGGGATACCCAGGCGCGTGCTCAAGGCTCGCGTCTGAATGGAGGTGACCAGCTTGACCCAGTTCTGGAGCGTGTTGGGCTCAGGCAGCTGCGACGCACCGTTGAGCACCGATCCAACAGCCAGCTTGCGCACGTCGTCGGTGTTCTTGGCCAGCTTCCAGTCGATCTGGGTCATCTGCCCGATCTTCTCGTCGAGCGTCATCTTGCCGAGCAGTTCCTCGATGTCGGGCGTTGGCACGCTGGCCCGGCTCGCGGCGAGTTTGCCCGTGGATGGCCCGGGCTGCACGCCGACACAGCCAAGCACCGCGAAGAGCATGGCAGAAACAGCACGGGAAGCGCCGCAGGCAGAGACAATTTGTGGGCGTGGAATTCGCATCGCGAGACAGTACACCGGCCGAGGCGCAAGCGGGAAGGCTCACCCTGCTCATTGGTTGCGATGCACGATCTCGAGATCAGGGCGCAGGCCCAAGGCCGCCCCGTAACGGAACAGCCCGTCCATCTCGGCCGTGCCCGGGTCCACGGACGCACGTAGCGGCGCGCGCAGGAAAGCGTGCTCGAGAAGGCGCTCCGGCCCATGGGCGTCGTGCCGCCAGCGACTCGCACCGCCATCGAGGACTGGCGAGACGACCGCCAACGCGGCGAGCACGATCGCGGTGACGGTGCGTGCGCGGCCCAGGCGGGCTGCCAGCGCGGCCGCGCCCGCGCTCATGGGAACTGCGGCGGCCAGCAAAGCCGCAGGCAGGCCGGCGCGGGTGGACTCGAAACTGACCCCGTTTTGCCCAGGCGGATGACCGAGCAGGAGCGCCGTGACCAGGGTGAACCCGAACCAGCACGCAACCAGCGGCGCCCTCTTGAGCAAGGCCAACGTCCCCAGCCCGCCCAGCAGCAATCCCACCACACCCAGTTCGTCGCTCAACTCGGCCGCGGTCCCGACCACCAGGGCGCGATCGTGAATCCCGCTGGGCCACAGGCCGCTGAGCGGGTGCAGGACGCTGGCGGAACCTCCCGAGGCAGCCGTCGTGGCCAGCAGCGACCCGCCCAGCGCAGCGACGAAGAGCACAGGCGCCAGCAACGGCCACCGGCTGCCCCGACGCAGATCCCACAGCCACAGCCCAAAGGCAAGCGGCCACAGCAACGGCCCAGCCACCGGATCCACGCCCGCTGCCAGGCCCGACAGGCCTGCCAGCGCGAAGCCGTGCCTTGCACCGCCCTGCGCGCGCAGAAGAGGCAGCGCGGCCAACCAGGCCCCTGCCAAAAGCGCGAGCGTCGCGGATGCCGATCCCGCCGACGTCGCTGCGTGAAATGTCGCCAGCGACAGACCACCGGCCAGCGCGGCCCCTGCGGCCAGCAGCGGCTCATACAAGAAATCGCGCTCGCCCTGACGGGCGTGCGCTGGCGGGCGCAATGCGGCCAGGAGATCGGCGCACAGCCTGCCCAGCAGCATGATTGCCAACGCGGCCAACAGCACGGACGCCAGATTGGCACGAGCGGCACCATCGCCCAGGGGCAGATAACCGACCAGACGCGAAACAAGCAAGGCCAACGGCGCGCCCAGACCCTGTGAGACGTCACCGAGCGCGGCGGCCACTCTCGACGCTGCCGCAACCCGATCCAGTCCCAGCGGCGTGCCCGCGACGTAGATCACCAGCGATGCAACGAAGAGAGCCGGGTCGAGGGCTGGCCAGGTTCTGGGCGCGTGGGGAGCCGGCCGGTCAGTCATGGGTCGATCCAACGCGAAACCCGGCCTCCTGTCGAGACCATCACGATCGAGAGCCTAACTTGACGTCCACGTATTCGCCGTCTATCCCCAAAGGGTGCACGTCATTCGAGGGCGCCAGCGCGTCACGTCCGAGTTGCGGCGTCCGCTGCGTGCGCCTGCAGTCGCCATCGGGAACTTCGATGGCGTTCACCGCGGCCACCAGGCCTTGCTGGGCACCGCCAGCCGCCTCGCCCACGCGGCGGGGGGCGAGGCCGTGGCCCTGACTTTCGATCCCCATCCGGCGCGGTTCTTTGCGCCCGCCCTGGCGCCGCCCATGCTGGTGACGCTGGAACGCCGGCTGAAGCTGCTTGGCGAAGCTGGCGCTGATGTGGTCGTGGTTGAGCCTTTCACCGCTGAGTTTGCGGCAATGCCCGCCAACCGCTTCGTCGCCGAAGTGCTGCGCAAGGACCTCGACGCCCGACACATCGTGGTGGGCTGGGATTTCACCTATGGGGCCGGCCGGCAAGGCAGCGCAACCACGCTCACAAACGAAGGCGCGCGCCTGCACATGGGGGTCAGCATCGTGCCGCCGGTCATGGTTGCGGGGCTGGTCTGCTCGTCGACCAAGATCCGCGAGTTCGTGCTCGAGGGGCGGGTGGAGGGCGCGGCCATGCTTCTCGGCCGCCCTTTCGAGCTTACCGGCCGCGTGGTCCACGGCGTCGAGCGCGGCCGCACCCTGGGCATCCCCACCGCCAACCTGGAGCCAGAGGCCGATCTTTTGCCCAAGTCCGGCGTCTATGCGGCCTGGGCGTGTCGCGTGGATAGCAGCGGCCCGGCGCTGCGCCTACGCGCCGCCGTCAGCGTCGGCAGCAATCCCACCTTCGCGAGCGAGGGTCGAGGCGCTTCCGCAGTGGTGAGCGTCGAAGCCCACCTGCTGGATTTCGACGGCGACCTTTACGGCGCGCGTCTGCGCCTGGAATTTGCCGGTCGCATCCGGGACCAGCGCCGGTTCGCTTCAGCGGATGAGCTGGTGGCCGAGATCAGACGCGACGTCGCCCAAACCCGGGAGATCCTTCCATGAGCATGGAACACCTTTACGAAACCGAGACGATGGCCGAGCTGTGCACACGCCAGGGCCGACTGAGCGAGGCCATCGCCATCTTCCGTGAGCTTGCCGCAACCGCCGCCGACCCCGACATGCGGGCACGCGCCAGTGCCCGGCTGACCACGCTGGAGGCGACCTGGCAGCCCCTGCGTGTCGCCGAGGTTCCGCCTGCCGATCTGGCCTTGCCCCCCGTCCCCGGGGTTTCACTGCTGGTGGGCGAGGACCAGGTGACGGTGGCCTGGGCCCTGCCGCCCGAAACCAGCTCGCCTGCTCTCGACGTCTTGGTTCTGCAGCGTACGGTGGGCGGAATCGATCCGCAGAAGAAGCTCTTGCCCCTCACCGATACCTCGGGCCGCATCGGCCTGCTCTTGCCCGGTGTGCATTCCGCCCGGGCCGCTGCGGGCACGATACGCGAGGGCCGCTTCGTGGCCATCGTCCGATCCACTGGCTGAAACTACACCACACCCTGGTCGATCATCGAATCGGCCACCTTGACGAAGCCGGCAATGTTGGCGCCCATGACGTAGTTGGTGGACTGGCCGAAGTCCTTCGCGGTCTTATGGACGGCCGCGTGGATGGCCTGCATGATGCCCTTCAACTTGACGTCGACCTCTTCGCGCGTCCACGACAGGCGCATCGAGTTCTGGCTCATCTCGAGGCCCGAGGTGGCCACGCCGCCGGCATTGGCAGCCTTGCCAGGACCGTACAGCACCTTGGCCTTGAGGAACTTCTCGACCGCTTCAGGTGTCGAAGGCATGTTCGCGCCTTCCGCGATGACCGTGCATCCGTTCTTCAGCAGCGTGTCGGCGTCCTGTCCGTCGAGTTCGTTCTGCGTGGCCGAGGGGAAGGCCGCGTCGCACTTGACCACCCACGGGCGCTTGCCGGCTACGAACGTGCAACCGAACTTCTTGGCGTACTCCCGGATGCGGCCCCGGCGCACATTCTTGAGCTCGAGCACGAACGCGAGCTTGTCCGGCGTGATTCCCTTGGAATCGTGAATGAAGCCGTCCGAGTCGGACAGGGTGACCACCACGGCGCCCAGTTGGTTCAGCTTCTCGACGGTGTACTGGGCCACGTTGCCTGAACCCGACACGGTGCAGAGCTTTCCTTTGAAAGTCTGTTTGCGCGTCTTGAGCATCTCTTCCGCGAAGTACACGGTGCCGTAACCGGTGGCCTCGGGACGGATGAGCGAACCGCCCCAGTTGAGCGCCTTGCCGGTGAGCACGCCGACGAATTCGTTCTTCAGGCGCTTGTACTGGCCGAACAGGTAGCCGATCTCGCGACCGCCCACCCCGATGTCGCCGGCGGGGACGTCGGTGTCGCCTCCGATGTGGCGGTAGAGTTCGGACATGAAGCTCTGAAGGAAGCGCATCACCTCGTTGTCCGACTTGCCCTTGGGGTCAAAGTCCGAGCCGCCCTTAGCGCCGCCCATCGGCAGCGTGGTGAGCGCGTTCTTGAACACCTGCTCGAAACCGAGGAACTTGAGAATCGACAGGTTCACGCTCGGGTGCAGGCGCAGGCCGCCCTTGTACGGGCCGATGGCGCTGTTGAATTCGATGCGATAGCCGCGGTTGACCTGGACCTGCCCCTTGTCGTCAATCCAAGGCACGCGGAACATGATCTGGCGCTCCGGCTCCACGATTCGCTCGAGAATCTTGTTCTGCTCGTACTTTGGATGGCGGTCCAGACACGGCTGCAACGACTTGAGCACCTCGGTCACGGCCTGGTGGAACTCCGGCTGTCCGGGATCCCTCCGCGCCGACACGTCGACTACTCTCTGCGCGTAGGACATGTCGCTAGGGAACGATCAAGATGCAGTTGTCGGTGCATAGGCCCGTGCCGTTCTTGGGGCCGTCGTCACACTGCTCACCGAAAAGGCTGTCTACATTTCCGTCCCCGCAATATGGCGGCGTCTTGCACCCCGGCGCGCAGCCCGTGGCCATGCCGTAGGTCGACAGGTTGACCCCGTCATCACATTGTTCGGGCGGGTTCTGGACGATGTCGTCACCACATCGGGGCGGCAATGTGCAGTCCGGGTTGCAGGTCCCGTAGGCGCCGGTGTTGTTGGCAGCGCCGAGGTCACACGCCTCTCCGGGGGTGACGATGCCGTCCCCACATACGCCGTGGCAGACGCTGGTCGGGGCGTTGAACCCGCTGAGCGTCAGCTTGTAGTTGGAGCCGGTCACGTGACGCTCGGCCTGAAAGACGGCGATCTCATAGATGTTGCCGGCCACCATCCCAAAGCCGCTCGCCACTGTGGTGCAGTTCGGCGGCGCCGGAGTGTCGCACACCGCCTGACCCGCGCACGCCGCCGGGGTGTCGTCCACGCAGAACTGGGTGCTGGCGCCGTTGAGGGTGACGATGCCCCGCAGTTCATTGTGGATGCCGCCGAGATCGACGGAAAGCTGGCCGTTGACGAACACCCACACGTCGTCGTCGCCGCGGAACTCGAGCTGTTCGCCCCCGTTGTACTGGAACCAGTAGTGGGCCTCGCTGGTGAAGCTGTAGTTGTGGACCTCGGTGGGGTTGGTGGCCGGATCGTTGATGTTGCCGAAGCCCAGGCCGTCCAGTGGAAAGAACGCCGAGCTGTAGTACTGGTACGTGCCGGCGGTGACCTGACTCAGGGTCAGCGTGCTCTGAATCGTGATGCGGGTGACAGCTGAATTCGCCGCGTCCACTGTCGCGTTGCCAGTGGCGTTGGGATCGTCGGTGTACCACTGCGCGTAGTTGTCAGCGATCTGCGCTGCGCTGGTCAGTGACGCCGTGTTGCCGGCGGTTTTGGTGAAGAAAGTGGCGCCGGTGGCGTCGCTCATAAGCGTGCCCGTGGTGTTCATAGCCGGGCCGTCCATGGTCCACGGCCGATTGAGCGACGCACCGGCGTTGTCCCCGACGTAGGCCGGGTTGTACACCGGCTTGCCGTTCACACCGATCGCGCTGCTGGCGATGCTTGCCTGGCGCTGGTCGTAGGAGGGATCGATCTCGAATTGCGGGTGGTGCCAGTTGAAATCCCGATACAGGATGGGCACGGTCAGCGAAGAGCCGAGCGCTGGCGCCGATGCTGTGCAAGCGTACCCAGGCTCGATGGTGCAGGTCGAGGAGCAACCGTCGCCATCCTGGAGGTTGCCGTCGTCACACTCTTCATCTGGCATCTTGATGCCGTCGCCGCAGACCGAGAAGCACTGGTATGGCTGGGTGGGGTCGTCGTTCGGGTAGCCGCACTTGGGCTCGTTGGTGCAGGTGGGCGAGCAGCCGTCGAACGGAAGCAGGTTGCCGTCGTCGCACTGCTCGGTGCCTTCCTTGTGCCCGTCGCCGCAGACCGTTTGATAGCACTGGCTCGACAGCGCTGTCGGATGCCACTGGTCAGGGCCGCAGGCATATCCCGGTTCGATCTGGCAGGTCGAACTGCAGCCGTCACCCGAAATGGTGTTCCCGTCGTCGCATTGCTCGCTCCCGGCGACTATGCCGTCGCCGCAGGCCTTGGCGACGCAGGCAGCGTCGAGCACGGGGCAGGTCCAGCCCGGTTCGAGCTGGCAGGTCGAGCTACAGCCGTCACCCGAAATAGTGTTCCCGTCGTCACAGACCTCGGTGCCGGAGATGCGGCCGTCACCGCACACCACGGTCGAGATGCAAGGCTGGCCTACGTTGGGGCAGGCCCAGTCGGTCTCGACCCTGCACGCCGCCGAGCAGCCATCCCCCGACGTGGTGTTGCCGTCGTCGCACTCCTCGCCAAAGTCGAGTTTGCCGTTGCCGCAACAAGAACTGGGATCGCCGCAGCCGGGCTGCGCGGCGTCCCCTGCAGCGCCTGCGTCGGGCAACGTAATAATGGGACCGAGGTCCCGGCCGGCGTCCGGGACTTGAACGCTGCCACCGAACCCACCCACGGAACTGCCGCCAGCACCAACGCCGCCCCCGGCGGCGACCCCGCCCTGAGGACTGCATGCGCCGAAGCCAAGACCTAGGACAAGCAGCGCACCTGCCAGGAAGATGTTCTTGCGAAGCCCACATCCTCGTGAAACCAGCAATCGCACTCCGGCCAACGGAAAATCTGAGCGCATCGCGTCGCCACTCGCACAGACCATAGTGGCGAGATTGTACTCCATCATTAGATACCCGCTGGGCGGGATTCCGTCGAGTCTCCCGGCATTGGCCAACATGACCCACAATGTTATGTATACTGTCCGGCGTCCGCATGACTTTGACCGCACCACGCACGACTCAACAAATCGCCGCGCAGACCGCCGAGAGCGAAAAGCTGCATCTGGTTTCGCTCGGCGCTGGGTTTCGCCTGCTGGCAGCCGCTCTGTTCTTGGCCCTCAGCCTGATTTCCTGGCGCCTGTCCGGCCATTCGACCTGGCGCTACAAGCTGCCAGTGGTGCTGGCCTACGCCGTGGTGGCTGCCATCCTTTTCGCCGTCCGCCGCCGCAGCGGGGTCGCGCGTTTCGCCGCGGCTGCAGTCGCGCTGGATCTGGCCGTGCCCTTCATCGCTCTGCACGCGACCATCGTCAGCTACGGAGAAGCCGGCCAGGTGGTGGCCGGCCTGGGTCTGGGCGTATTCGTCCTGGTCGAGGCGGTGTGCGGACTGTATCTGCGAAAAAGCCTCATCATTGCCGCCACCATCATCGCGATGGCGGAAGAGAGCCTGCTGCTCTGGCAGGCCGGGGTTTCGCCATGGCACATGGGCCTCGCCTGCTGCGTGCTCATGCTCGGCGCCGGAGTCGGCGTCATCATCGTCGAGCGAACCAACCGGCTGGTGCGCGAGACGGCCGGGGTTGAGGCGGCCCGGCACCAGTTGGCGGACACGCGCGCCGAATACGACCAGCTTGCGCGCTTGCAAAAGGACAAGGACAGCTTGGTCCAGCTCATCGTGCACGACATGCGCGGCCCGCTCAGTGCGGCCATCCTGTCGCTCGAGTTCCTCTCGCGAGAACTCAAACGCCAGCGGGCCACGCGCGACATGGTGGAGGCCAGTGACGATGCCCTCACCTCGTCGACCAACGTGGCCAACATGATCACGCAGATCCTGGACACCAACAAGCTGGAAGAGGGACGCATCACGCTCAATCTGGTGCCGGTGTCCGCGCGGGAAATGCTCGACCTCACACGCCAGCAGGCGCTTTCGCGTGCGCAAGGAAAGTCGATCAAGATCGAGGTGGACGCGCCGGACAACCTGTTCATGGTGGCTGACCGCCGCCTGTTCCCACGTCTTCTCGACAACCTGGTGTCCAATGCCCTGCGCTACACCGCTGCGGGGGGACGCATCCTGCTGGTGGCGGCGCAGAGCGGGGACGAGATCGTCTTGTCGGTCCACAACACGGGCGAGCCCATCCCGGTCCCCGATCGAGAGAAGATCTTCGCCAAGTTCCAGCAGGGCCAGAGCGAAGCCCTGCGCATGTTTGGCTGGGGCCTGGGGCTGTATTTCTGCCGTCTGGTCGCCGAGGCGCACAGCGGCCGCATCGCCGTCGAGGACGTCGCCGGCTGGCCCACCTCGTTCGTCATTCGCCTGCCGGCGAATACGCCGGCGCCGGAGTAACCTTGCACCCTTTTCGCAACACCGAGCATCAAAGCCACGGGACAGGCTGAGCTTGATCGTCCCTCGTCAACCCAAAACAAAGGATATGCGCATGAGATCACTCAAGCTGTTGGCCGCGAGTTTCCTGGTTCTGTCGCCAGCCCTGGCCAAGGCGGGCACATGGGACGTCGACCCCGCCCACTCGACCGTGGAGTTCAGCGTCCGCCACATGATGGTCACCACCGTCAAGGGTCAGTTCCAGAAAGTCAAGGGCACGGTGGAACTCGACGAAAAGGATCCCACCAAGTCCACCGTGGAGGTGAGCATCGAAACCGCGTCCATCGACACGCGCGAGGCCAAGCGCGACGCCCATTTGAAATCGGCCGACTTCTTCGACGCAGCGAAATTCCCCGCGATCACGTTCAAGTCGACCAAGGTCGAAAAGGCGGGCAAGGGCAAGTTCAAGGTCACGGGCGATCTCACCATGCATGGGATAACCAAGTCGGTGGTGCTAGCGGTCGAGGGACCGTCGGCCTCAATCAAAGACCCGTTTGGCCGAACCGTGAAGGGCGTGATGGCGACAGGCAAGCTCGACCGCAAAGACTGGGGCATGACCTGGAACAAGGCGCTCGATTCAGGCGGCTTCGTGGTCAGCGACGAGGTCAAGCTGGATATCAACGCCGAACTGGCTGAGCGTGCCGCAGCTCCACCCGCTGCGCCGGCCGCTGACAAGTCTGCTGCCGCCGGCGCCAAGACTCCTCCCGCAGCGCCCGCCAAACCCAGCAAGTAGGCGCGAAAGCACAAGAAGAGTGAATATCGGACTTGAGCGGGTATAATTACCAGTGAGAAGTCCGCTCGTTCGTGAAAAGCGTAATGTCCCTGCCTGACCTGCCCCTGAGAAAATCTGCCGTCGTCGAAGCGGTGGGGGGTGATCGCGCCTTCCGTCGCCGCATCATGGAGATGGGTCTGGTGCCGGGGACCAAGGTTCGCCTGGTCGCCGTAGCGCCCATGGGTGATCCCCTGACGTTGGAACTGCGCTCCAGCCGGCTTTCCATACGCAAGAAGGAAGCGGCCCAGGTCCGCGTCCGGGTATGAGCGAACGCAGCAACCCAGCCAAACCTGAATCTTCACGTCTCCTGGTCGCCCTGGCCGGTAACCCCAACACGGGCAAGACGACCCTGTTCAACGTGCTCACCGGGAGTCGCGCGCGTGTGGGCAACTACCCGGGCATCACGGTGGAGAGGCGCATGGGCGAGGCGAATCTGGAGGGCGTGGGTCCGGTCGACGTGATCGACATCCCGGGCACCTATTCGCTGGTGGCGCGCACCGGCGAGGAACAGATCGCCATCAACGCCATGTTGGGCCTGGGCGGCCAGAGGCGCCCCGACGCGGTGGTGATCTGCGCCGACGCCACCCAGTTCGTGCGCTCCTCGCATCTGGTGCTGCAGGCGCTGGAGTTCGGCCTGCCCGTGCTGGTGGCGCTGACCATGACCGATGAAGCCAAGGAAGCCGCGCCCGATCCGGTCGAGATGGGCCGGCGCCTGGGCTGTGAGGTGGTCGCCGTGGTGGCAGCCCAGGGCCGCGGCGTGGCCGAATTGAATGCCGCCATCGCACGCCGGCTGCGCATGCCGGAACGGCACGAGATCTGGCACTGGCAGCCCACCGCCTGGCTGCGCAAGCTGCTGGATGAAACCCGCGCTGCTCTGCCCGTACAGTGGCCGTCCTGCGATGCCATGGCGCTGTGGGCATTGATGAGCGTGGAAACCGGCGACGAGCTCCACGGCATCCCGGCGGCCTTGCGACAAGCGGTTCACCTTCCTTCCGAGGTGCGAAAACACATCGACGACGAGGCCATCCTGGGCCGCTACTCCTTCATGGACGCCAAGCTGGCCCCGCTCGGCCGCCACGAGCCGGACCAAAGGCTGACCGAAAGGGTGGACCGGATCCTCCTCAATCCCTGGTTGGGGCTGCTGATCTTCCTGCTGCTGATGTTCGCCCTGTTCGAGGGGTTGTTTGCCGGCGCCGATCCACTGATCCATCTGATCGAGCGTGTCTTTGCCGCTGCGGGCGACGGGATCAAACGCGCCCTGCCCGGCAGCATCTTGGCCCATTTCTTGGCCGACGGCTTGCTGTCCGGCGTGGGCGCGGTGGCCATGTTCCTGCCGCAGATCCTGTTGCTCTTCTTCTTCCTCGGTCTGCTGGAAGATTCGGGTTACCTGGCGCGCGTGGCGTTCCTGATGGACCGGCCCATGCGCGCCATGCACCTGCACGGCCGCGCCTTCATTCCCATGCTTGCGGGCTTCGCCTGCGCGGTGCCCGCCATCATGGCCACGCGGACCATGGAACGAAGACGTGATCGTGTGCTAGCCATGATGGTGATCCCGCTCACCACGTGCTCCGCGCGGCTGCCGGTATACACGCTCATCATTGGATCGCTGTTCCCGGCCCGGCGCCTGGGCGGCGTGCTGCCGGCCCAAGGCCTGCTGGTGGTCTTCATGTACGCCTTTGGCATGGCGACGGCACTGCTGGCGGCTCTCATCCTGTCGCGAACCTTGCCACCGTTGCGCTCGCGCCGGCTGCCCCTGGTGCTGGAGCTGCCGCCCTACCGCAGACCGCGGCTGCGCGACGTGCTGGGCATGGTGTGGGACCGGTCGCGACGCTTTGTCACCGACGCGGGAACCCTGATCGTGATCTGCTCGGTGGTGCTGTGGGGATTGCTGGATTTCCCGCGCGAGCCGGCGCGACCGTCGCGCGACTGGAAGGCGTCCGTTGCCCAGGTCGATCCGTCGGCGCGGCCAGCGCTGGAGCGCGCCGCGGAAGCCGAGCGCATGCAGCAAAGCTACGCCGGCAGGCTGGGCAGGCTCATGGAGCCGGTGATCGCGCCGCTGGGTTTCGACTGGAAGATCGGGATCGGCCTGGTCGGCGCGTTCGCGGCCCGCGAGGTCTTCGTGGCCACCATGGGCGTGGTCTACGGCCTTGAACCGGACGCAGCCCAGACCAGTCTCACCCTGCGCGAAAAACTGCGGCAGGAGAAGCGCCCGGACGGCACGCCTCTCTACACGCCCCTGGTCGGCTTGAGTCTGCTGCTCTTCTTTGCCCTGGCCTGCCAGTGCACCAGCACCCTGGCCGTGGTCCGGCGCGAGACCGGCACCCTGCGCTGGCCCCTGTTCCTGTTCGCGTACACATCCGCGCTGGCCTGGCTGGTCAGCTTCGCTGTGTACCAGACAGGACGCGGGCTGGGGCTGTGATACGACCGTGCCGGCCGACGCAGCACCCGCTGGCAACACCCCGTATGCTTGGACATCCCGCGAGTGATTCATGCGTCAACCCATCGTGCGCGAGCCAGCCATGCCCACCGTCGTAGTGAATGCACGCGGCCGCGCACGCATCGTTGCAGGACATCCCTGGGTCTTTCGCCAGGACGTACTGTCCGGACCGCCGACCGACGCACGCACCGGCGGACCAGCCTTGGTGGCTGTGCTCGACGAACGAAACCGGCCGCTGGCCAGCGCGACCTGGGCCACCCTGCCCCCGGTTGCCCTGCGCATCCTGCAGCGACGGAACGACAGCACGCCCCTGCCCGATCTGATGTCTCTGGTGGCCGAGCGCCTGAAGGCCGCGCTCGCCTGGCGCGAGCGGCTCGCGCTCGATCGCGATGCCTGGCGCGTGGTTCACGGTGAAGCCGACGGTCTGCCCGGTCTCTTCGTCGACCGCTATGCCGATGCGGCGGTCATGCAGACAACCTCGGTGGCCATGGATGCGGCCCGGCCCGCACTGGCCGACTTGCTGCGGAAGTTGCTCGACGTCCGCGTGGTGGTGGTGCGCGACGATGGATCGGCCCGCGACTTCGAAGGCCTGCCGCGCGTGCGCGAAATCGCCGCCGGCCAAGGCGCGACCGAGGTGGTCTACCGGCTGGGCGAGAACCGTTTGCAGGCCGACCTGCTCGCCGACAGCAAGACCGGCGGCTTTCTCGATCAGGCAGACAACCACGCCGTGGTAGCCGCGCTGGCGCCAGTCGGGGCTCGCTGCCTGGACGCCTTCACCTATCACGGCGGCTTCGCCCTGGCTTTGGCGCGACGGAAGGGCTCGGTGCTGGCCAGCGACGAGGATGCGCAGGCCGTGGCGCGCGCCCAGGCCAATGCGGCCCGCAATCATCTGACGAATCTGGAGGTGCGCCAAGCTGACGCCTTCGAGCTTCTGCGCACCCTGGAAGCGCACAAGCAACGCTTCGACGTGGTGGTGCTGGACCCACCTGCCCTGGCCAAGCGCCAGGCCGGCGATCATGCCGCGCTTCGCGCCTACCAGGAGATCGTCCTGCGCGGCCTGCGCTTGACCAAGCCGGGCGGTCTTACCGTGACCTGCTCCTGCTCGGGCCGTGTGTCGCGCGCGCAGTTTGATGAGTTGGTGACGGCGGCCGCGGCCCAGAGCGGCCGGTCGGTACACATTCTTGAACGTCGCGGCGCCGGCCGCGATCATCCGGAGTTGGTCGGCGTCCCGGAGACCGGGCATCTCAAGTGTTGGATCCTTCGTGTGCTGTGATAAGCACTTGTGATGAGCTTCCTGACTGCGTTCGTGACCGTGTTGCTGGCCGAGCTGGGCGACAAGACCCAGCTTGCCACCCTGGCCCTGGCGGCTGGCGGCCATGCCCGCTGGCTGGTCTTCCTGGGCGCAGCTCTGGCGCTGATTGTCTCATCCGCCGTGGCCGTGCTGGTGGGCAGCGCTCTCGGACAAGTCGTGCCCGCCGTCTGGCTGCGCCGGGGTGCCGGGGTGCTGATGATTGGTCTCGGCCTCCTGTATGTCCTGCAGCCGGGCTAGAGCACCCATCTACTAGAAAAACACGCGCACGCCCAGACGGCCCGAGATGGGGGCCTGGTAGGAAGTCGGCATAAGGAAGTTGGGGTTCTTGGTTGCGGGCACGAGGTTGCCGTTCGCGTCCGAGGTGATGAGACCCTTGAGGTCCGCCTTGTTGCCACCGGTGATCGGCGTGACAATGTCTGCGGTGTAGAGTTGATCCTGGGTCAACACCGTGCGCTGGTCGAAGAGGTTGAAGATGTCCAGAAAGGCCTCGACCCCCAGCTTGCCAGGCAGGCTGCGCCGATACCCGAGGTGCAAATCGAAGCGCGTGACGAAAGGCGTGCGGCCCATGGAACCACGCGGGAGGATGAAAGAGTCGTAGTCTTCGGGACTTTGGAAGCTGCCCAGGGCGCTGAGCGGCTGGCCCGAACGGCCCACGAAGCCCAGACCTGCGGTCAGGCTCGATCGGACAAATGGGTAGGTGTAGTACCCGTCGAGACGGATGAGGTGCGGGCGATCATTGGGTAGCGGCCCACTGCGGTTCACCATGATCCCAGGAACGTCGTATTGCGTGCTCAGGTTGGGATCACGCTGGTCATTGTCGGCGTCGTAGAGGCCCACGTAGTTGCCGTACAGGCGTGACAGAGTGTACGAGCCAGCAAAAAACCAGCGCTGCGCAAAGCGCTTGTTGGCCGTGAACTGCACGGCCTCATAGACCCGCTTGGCGCCTGCGGGATTGCCGAGCATGGTAGGTCCGTCATTGGGATTGGCCGGATCGTACATGTCCTCGATGGCGCGGCCGAGCCAGCGATAGATGAGCGTCGCCCCGGCCACCAGATCGCGCAGCACCTCGTACTGCCCGCCCACCACAACTTCGTCGTTGTAGCTGCCCTTGAGCCCTTTCTGAACAGTCAGCATGTCGCCGCTCAGGGCTTGCGCAGGCTGGGCATCCGCGAGCGAGGTAGTCGGACCCGTGCTCAGCAAACTGCCCTCGCCACCGAAGCCCCGATCGGTCAAGGTCATTGGGATGGATTCGTAATAGCGGCCATAGTGGGCAAAGATCTTGGACCGGCCTTCCTTGCTGGGGTCGAAGATCACGCCCACCCGCGGCGCGATGTTGTACTTGAGGAAAAGGGCTTCGTTGTCCAAATAGTCCTGCAGATACTGCGTCTCCCAGCGCACGCCGAGGTTGATGGTCAGATTGGAAAGCGGCGAGTAGCTCTCTTGCACAAACACGGCCGTGTTGTACTGCTTGGTCGTCGCCTGAATCACGTCCTGGTAGTACTCGGGCAACTGGCTCAGGCTGACGTCGGAAAGGTGCACTCCCGGCGGCAGTCGAAACAGAGACAGGAGATAGGTGTTGTCGGGATACATCCAAACCGACGCACGCCCGCCGTCCGGCCCGGAATTCCAGACCGCATCCTGATATCGGACGAATTCGCCGTCGAAGCCGTACTTGAGCTCGTGCAAACCGCCCGCGTGGAAGATGTTGGTGCTCTTGAACTGTCCGGCCAGGCGGTAGGCCTCGATAGAGCGCATGACGCCATAGCCACCCGACTGGTAGTTCTGCACTGGACAGCTCTGGAAACCAGTTGCGGCGTTGTCCACGCACTGGCCCGCGACATTGGGATTGAACTGCGCCAGCGAGGGTGAGTTGGCCCAGTTGATGTCACTGATCTGCTCCGCATCCTGGAAAGGCGAGCGGCGATCGTACTGTTCGATGTGCATGCCTAAGGTGGCATCCAGGCGCCAGCGCCGCTGGAAGAAGGCCGCGGTCCAGCGCGCGGTTATGTCATTGGTTCGCGTCTTCTCGTTGGACATGCCGGCCAAGTAGTCCATGTTGGCCCCGCGCATGTACTCCTGCTGCGAATAGATCCCGTACAGGCCCAGGCTCAGCGTCTGCTCGGGCGTCGGTTTCCAGGTCAGCTTGCCGGCGTAGTGCTGGTTGGTGGTCTCGCCCGCATAGCTGCGTTGATAGAGCGGGACGGTCATCGGGGTGCCGTCGGGATTGTTGGCCTGGGTCCCGTCAGGCTGACCCGTGGTCGGATCCACATGCTCGACGAACTTGTCCGCGTACTGGACCAGATGGGTGCGGATGATCTCGGGCGAGTAGCCCACCCAGATGAACAGCTTGTCCTTGATGATGGGCCCCCCCACCTCGGCGCCGATGTTGGTGGTGTAGTCGGGCTCGGTCACGCCGGTCAGCGAGGTGGAGCGACTGACGATGCGTTGCTGGCTGCCCGAAAGATCCCCTGGCGCCACGAAGGAAAACGCGCTGCCGTGCCACTCGTTGGTGCCTGATTTGGTGGCCATGTTGACTGCGCCGCCCAGCGCGCGACCGTATTCGGCGTCGTAGCCCCCGCTCACCACCTCGACCTCTTCGAGGAATGGGACCAGCGGGTTGATTCCCAACGCCCCGTCTCTGAGCGCCGTAACGTTGAGCCCGTCAAGGTAATACACGTTTTCCAGGCCGGTTCCGCCCGACAGAGACAGCCCCACCGGGTCAGAATAGGCGCCGGGCGTCTTTTCCAGCAGGCCGCTCAGGCTCAGGCTGTTGGGCACGTTCGCAGCGAACTCGGGGGTCAGCGTGGTGCCGACGCGCGTCGAGCCGACGTCGATGGCCGGCGCTCGCTGCGTGACCGCGATGGTCTGCACCGCCTCGGGCGCCGCCGGCAGGCGGGCGTTGACCCTCACGGTCTGGTCCATCAACACCTTGGCCGAGTGCTCGATGGCCACGGCCCCGCGGAAAAAACGAATCAGGTAGTCGCCAATGGCCAGACCGCGCAGCTCGTACTGTCCCTTGGCGTCGGTGAGGATCGCCTGATCGCCCTGCGGTCCCGAGGCCACGACGGTCACGCCGTCGAGAGGCTGGTGCGTGTCCCGGTCAACCACGCGGCCGACGATCGCGCCGGTGGTGGGACTGGCCGTGGCCGAGATGGGAACCGCGAGCAGGACGAAGGCCGCAGCGGCTGCACATAGCCAAGCGTAATTTTTGTAAGCAATCATGCTGCTTCCTCAGTCGGGGAAATGCCTCACTGGGCGAGGGAAACTTCGGCAGAACTGGATCAATTCCTAAACCCCATTGGAGCCCGAGCGTCCAGGGCCGCCGCCGTGCCACGATGCCAACCGTCTCGGACCACAGGTGAACGATCCGATGAGGTAGACTGCGTCCGATGTCTCGGACGCTCCTTTCAGCACTGAATGTCCGCCGCCTCCGCGCCCGACACGAGGCGCCGCTGAAGCGCGCCGCGTGCATGTTCCTGCACCGGTTCGGCGCGCTCAAGCCGGTTTCCTTCGTGCAGTGGCTGGCCACCAACCGGTGCAACTTCCGCTGCTGCTTCTGCGAAGCCTCGGCCGGCGATGCCCTGGCCGACGAACTTTCCACCGACGAAGCCGAGGCGCTGATCGACGAACTTGCGGCGATGGGCGCCCGCCTGCTGATTTCCGGGGGCGAGCCTCTGATGCGCGAGGATCTGCCGCGGTTGCTCAGGTATGCGCGCAAGCGGCGAGTGTCACTTGGCCTGGTGTCCAACGGGTACCTGGTTCCCTCGATGTGGTCCGATGTGCGGGACATTCCTTGGTTTCTCTTCTTCACCAGCCTCGACGGGACGCGCGCGTACCACGACCAGAAGAGGGCGCCCGGCTCTTTCGACCGGGTCATCAAATCGCTGGAACTGTTTGCCGGACGGGAGGTGCCCCTGCGCATCGTCAACACTGTCGTTCACCGCGAAAACCTCGCGCTGCTGCCCGCCCTGCACACAGCGGTTCGTGCGTCGCGCGCCACGCGCTGGCACTTGACCCCGGCGGCGCCCCTGGGAAGAAACGCGGCCGGCGGATTCGGTCTCGACGCCTGCGGTCTGGATGAACTCGGCGGATTCCTGCGCGCCGCCGCCACGACCGACGGGCTGCGGGTGGTTTTGGGGGAGTCCCACGGGTATCTTGGCCCGCTGCTGGGAGTCGAAGGTGGCAAGCCCTTTTTCTGCGGCGCGGGCCTCACCCGCTGCTCGATCCTGGCGGACGGGACGGTCCTTGGCTGCCAGCAGGTATACGACCGGCGACTGGCCGAGGGCAACGTCAGGGAGCAGCCGCTCGGGGCGATCTGGCGACGCGGTTTCAAGAGGTTCCGTCCCCGCGCGCTTCCCTCCTCATGTGCCGGATGTCCGCAGGCGCACTGTTGCGCCGGGGGCTGCTGGGCAGAGATGGAACTGCGCAGCCGCTGCCTGAAAGCGACCCTCGACGATGCCTCACGCGCGCCAGGGGAAGGTTGATGTCCCGTCTATTGTTCGAGCCGGCCGCCGGTCCCCTGCTGACTCTCGCCGGACTGGCCAAGCGTCTCGTCCTTCTCGGCAGGACGAGACGGCTGCTCATGGCTCGCATCGTCGCCCCGGATGCCGACGCGCTCTACGCCGGGGAAGGTGAGAGCCTCGCCTGGCTCGCCCGGCTCCACGGCGCGCGCGTGGAGGACAGCCGACCGATACCCTGGACGCGATTGCGCCGCCTCGCCGATGAACGTGATGGACTGTTCTACGTGGAGGTCAACCGCCTGCTGCGCCCATTCTTGCCCGCCGGGGGATTCTTCACCGTTCCCTGGATGCGTTTCACGGCGAAAATCAGTGCGGATGCCGGCCGAGGTGGAAAGAAACTGGTCGAGGCGACGTACGGGAGAAAGGTCCGGCAGCAGGGTTACACATCCCGCCTGGTCACGGGGCTACAGGCCGCGGAAGACTTCCATCGCGACTTCTACCTACCTTACGTCCTCTGGCGATTCGGCCGCGACACCCACCCGCGCAGTCGATGGGAAATACGCGCGGCCGTTCGCAACGGTTTCGTCCTGCAGATTCTCCAGGGCGAGATTCCGGTCGCCGCCGCCGCCTGCCGAGTCCGCCAGAGGTCGGTGACGCTTGTGGCCCTTGGTCTGCGCGGGGACTATGCCGACCTTCTCCACCGCGGAGCCCTGTCGGCGGTCTACTACGAACTTTTCCGCCGCGCGCGGGAAGACGGCCTCAGCCGGGTGGACCTTCTGCGCTCCCGGCCCCATGGCGAGGATGGCGTGTCCCTGCACAAGCGGCGCTTCGGGGCGCTTCCGGAAAAGGATCCCTGGCCGCACGCCCTGCTGGCGATCTATCCCCCGGCCGGATCGAGACTTCCCCCTGCTGCGCGGGATCTGCTGGTGGAGGATCCTCGCGGCGGCATGGTCAGGCTGGCCGACATCGCCGAAAGGGATCATGGGCCGCTCGCAAAGTGAATACGCGCCCGGGTTGCTCGATCGCATCGAACGATCGCTGTGGCGCCGATACAACGACATGGTGGTGGACGACTTCGTCACCCGCCGCCTCGGTTCGCCCGCTGGAGCGGTATTGAAGACGGATCTCTTCGAGGAGGCCCTGGGAAACGACTCCGTGGAAAGGGCGATTCCCGCGGCCTTCGTGGGTATGGATCTCTCGCTCACCATCCTGGGGGCGGCCCGGCGCCGAAGCCACGATGCGCCCATGCTGCGGGCCGATGTCCGGCATCTACCCTTTGCCAACGCCACCCTGGGCGGCGCGATCTCGACCTCCACGCTGGACCACTTCCGTGACCCGGGGGATCTCGCCAGTTCCCTGCGTGAACTCGGACGTGTCCTGCGGCCAGGGGCAAGGTTGCTCCTGACCCTGGACAACCCCGTGAACCCGCTGCTCGCGTTGCGAAACGCCCTGCCCCACTCCTTCCGGCGGTTGGTGGGGCTGACCCCTTACTACGTGGGGTACACCTGCGGCCCGGCGCGTGTGGAACGGCTGCTCGGCGACGCCGGCTTCGAGGTGCGCGAAACTGCGGCCATCCTGCATTTCCCCCGCATCCTGGCCGCACTGCTCGGTCCGGCGTTGAGGCTGGCAGGACTGGGTCGCATCGAGGGAAGAACTCTCGGCCTGCTTCAGCACGCCGAGTTCCTGCGACGCTGGCCCATTCGCTGGTTCACCGGGCACTATGTCGCAGTCGTGGCGGTGAGAAACTCCGACCTTCGGATAGGATAGCGATGTCTTCCATGAAACAGTACCTGGCAACACTTCAGGTTAGCGCCCAGGGCATGACCGAAAAGGAGAACCCATCCATGCGAATCAAATTTGCCATCCCATTCGTGGCGATTGCCCCGGTACTGCTGTCAGTCGCCTTTCCCCGAACCAGTGCCGCGCAGGTGAACCTTCAAGTCCAGATCGGCGCACCGACAATCCGGTTCGAAACCGCACCCGCTCTCGTCGAAGTCAGCCCCGGCATCCAGGTCGTACCGGAATACGACCAGGAGGTCTTCTTCGTGGACGGCTGGTACTGGCACCGCGCGGGCCGCACGTGGTACCGCACGCGAGACCACCGGGGCGGCTGGGTCGTGGCCCACGGGCGAGAAGTCCCGCGAGGTTTGCTGCGCATTCCCCCCGGCAGGTATCGGCACTATCACGCCGAGGGTCCGCGCATGAACGAACCGCGGCGGGAGATGCGAGGGCACCGTGGCGAGGCCCAGTTCCAGCGGCGAGAACACGCGGAACACAACGACCGCGGCCGTTTCGACCGCCACGGCGACCACCAAGATCGCAGGGAGCACAGGGAACACGGCGAATCGCACCACGGGCACCGCTAGGCCACTACCGCTGTGCCGCGCAAGCAAGTGCTCGCGACAGCAGGAACCTTCTCAGGCGCGCCTGCGCGCAAGTCGCCTGGCTACAGCAACACCGTCTCGCCCATGAGCGCGCGGTCGACGCCGCGGGCGGCTTGCCGGCCTTCCATGATGGCCCACACCACCAGGGACTGGCCGCGTACCATGTCGCCGGCGGCGAATACGCCGGGGAGGCTGGTCTGCTGGTATTCGTCGACCGCCACGTTGCCGCGGCCGTCGATGTCCACGCCCAGTTCGGTCAGCATGCCCTCGCGCTCGGGACCGACAAATCCCATGGCCAGCAGAACCAGATCGGCGGGGAGCGTGCGAACCGTGCCCGGGAACTCCTCAATCTTGGGCGGCCGTCGTTCGGGCTGGGGCACGAAACGAATGTCGGCGATCTCGATGCCTTGCACCTGACCTTCGCCCAGCAGGCGCCTGGTCTGCACGGAAAACAAACGCGGGTCCGCGCCGAACCGCGCCGCTGCCTCTTCCTGTCCGTAGTCGACGCGATAGATCTTGGGCCACAGCGGCCATGGGTTGTCCATGGCACGCTGGTCCGGCGGCCGAGCCAGGATCTCCAGTTGCGTGACGCTCTTGCAGCCCTGACGAAGCGCTGTGCCCACGCAGTCATTGCCAGTGTCGCCGCCGCCGATCACAACGACGTGCTTGTCGCGCGCGTGGATTGGGCTAGCGCTGCCGCTATCGAGCAAGGCGCGGGTGTTGGCGACAAGGTACTCCATGGCGAAGTGGACGCCGCGCAGATTGCGCCCTTCCACTGGCAAATCGCGCGGCTTGGCGGCACCTCCGCAAATGACCAGAGCGTCGTGAGTCGCGCGCAATTCGGACACTGGCATGGTCTTGCCCACCTCCACGCCTGTCCGGAAGCGCACGCCAGCCTCCTCCATCAGCTTGATCCGCCGATCGACCAAGCTCTTGTCCAGCTTCATGGCGGGAATGCCGTACATGAGCAGACCGCCCACCCGGTCAGCGCGCTCGTACACTGTGACCAGGTGCCCGGCGCGGTTCAGCTCCTCGGCGCAGGCCAGGCCCGCCGGGCCCGAGCCCACCACGCCCACCGTCTTGCCCGTTCGCTGCGACGGCGGCTGTGCCTTGACCCAGCCCTCGTCGAAACCGCGGTCGATGATGGCGCACTCGTTGACCTTGATGGTCACCGGCGGGGCACTGATGCCGAGCACGCAGGATCCCTCGCACGGGGCCGGGCACACCCGGCCAGTGAACTCGGGAAAGTTGTTGGTCCGGTGTAGCCGGTCCAGGGCTTCCCGCCAGCGCCCCTTGTAGATGAGGTCGTTCCACTCCGGGATCAGGTTGTGGGTTGGGCACCCGATGGCCAGCCCGTCCACCAGCTTGCCGGTATGGCAGAAGGGCACGCCGCAATCCATGCAGCGCGCGCCCTGCTCGCGCATGCTCGCCTCGGGCAAATGGCCCTTGAACTCGCGCCAGTCGGACAGCCGCTCGCGGGGTGCGCGGGTCAGCGGTGTAGTGCGGGGATATTCGAGAAATCCGGTGGGCTGTCCCATGCTACTTCCCGTGCACCTGCGCGCCGTCCTTGGCGTTGAGTTGGAAAGCCGCCATCTCGGCCTCGTCAGGCGACAGGCCCTTGTCGCGCATCAGCTTCTGCGCCTCCATCACCCGCCGATAGTCGTGCGGGATGACCCGCACGAGGAGCGGCTTCCACTGCGCCCAGTGGGCCAACAGGTTCTGCGCGCGCAGGCTTCCGGTCAACTCCGCGTGCCGTCGGATGAGGCCCAGCACCAGCTCGGTCTCCTGCGCATCGTCGATCGGACCCAGTCCGACCATCTCCAGGTTGCAGTTGGATTGCAGTTGGCGCTGCTCGTCCAGCACGTAGGCAATGCCGCCCGACATGCCGGCGGCAAAGTTGCGCCCCGTCGGACCCAGGACGATCACCCGACCGCCGGTCATGTACTCGCAGCCGTGATCGCCCACGCCTTCCACCACCGCGCTGGCGCCGCTGTTGCGCACGCAGAAGCGCTCGCCCGCCAAACCGCGAATATAGGCCTCGCCGCTGGTGGCACCATAGAGCGCCACGTTGCCGGCGATCACGTTCTGGTCGGGTGGAAAGCTTGCCTCGCGCGGCGGACGCACAATGAGTTTCCCGCCTGACAGCCCCTTGCCCAGATAGTCGTTGGCATCGCCTTCCAGGAGGAAGGTAACCCCTTTGGGCACGAAGGCCATGAAGCTCTGTCCGGCCGAGCCCTTGAAGTGGATCGAAATCGTGTCCTCGGGCAGGCCTTCGGCGCCGTAGCGACGCGTGACTTCGCTGCCCAGGCGGGTGCCCACCGTGCGCTGGGTGTTGCGCACGGGAAGCGTGGCCGTGATCTTGCGGCCCGACTCTAGTGCCGGCCGACACATAGGAATGATGGTGGTGTCGTCGTATCCCTCTTCCACCTTGTGATTCTGTGGAATCAGACAGCGCGTGCCCACCCCGTCGGCATGCGGCGGCTGATAAAGAACCGCCGACAGGTCCACGCCCTTGGTCTTCCACTGGTCGACCGCGTGCCGGATGTACAGGCACTCGGTGTGGCCCACCATTTCGTTCACCGTGCGGAAGCCCAGCTCGGCCATCAGCTCGCGCACCTCCATGGCCACGAAACGCATGTAGTTGACCACGTGCTCGGGCTTGCCGCCGAAACGCTTGCGCAGCTCGGGATCTTGCGTGGCGATGCCGACCGGGCAGGTGTTCAGGTGGCACACGCGCATCATCAGGCAACCCATGGCGACCAGAGGCGCCGAGGCGAAGCCAAACTCCTCGGCGCCCAAGAGCGCGCCCACCACCACGTCGCGACCGGTCTTGAGCTGGCCGTCGGTCTCGATGGCGACGCGGCTGCGCAGATCGTTGAGCAGCAGCGTCTGGTGCGTCTCGGCCAGGCCCAGCTCCCAGGGGCCGCCCGCGTGCTTGATGCTGGACAGGGGCGAGGCGCCGGTGCCGCCGTCGTGTCCGCTGATGAGAATGACGTCGGCCTTGGCCTTGGCCACGCCCGCGGCCACCGTGCCCACGCCCACCTCGGCCACCAGCTTCACGCTGATGCGCGCTTTGTTGTTGGCGCACTTCAGATCATGGATGAGCTGGGCCAGGTCCTCGATGGAATAAATGTCGTGGTGAGGCGGCGGCGAGATCAAGCCGACCCCGGGCGTGGAGTGGCGGACCTTGGCGATCCAGGGATACACCTTGGCGCCGGGAAGCTGGCCGCCCTCGCCGGGCTTCGCGCCCTGGGCCATCTTGATCTGGATCTCGTCGGCACTCACCAAGTACGGGCTGGTCACACCGAAGCGGCCCGAGGCCACCTGCTTGATCGCGCTCTTCATCGAATCGCCGTTGGGCAGCGGCACCCAGCGCGCCGGATCCTCGCCTCCCTCGCCGGTGTTGCTCTTGCCGCCCAGGCGATTCATGGCGATGGCCAGGGTCTCGTGCGCTTCCTTGCTGATCGACCCGTACGACATGGCGCCGGTCTTGAAGCGCTTGACGATCTCCTCGACCGACTCCACCTCGTCGAGCGGCACCGCCGGACGCGGGTGGCGCAGCTCCATCAAGCCGCGCAGGGTAGCCAGATTTTTCGACTGGTCGTTGATGAGCTGCGCGTACTGCTTGTAGACGTCGTAGCGGCCGGTGCGCACCGCCACCTGCAGCTTGGAGATCGATTCGGGGTTGAAGAGGTGGTGTTCGCCTTCACTTCTGAAACGATATTCCCCACCGGGGTCCAGTCCGGCCTGGGGCAAGCTGCGGCTGGGGAAAGCCCGGTGGTGCTGGCGCCGCACCTCCTCGGCGATGCCGCCCAGATCCAGGCCGCTGATGCGGGAAGCAGTGCCGGCGAAATACTTGTCAACCAGCGACGCGTGAAGCCCGATGGCCTCGAACACCTGTGCCCCGTGGTAGCTCTGCACCGTCGAGATCCCCATCTTGGAGATGACCTTGACCAGGCCCTTGCTGATGGCCTTGGCGTAGTTGGCCCGCGCCGTGGCGGTGTCGACCCGGATGATCCCTTCGCCGGCCAGGATCTCGATGACCTCGAGGGCCAGGTAGGGATTGACCGCGCTGGCGCCGTAGCCGATGAGCAGGCAGAAATCGTGAACCTCGCGCGGCTCGCCGCTCTCCACCACCAGGCAGGTGCGCGTGCGCGTGCCCTCGCGCAGCAGGTGATGATGCACGGCCGCGCAGGACAGCAGCGACGGAATGGGCGCGTGCTCGCGGTCGAACCCGCGGTCCGACAGGATGAGAATCTCATAGCCTTCGCGCACGACGGCCGCCGCCTCGGCACACAGCCTGTCCAACGCTTGCGCCAAACCCTGCTCGCCCCCGGCCACGCGGAACACCGTGGCCAGGGTGCGCGCCCGGAAGCCGTGCCAGCCGTCGAGCGCGCGCAGCTTGTCCATCTCGTCGTTGAAGATCACCGGCGAGCGTAGCTCGATCTGGCGGGCGGAAGCGGGTTGCGGGTCGAACAGGTTGTGCTCGGGACCCATGGTGGTACCGGCCGCCATGATCAGCTCCTCGCGGATGGCGTCCACCGGCGGGTTGGTCACCTGAGCGAAGAGCTGCTTGAAGTAGTTGAACAGGCTCTGGGGACGACTGGAGAGGATGGCGAGCGGCGTGTCCGTGCCCATGGAGCCGATGGCCTCGCCCCCGGTCTCCACCATGGGCTGCAACAGCCGCAGCACCTCGGCGGTGTAGCCAAAGACGTTCTGGCGCAGCTCCAGCGTCTCGCGATCCGCCAACGGTGTCACGGGAGCCGGCGGTAGATCCTTCATGTGAACCCGCTGCGTCTCCACCCATTGCGAGTAGGGCAACTCGGCCGCAACCCTGGCCTTGATCTCCTCATCCGAGACGATGCGCTTCTGCGAGGTGTCCACCAGGAACATGCGGCCCGGCTGGATGCGGCCCTTCTGCACGATCTTGTCGGCGGGGATGTCGAGCACGCCGGTCTCCGAGGCCATCACCACCAGGCCATCGCTGGTGAGGGTATAGCGCAAGGGGCGCAGCCCGTTGCGATCAAGCACGGCGCCGATCTGCACACCGTCGGTGAAACAGATCGCGGCCGGGCCGTCCCACGGCTCCATCAGGCACGAGTGGTATTCGTAGAACGCGCGCTTGTCCGGGCTCATGGTCTTGTGCTTGTGCCACGGCTCCGGGATCATCATCATCACCGCGTGGGGCAGGCTGCGGCCGCCGACGACCAGGGTTTCCAGCACGTTGTCGAACATGGCCGAATCGCTGCCCTCCTGGTCGACCACCGGGTGCAGCCTTTCAATATCGGCGCCAAACAGCGGCGAGGCCAGATCGTGCTCGCGCGCCGACATCCAGTTCACGTTGCCCCGCAGGGTGTTGATCTCGCCGTTATGGGCGATCACCCGGTAGGGATGGGCGCGCGACCAACTGGGGAAGGTGTTGGTGGAGAAGCGCGAGTGCACCAGAGCCAGCGCGGATTCCAGGGACAGCTCGGACAGATCGGGGAAGAACGTGTCGAGTTGGTCGGCATTGAGCATGCCCTTGTAGACCAGGGTCCGGCACGACAGGCTCGCGATGTAGAAGGCCTTGCGTCCGCCAAGATCGCTTGCCCGCACCAGCTTCTCGGCGGTGCGGCGTATCAGCACGAGGCGGCGCTCGAAATCCGCGTCGTTAGTGAGCGCCGCAGGCCGGTCCACGAAGACCTGGGCCATGGCGGGCCGCGATTCCAGCGCGGTCTTGCCCAGGCCAGTCGGGTTGGTGGGAACCTCGCGCCAGCCGATCACCTTGTGCCCCATCTCGCTGGCGCCCATCTCGAAGAGGCTCCGGCAGGCGGCGGCCTCTGCTGGCTCGCGCGGCAGAAAGACCATGCCGGCCGCATACTGCCCGGCGGGCGGCAACTCGATGCCGATGTTGGCGGTCACGCTGCGCAGGAAGGCGTCAGGAAGCTGGACCAGAATCCCGGCGCCGTCGCCCGTGTTCTCCTCGGAGCCGCTGGCGCCTCGGTGGCCCAGATTCTCCAGAACTCGAATGCCGTCACGCACGATCCGGTGCGACTTTCCGCCTGCGACGTCCACCACGAAGCCCACGCCGCAGGCCTCGCGCTCGTTGGCCGGATCGTACAGTCCTTGCCGCTGCGGAGCGTCGTCGGGAGTCTTTGGGAATTCGTCGCTCTTCATCGGTCGTTCTCTGGGGGATTGCATCCGTCTTCTTTAGATGAAGCCTAGCGCCCGGGCGATTGCTGTGAAATCGCTCCGTCCGATGACGCGGTGGATTTTTCTCATCCGCAACACATTGGAAACATATCGGGAACAATGCCAATGCGCGTGCCCGACGTCGAAACAATGCGGGAATACTTCTACCCGTAGTGACTATTGTTTTCGTCCCTGCTACCCTGTGTTTCCAAAGATGCGTGCAGTCGTCGTCATGTCAAGGCCGCAGGTCGGCGCAGCCGAAGTGGACTCGCCTGCGGCCGCCCTGCGTGAGCTGGGCTGCGAAGTGGTTCCGGTTGGCTACGATCTGGACGACCTGCCCGACGATCTGGAGCACATCCGTCCCGCCGTGGTCGTGGTGGACGCAGGCCCTTACCTGGAAGTGGGCCGCGCGGTGGTCAAGCACGCCAAGCAGATCCCAACCCTGGCCGAGGTGCCCATTCTCCTTTGCATCGAGGTTTCGCGACTGCCCGGCCTCGATCCAGAGCTGGGCATGGATGACTTCGTCCTATCGCCCATCGTGGGGCCGGAACTCTACGCGCGGGTACGCCAGCTCGACTGGCGGCTGTCTTCTTTCTCGGCTTCCGGCCGGGTCAAGTTGGGCGACCTCGTCATCGACACGGTGGCCGTCGAGGCCAGCTACCGCAGCCGCATACTCAAGCTGCCCCGGCAGGAATTCCAGCTCCTCAAGTTTCTGGCCGTGGGCGCTGGCCGGGTGTTCACGCGCGAGCAACTGCTTTCGCGCGTGTGGGGCTACCGTTACACTGGCAACACGCGCACGGTTGACATCCACGTTCGCCGGCTGCGCGCCAAGCTGGGACCTGGCGCCGAGATGATCGAGACAGTGCGCCACGTGGGCTACAAGATGCGTGCACCAGGCGCGTCGTGACCAAAAAGGTTACAGCCAAACACAAACGGATCCGCGCTGCCTTTCAGGGCGAGCACGGTGCTTTCTCCGAGGAGGCGGCCCGCCGCTTCCTCGGGTCACGGCTGCAGTCTGTGCCCCAGCGTGAATTCGACGATATGTTCGACGCGGTGGTGCGGGGAGATGCTGATTGCGCGGTGGTGCCGGTCGAGAACACCCTGGCTGGCTCGGTCATCAAGAACTACGACCTTTTGGTGGGCTATGACCTCACCATCATCGGCGAGGTGGTGCTGCGCGTCGCGCACAACCTGATCGCCCCCCGCGGTGTGAGACTCGGCGACGTGCGCCGCGTGTTCTCGCACCCGGTGGCGTTGGCCCAGTGCGAGGATTATCTGCGCAAGCTGCGACAGCAGATCCCCAGCCTGGAGGTGTTGCCCGCGTACGACACGGCCGGCGCAGTGAAGATGGTGGTGAAGAACGGGCGGCGCGACGAGGCCGCCATCGCGAGCGAGAGCGCCGCCGAGGTCTTCGCAGCGCACATCCTGGCCGCGGGCATCGAAAGCAACCCGCACAACTTCACCCGTTTCTTCGTCATGGCCCGACCCGACCGCGTGGCGCGCATTCCCATCGCTGGCAAGGGGAAAGAACGCAAGACCAGCCTGGTGTTTCGCATCGCCAACCGGCCGGGCTCGCTGTACGCCTCGCTCTACGCTTTTGCCGCGGAACAGGTCGACCTGACCAAGATCGAGTCGCGTCCCATCGTGGGCCGACCCTGGGAGTATTCCTTCTACCTGGACTTCATCGGCGACCGCAAAGACGCCAACGTGCGCCGCGCGCTGGCCGCCCTGGCCGGCGCCGCCGAGAGCGTGCGCATCTTCGGGTCGTATCCACGGGCAGAAATCTAGGGGAATGCTCCGCATCGATTTGACCGGAAAGCGCGCGCTGATCGCTGGCGTGGCGGACGACAGCGGCTTCGGCTTCGCCATCGCCAAGGCGCTGGCCGAGGCTGGCGCGACCGTATGCCTCGCCACCTGGCCCCCGGTGCTGGGCATCTTCCGCTCGCTGCTCGAACGCGGCAAGCTTGACGAGTCGCTGCGTCTGTCAGACGGCAGCAGGCTCGCCTTCGAACGCATCTGGCCGATGGATGCCGACTTCGACAGCGACGCGGATGTGCCTTCTTCCGTGCGCGAGCACCGACGTTATCGCGACTGCGGCGACTTCAGCATCGCGGGCCTGGCGAACCGGCTGCAGGCGGACTTCGGCGCTTCGTGCCTCGACATTGTGGTGCACAGCCTAGCCAACGGCCCCGAGGTGAAAAAGCCACTCCTCGAAACCAGTCGCAAGGGCTACCTGGCCGCGGTGGGGACGAGCAGCTTCTCCTTCGCCTCGATGGTGCAGCGACTCGGCCCGCTGATTCGGCCGGGTGGTTCGTTCCTGGCGCTGTCCTACCTGGCCAGCGAGCGCGTCGTGCCAGGCTACGGGGGGGGCATGGGGTCGGCCAAGGCCGCGCTGGAAAGCGACGCGCGCGTGCTCGCCTTCGAGGCTGGCCGCAAGTGGGGGTTGCGCGTGAACGCGATCTCCGCCGGCCCCTGGGCCTCGCGCGCGGCCAGCGCCATCGGCTCGATCCAACAAATGATCGACTACTGCCGTATCAATTCACCCTTGCCCCAGGCTATCACCGCGGCCGAGGTGGGCACAGTCGCAGCTTTTCTGTCGAGCCCGCTCGCCTCGGGCATCACCGCCAGCACCGTCTACGTCGACAAGGGCTATCACGCCATGGGCATGGCCGTCTCGCCGCCGTGAGCGGCGAGCGGAACCGCCAAAGTGTGCCTCCGCCCGGCCACCTGATAAGCTTGGCCCCGCATGAACAAAGAGCCCGCCAAGGCCGCCCTGAAGGAACTGCGCCAACGTCTGAATCAGGTGGACGATGACATGGTCCGACTGCTGGCCAAGCGGCTGGAGACGGTCGCTCTCATCGCAAAAGAGAAGGCCGGCTCGACCCAGGCCATTCGGGATCCAGAACGCGAACGCGAGGTTTTGACGCGCGTCGAGACTCTGGCCCAGTCGCTGGGCCTGTCGGCTCCCCTGGCGCGCAAGATCTTCTCCGAGATCATCAGCTACTCGGTCAGCCGGCAGGTGGCCTCGCTGGCCGGGAGCGAGGGTGAAGCTACGGAGGTTGCGGTCGCCTACCAGGGCTCTTCGCTCACTTACAACAACCTGGCCGCTGAACAGTTCGTGGCCAGTCAGGGATTGGCAGGACGTTTCGTGGGCTTGCCCACGCTCAAGCAGGTCATCGACGCGCTGGCGTCCGGCGCGGTCGATCTTGCCTTTCTGCCCATCGAGAACACGGTCGCAGGCAGCATCAATCAGGTGTACGACGTCTTGCGCGAGCAAGATCTGCACATCGTGGGCGAAGAATCGTACCGTGTCGAGCTGTGCCTGGCAGCCACCGCCGATGTGCCCACCTCCGCGCTGCGACGGATCCTGTCTCACCCGCTGGCGCTCGATCAGTGCTACGCCTTCGTCGCGGCCCTGCCGCAAGCACGCGCCGAGCCCTTCCTCGACACCCGCGAGGCCATGCGCGCGGTGGCGGAAGCCAAGGACCCGACCTTGGCCGCCATCGGCTCTCCCGAGGCGGCGGCAGCGCACGAACTGCACATCTTGAACCGCAACGTGGGCAACCAGGACGAGATCCTCATGCGCTACGTGGCGCTGGCCCGTGCGCCCGTTGCGGTGGACGTGCGCGTGCCCTGCAAGACCAGCCTGATCCTATCCACCCGGCACGAAAAAGGCGCGCTGCTGAACTGCCTGCACATCCTGGCCGAGTACGGGCTGAGCATGACCAAGTTGGAATCGCGGCCACGACCAAACCGGCCCTGGGAGTACATGTTCTTCATCGACTTCGAGGGCAACGTGGCGCAAGAGAGGACTGCCCTGGCGCTCGAAGCCCTGCGCAGCGAGGCGCTCTACTTGAAGATCCTCGGCTGCTATCCTGCCAAGGCCACGCCTGACGAGGCCCAGACCACCAGCCTGCCTGAGGCCGCCGGGGTCGTGCCTGTCGAGGCACCGACCACCGTTGTGCCCGCTGGCCGGCCCACGCCCAGCCCGCCGCGAGTGCGCGCCTCCAAACACTACCGGCTTGCTGACCGTGCCACCCATCCCGAGGATACCGTCATCCGTGTGGGCTCGCTGCTCATCGGCGGCACCGGGTTCGTGGTCATTGCCGGTCCTTGCTCAGTGGAATCGGAAGACCAGATCAACCGCACCGCGCTCTATGTGCGCGAGCAAGGGGCGCACATCCTGCGCGGGGGCGTGTTCAAGCCGCGCACAGGCCCCTATGCCTTCCAGGGGCTGGGCCGCGACGGGCTAGACCTGCTGGCCGCCGCCGGCAAGGCCGCTGGCCTGCCCGTCATCACCGAGGTGATGACCATCGATCAGGTACACCCGGTAGCCGAGAAGTCGGACATCCTGCAGATCGGCGCGCGCAACATGCAGAATTTCCCGCTGCTGTCAGCGGTGGGCAAGGTGGACCGGCCGGTGCTGCTCAAGCGTGGCCTGTCGAGCACCATTGAGGAATGGCTGGCGGCTGCCGAATACATCCTGGCGCAGGGCAACGGCCAGGTCATGCTGTGCGAGCGAGGCATTCGCACCTTCGAGAGCGCCACCCGCAACACGCTGGATCTGTCCGCCGTGGTGGTGCTGCGCGAGCGCACCCACCTGCCCATCGTGGTGGATCCAAGCCACGGCACTGGCAAGCGTCCCTACGTGGCGCCCATGGCCTGGGCCGCGCGCGCCTGCGGCGCTCATGGCATCAGCATTGAGGTTCACCCCGACCCCGACAAGGCGCTTTCCGACGGCGACCAGAGCCTGAACTTTCCGGAGTTCAAGGCCCTGATGGAGGGCCTGAGTCGCGTGCGGGTGTAGCTAGACGTCGAGGATACGCGCCCGTTCCCGTCGGGTCGCACAGACCGCCCGGTGCAGGGCCCATTGCCCACGCGCGCGCGCCAGGTTGTGCTCGCCGCGACCGGGATAGCGATCGGGCGCCCAGCCGAAATACGATTCCAGCAACGCATCGGCCGCAAAGCGCGCCGCCAGTTCGAGGCTGATCCATTCGACCCCGTGCAGACAGGCGCGACGCTCATCGAGGCCCAGCGGCCGGCCCAAGGCATCGTGGAACCCTTCGAAAGACGCCCGGAAGATGTCCAGGTCGAACCGGGCTTGGCTCGCGTCCTCGGGGCTGCGGTTGCACCACGAGCGCCACGCATCCCCCAACTCGTGGGCCAGCGCCATGGGTCCCACCGTGTCCAGGTCAATCAGGCATAGTGCCTGCTCGGCCGCGGGCAGCTCGCGGCCGGCAAACAGGATGTTGTTCAGTTTCGGATCGCCATGGCACACGCACCTGGGCAGGCTAGGCAGGGGCGGCAGTTCACCGGCCGCGGCAAGCAAGTCGGCGGCCAAGACGCCGACCTCTCGGCAGAGGCGATGGTCCTTGTGGGCGTCCAGCGCCTCGCGAAGCCTGGCCAGGTGCTGGGCGGTATCGTGTACGCCCGCGCGCATGCCCACGAATTCGTGGTCGAGCCCGTCGAGCGCGCGATGAAACCGCGCGACCAGGCCGCCGGCAGCGCGCGCCTGGCCCAGGCTGGCCACCATGTCGAAGGACACACCGTCGACGTACGTCTGCAGCCGCCACAGCCCGTCCTCGACGCCCAGGTCGACGGACAGATAGCCGTCCCGGGTCGGGACCAGGCGCGGCGTGGTCATACCCAGGTCGGCCAGCCGCCGGGTAACCGCCTCGATGTTGTCGTTGACCGCGGCGGAGAAGACAGGATTCAGCCGTTGCAGCACGAAGCGCGCATCGCCGCGACTGACGAGGTAGGTCTGGTTGACCAGGCCTCTGCCGAGAGGCGTAGCCTGGGCGCCGTCCGTTCCCAGATAGCGGGGCAGGACACGCGCCCGGATGAGCTGGGCCTGGAGTTCCACGCCGATCAGCGCGACTACTCCGAGGGAGGCGCGTCGGCCGGGGGCGCCTCCGCCTGCTCCGGCGGCTTCTCCCAGCCGCCCTCTTCCTTCGGGGGCGGCGGGCCAGCCTTCTCGAACTTGTGGGCGATGGCGAATCCCGCATTGAATTCGCCCAGCAAAATGATGGGCGCCACGCTGGACATGCCACGCGCTTCTACCCAGAGCGCAAGCCAGCGCGACAGATGATACATCATGCCCACCCCCACGCCGGCGGCCACTGGCCCTCCGCTGATCGTGTCGCTGTGGGTGGTCCCCGGGGGGCAGACTATCGTGACGTCCGTCCCATTGCACTTCTGTGCAACGTAGCCCAAGAAGGTCCTTTGCCCGCCGCCCAAAATGCCCGACCCAAACGCCTGAAAGTTCCCGCCGGTGAAGAAGGCGTACTGAGCGCGGAGAAAGAAAGCAAACGCCCAGTTCGGCGGATAGCTAACGCCGGACCGGGGGTTCCATCCGCTGGACTCGAGTGGCCTGTACTGAATGCGAGGCTGCAGCGAGAAGGCGAGCTTGTCGGTGAACTGGTAACCGAATTCCGGGACGACCTGGAGGATGCTTGCCAGAGAGTAGCCTGACCCGACGTGCAAGGGGGTCTTCTTGGGGTCGTTCGGGTCATAATCGTGGCTGTCCAGGTTGACCGGACCGTGATAGGTCACCCCTGTGCCGCCGCCCAGCGCGAGGAACACCGAACCGGGCAGGCGGCGATGGTACTTCCGCAAGTCCTCGTCGATCTGGTACTGCCTGTTGATCTCCTCCAACGGAGCCTTGTCCTCGACCATCGGCTCGGCTCTCGCGCTCGTATCCTTGCCTTGCAGCAGCAACACCAGCGCCGAGTTGTTCATGGGCGCGGCCCCGTCGACGATGGGCATCAGGTTCGGGCTGTCGGCGCTTCCGATGGTCAGGGACTCCTTCGAGCCCGGGACCTTCGCTTCCAAGTAGAACTGAAATGCATTTCCCGTGACCGCGGCGGCGGCTACCGTCGCCGTGAGCCAGCCTTTGGGCGAACGAGTCATGGGCAAGGGCGTGAAATCTTCAGCGCCACTTTCACGATAGAAGAGCGTGGCGCTGGAGCGCCGTGGCTGCTTCTGGGTAACGCAGCGGACGAGGATATCCTCTTTGGGCGGCACCTCGCTGGGCAGCGGGCAGTAGAATGGTTCTGGAACCTTTGCGGGCGGCGGCGGCTCTTCCTCATCCGCGACTTTCCTGGCCCCACGCATTCCACGACGGCCACTGCCGGTCGCACCAACCGGGGAAGCGCTGGCCGGTGCTGCGGAGGCCGTGCGATCCTCGACAGCCGGCGCAGGACCGGAAGCTGCCGGCCCTGCCGGAGTCTTGCCGGCGGACGCCGCCGCGCTCCGAGCTGCCGGGGGAAGACTCGCCTGGCTGCGGGCCGCGTCGAAGGCTTCGTCCAGGGCAGCCGTCTCGACCTGCGGCGTGATCTTGATGTTGGGGTTGATCTTCAGGGCCATCACCAGCTGTCGGATGGCCTTGTTCCTGTCGTTGAAGCCCGTCATGTAGACGGCCGCCAGATGCACATGGGTGCGCGCCGCGATCTCATGGTCCCCCATGTTCGCGTCGGTGAGCAGCGCGACGGCGCCCCAGAGCGCGTCGCGCGCGGCCTCGTGCTTGCCCGCCTGTAGCTGGGCCAAGGCCTGCTTGTTGATCTCGACAACTTTGGTCACCGTGTCCTGCCCCTTGCCTGACCTGCCGGCAGCGGCGACTGGACCGGCCTGCAAAGACAGACCGAAGACGACCAGGGAAAACACAAGGGGCGAGAGGAAACAGCGGGACATCTTCATGGATGCAGCTCCTGGGGACGGAGCCTGATCATTATGCTGGCTTTGAGGAGATGTCCATTCCTGCAATGACATGGGAACCCTGGGAGGGTTCCCAACCCCTCCCGCGATGGTGCGCCCCCGGCAAAGCCGGCGGGCTCCCCACGCGTTTGATATGGGAACCTGGGAGGGTTCCCAACCCCTCCCGCGATGGTGCGCCCCCGGCAAAGCCGGCGGGCTCCCCACGCGTTTGATATGGGAACCTGGGAGGGTTCGCTCCGCCCTTCGGCCCCCCACGCCCACCCCCACCCCGCTCGC
>Ga0181530_10000213_pt1 | contig 73420 bp, 70 predicted proteins | sample PEATcosm2014_Bin_42_FD_119769 | JGI IMG/M metagenome (GOLD analysis project Ga0181530, IMG submission 119769) | Peatland microbial communities from MTU Mesocosm Facility, Houghton, MI, USA - PEATcosm2014_Bin10_60_metaG | ecosystem: Environmental > Terrestrial > Soil > Wetlands > Peat | place...
ACGGGGTGGGAGCATAATGGGCTCATTCACGTCTGAGCACAGGCTAACTCGTTGAAATGGTGGTAGCGGCGGGCGGATTTGAACCACCGACCAAGGGATTATGATTCCCCTGCTCTACCGCTGAGCTACGCCGCCATCCAGTCCGGAGAGGCCGGGGAGATAACCCTGCGACTGTGCAGCGTCAACCACTGCCGCGCCCAGCGTGGCCCCCGCGACTAAGGGCCTGCGGCGGAATAAGTGCGTCAGTTGACGTGCGGACCGTGCCCAATTCGTCATGGTCCGCGAAGGCCGACCATCCACGACTTTCCTTTATGTGAGCCGCAAAGTCGTGGATGGCGGGCCGGAGCCTGCCCCCGGGCACTTGACCCGGGGGCCCGCCATGACGGGCGGACGATGCTGCGCCGAATGGTGATTCGTTTATTCCTCGGCAGGCGCTAACACGCACCAACACGGGGCCGCCTGCCGCTCCTTGCGTCATTCAGCGTGCGCACGCGACGACCACCGTACCGACCTTGCCACCCCGTTCTACCGCCGCGTGCGCCGCTGCCGTTTCGCGCAGCGGAAACTGCGCGGCGACCGACAGCACACGCGGCTTTGTGGCGATCCACTGGGCGATGTCCCGTTGAGCGCGCTGGCGGGCCGCGTGCGGCGTACCCGGCAGCGCCATCGGATACAGCGTGACATTGCGCTGCATCAGCTCGCCGACCGGCAGACGCGGGGTGCGGTCGCCGTTCGAGGCATAGACCGCGACGCTGCCGTTCGGCCGGACACTGCCGAGCGTCGCGGCCAGGTTGCCGCCGAAATCGACGTCCACCACATGATCGACCCCCGCCCCGCCGGTCAGCTCACGCACCCGGGCGGCCACGTCCTCTTGCCGGTAGTTGATCACATGGGCTGCCCCGCCCTGACGGGCGCGCTCGGCCTTGGCCTCCGAACTGACCGTCGCGATCACCGTCGCTCCGGCCCAATGCGCGAGCTGCACCGCGTAATGCCCGACGGCGCCGGCGGCACCGGTCACCAGCACCGAGCGCCCCTGCACCGCACCCGCGACGAACACACAGTAATGCGCCGTCATGCAGGGGACACCCAAGGTCGCGCCCTCGGCGAACGACACATGCTCGGGCAGTTCGGTCACCAGGTCGGCATGCAGCGCAATGTATTCGGCGGCGGTGCCCATCCAGCGGCCATTGCGCTGGCCGTTGTACAGCCAGACTCGCTTGCCCACCCAGCTCTGCGGCACCATCGGCCCGACGCAATCCACCACGCCGGCGCCGTCGCTACAGGTGATGACGCGCGGATACTCCATCGCCGGCGTTGGCCCTCGCCGGCGATAGGTGTCAGACGGGTTCACGCCGGCTGCCTCCAGCCGAACCCGCACCTCGTAGTTCCCCGGTTCCGGCGTCGGCAGTTCGCCGTACGTCAGCACCTCAGTTGCCGGCCCTTGCCGGTCGTACCAAACCGCATGCATGCGGGACAGTGTATACCTCTCTCGCTTGCGGCGGGAGAGGTCGTGCTGCGTCAGCGCCGAGAGTCAGGGTGATCGACCGGCCCGAAGCCAAAACTGCGTGCCGACCCGATCACCCTCACCGCTTCGTGCCTCCACCTCTCCCCCGCGCAGCGTGGGAGAGATGGACTAATGCGCCTCCACCGGACCCATGTTCGGCTTGGCCAGCAGCAAGGTCAGCGGCAAGGCGACGAAGAATGTGCCGGCCATCAGCAGCAGCACGTCGTTGTACGCCAGCGTCAGCGCCTGCTGCTGCACCATCGCCGCGACCTCGCGCAACGCCGCGAGATGCGCTTCCGCCCCCTTCGCCGCAGTCAACGCCTGCGTCAGGCCACCGATGAACCGCAACGCCCCCGCCCGCGCCCAGGTCACCTCCTCATCCAGATGCAACGTGTGCAGCGCCAGCCGCTGCGTGGCGAACGTGTTGATCGCCGCCAACCCCACCGCGCCACCCAGGTTGCGCATCAGGTTGTAGAGCCCCGACGCGTTCTTTAGCTCCTGCGGCGGCAGCCGCCCCAGCGCGACCTGGTTTACCGGCAACATGATGAACATCATGGCACCACCCCGCAGCGCCTGGGGGCCGAAAAGTTCCCAGAACGCTGAGTCAACCGTCAGATGCGCCATCCACCAGATGCCGCCGCCGAACATCGCCAGCCCGACCGCCAGCATCAGCCGCAGGTCCATCCGCCGCGCAAGCTGTCCCGCGACCGGCGCCGACAGGAACATCGCTGCGCCGGTCACGAACATCGTCTCGCCGATCTGCAGGCTGTCGTAGCCGCGCACCCGGGCCAGGAACAGCGGGACCAGGTAGACCGAGCCATACAGGCCGATGCCCAACACGAAGCTGAACAGCGAGCCGAACGTGAAGTTCAGGTCGCGGAAGGCGCGCAACTCCACCAGCGGATCGCGCCGGGTCAGCATGCGCCAGAAGAACAGCACGCCCGCCACGGTGGAGATCGCCGCGCACCAGGCGATCGTGGGGTCGGAGAGCCAGTCCCACCGCTCGCCCTCCTCCAGCACGTATTCCAACGCGCCGAGGAACAAGGCCATCAGCACCAGCCCGATCGCATCGAAGCGCCGCCGCAGCGACCAGTCCGGGCGGTCGATGTCCAGCCAGTTCCAGACCGCCACCGCCACCACGGCGCCGACCGGTACGTTGATCAGGAACAGCCAGTGCCAGGAGTAGCGGTCGGTCAGCCAGCCCCCCAGCGTCGGCCCGATGGTCGGCGCCAGCGTCGCGGTCAGCCCGATCAGCACGGAGATCTGCGTGCGGCGTTCGCCGGAGAACAGCAAAAAGCTGGTGGCGAACACGGTCGGGATCATCGCCCCGCCGATGAAGCCCTGCGCCGCCCGGAACACCACCATCTCCCCCAAACTGCTCGCTCCGGCGCAAGCCAGCGAGAACAGCGTGAACCCCAGCGCGCTGCCGACGAACAGGACGCGGGTGGACAGCAGCCGCGACAGCCAGCCGGACAGCGGGATCATGACGATCTCGGCGATAAGGTAGCTGGTCTGCACCCAGGCGGCCTCGTCCGGGCTGGCCGCCAGCCCTGCCTGGATCTCGGTGATCGACGCGCTGACGATCTGGATGTCGAGAATCGCCATGAACATCCCCAGCACCATGGCCATGAAGCCGGCCCATTGGCGCCAGGTCAGCCGCCGCGCGTCCACCGCTCGCACGTCATCCGCGCTCACCGCACGGCGTCCCGCAGGGTGGCGGCAGCCACGCCGAACAGGCCAAGCCGCTGCGCTTGCGGACCGCGCGTGTCCACCTCGGCGGTGACCGACAGGCCGGCGCGGAGCCAGCCGGCACGGGCCGCCTCGGCCGGGTCGATCGCGATCTTCACCGGCACCCGCTGCACCACCTTGGTGAAGTTGCCGGTCGCGTTCTCGGGCGGCAGCAGACTGAACAGGGCGCCGGTGGCGGGGGCCAGGCTGTTGACGGTGCCGTCCACCGCGCCGTTGGGGTCGATGTCGGGAACCAGCCGCACCTTCATGCCGGCATGCATGCGGCGGAGCTGCGTCTCCTTGAAGTTGGCGACGACGTAGAGCTGGTCGGGTAGCGGCGCCACGGCGATCAGTTGCTGGCCCGGGGTAACGTGCTGGCCGAGTTCGGCGGCGCGGTTGCCGACGATGCCGTCGAACGGTGCGCGGATCACGGTGTAGGCCAGGTTGTCCTCGGCCAGCTTCACCGCGGCAGCCGCATTCTGCGCCCGGGCCTGCGCCTGCGCCACCTGCGCGCCGAGCACGCCAAGCTGTTGCTCCGCAGCAGCTTTCTGCGCCTGGGCGGAGGTCAACGCCGCCGCGGCCTTGCGCTGATTCGCGATCGCCTGATCGTTGGCTTGGTGCGATGCCCAGCCGCCCGCAGTCAGCGAGGCCGATCGCGCCGCGTCGGCGCTGGTCAGCGTTTGCTGCGCCTGCGCCTGGGCGATCGCCGCCTGCGCCGCCTCGATGATGGCCTGCTGCTGGGCAATCTGGCGTTGCGCGGTCAGGATCGCGGCGTCAGCCTCGGCGGCTGAGGCGCGCACCTGCGCCAGCCGCGCCTGCCAGTCAGCCGGGTCCAGCCGGATCAGCGGATCACCGGCGCGGACGCGCTGGTTGTCGGCCACGTCGATCGCCGCGACGTCGCCCTCGATGCGCGAGCCGAGCACCGCAATGTCGCCCTGCACATAGGCGTTGTCGGTGCTCTGGATCCAACGGCCCTCGGTGAACCACCAGGAAGCCGTGGCGGCGATGCCGACCGCCGCGATGCCGCCCAGGACCGGCCGCAACAGCCGGGTCCAGCGCCGGCGGGGGGAAACACGGTTGACCCGGCTCTGCGCCTGCGCGGGCGCAAGCACCGGCTGTTCGGTGATGGCATTCATCTTTGGGCTCCTGCCTGAACTAGACCGTTCAGTTCAGATGCCGGATAGGACGCTGCCCGGGTCGCCGTCAAGGAAAAACTGAACCGTTCAGTTCACCTCTTGAAACCCGGGGGTTTATGCGGTCATCTATGGCGGCGCATGAGCCATTCCCCCGAAATCCGGCACGACGCCGATTCGCCGAAGCGCCAGGCGGTGATCGAGGCGGCTGGCGAGCTGTTCATCGCCCAGGGTTACGGCGCGGTCAGCATGGACGCCATCGCGCGGGCGGCCGGCGTGTCCAAGGCGACGCTGTATGCGCATTTCGCCTCCAAGGACAAGCTGTTCGCCACGATCATCAACGAGGCGTGCCAGCAGAACGTGGCGCTCAGCGACCTGCTGCCGGAGCCCTCTGGCGACCTTGCCGCCGCGCTGACCGCGCTGGGCCAGCGGATGCTGCGCTTCCTGCTGGATGCCGAGCCGCTGGCGATCAACCGGGTGGTGATGGCGGAGAGCGTGCGGTTCCCGGAGCTTGGCCGGGCGTTCTATGAGAACGGCCCGGGGCTGTTCCGGCGGACCTTCGCCGCGTGGCTGGTGGCGCAGGCGGCGGCGGGGCGGCTGACGGTGGCCGATCCGCTGATGGCGGCCGATCAGTTCATGGGCATGCTGCGCTCGGCCGGGATCTATCTGCGCGCCAGCCTGGGCCTGCCGCCGCCCCCGACCGACGCCGAGATCGATGCGACGGTGGCCGCGGCTGTGCGGACCTTCCTGAAGGCGTACGCGACAGGGGCGTAGCCGCGGGGCGGCGCGCTGTTGCCTGGTGTCCAACGCCTTGCATGGGGTCGTGTTTCGCTTTCGGCATGGTGCGGAGATAGCAAGTGTCATGACCTTGTCCCGCCGCTCGCTCATCCACCTGGTTGGCAAGGCCGGCGGCGGCGCGGCGGCCTATCACACGATGGCCGCGATGGGCCTGCTGGCAGTGCCGCAGGCCTATGCCGGGCCGCCCGCACTGCCTGCCGGACGCGGCCGGCGCGTGGTCATCATCGGCGCCGGGATTGCCGGCATGGTGCTCGCTTACGAACTGCGCAACGCCGGTTATCGTCCGCTGATATTGGAGGCGCGGCCGCGGCCCGGCGGCCGCAACTGGTCGCTGCGCGTCGGCGATATCGTAACCGAAGTCGACGGCACCCAGCACGTCTCCTGGGACCACGACGACCACCTCTATTTCAATCCGGGGCCGGCACGGCTGCCCTATCACCACGAAGGCATCCTGTCGTACTGCCGCATACTTGGCGTGCCCCTCGAGGTGTTGTGCAACGACAATCGCGCGGCGCTGATGCAGGACGACCACGCCTTCGATGGCGCGCCTCAGGTCAACCGGCGGGTGGTCAACGACGCGCGCGGCTATGTCGCCGAACTCGCGGCGAAGGCCGTGGACAAGGACCTGCTGACACAGCCGGTCAGCACGGAGGACAAGGAGCGCCTGCGCGCGTTCCTGCGCAGCTTCGGCGCGTTGGACAAGGAGCTTGCGTATCGCGGCTCGGCCCGTGCTGGCTGGGCGGCGCCGCCGGACGCGATGCAACCCGGCAGACCGCATCAGCCGTTGGACCTCCGGCAGATCCTGGCATCGGATTTTTGGCAAGGGCCGATGCAATTCGGCGAATTCCCGACCATGGCGGCGACGATGTTGCAGCCGGTGGGCGGCATGGGTCGTATCGGCCAGGCGTTCGGACATGGGCTGCGGAACGTCATTTCCTACCAGGCGGTCGTGACGCGGCTGCGGCGTACCGACGCGGGCGTGCGCATCACCTGGAAGCACGCCGGGACCGGCGCGGAGCAGCGGATCGATGCGCCGTGCGTTGTCGTTACCATCCCGTTCCCAGCTCTCCGCGATGTCGATGCGGACTTCGCGCCGGCGACGCGCGTCGCGATGGCGTCGGTCGATTACGTGCCGGCGGGCAAGGTCGCGTTCCAGGCCGAGCGGCGCTTCTGGGAACTGGACCAGCAGATCTATGGCGGCATTTCCTGGACCAGCCGCGATGCCACCCAGGTCTGGTATCCGTCGGGCGGCTTGCAGCGAGCCAAGGGCATTCTGGTGGGTGCCTATATCTGGTCGGACGATCTCGGCAACGCCTTCGCGGCCAAGCCGCTACCGCAACGACTGAGCGACACGCTGGACGATGTCGCTCACCTGCATCCCGAGGCGCCGCGCTTCCTTGGCCACGGCGTATCGGTGGCATGGAAGAACATCCCCTACACGCGCGCCGGCTGGGCGGAATGGAGCCGCGAGGCCCGTGCGACGCAGTTCCCGGTGCTGCTGAAAGGCGATGGCCCATACCTTTTCTCCGGCGAGCACATGTCGTTCATCACCGGCTGGCAGGAGGGCGCGGTGCGCTCGGCGCACAAGGTGCTGGGCGATATCGCCGAGCGGATGGGTGGGTAACGTGGCGGACGTCTGATGTGCTGCCCGTCTTGCGCCCCCGGCGTGGGAGTGCGTGAGCCCCCCTTGCGACCGGCAAGGCACTCCCTCAACCGGTCGCCAACGTCTGAACTTGGGGACACTGTATCGTTGAAATCGGCAACTCATCTGTAATGCCAGAAAAGCTCGTTACCGAGATAGAAATGGTGCATGTAGTACCGTTTTTAAACAGACTTGGTGAAACCCTGTCGCTCTTGCGGCCAAGAACGAGTAGCATCGATTGAGTAGGATTAACGAGCAAAGGCAGATCCTTATTGGTCTCAGCAGTGATCGAACTGCTCAAAAGCCCCAAGGCTACGTCTGCATTGTCTCCCCCACCATTGACAACCTTGAGACTCACGCTGTTGACAGAACCTGATCTGATACCCTGATTGGATATCAAAATCGTTGGCGCCGTCCCTACGGTCGACTGGAATGTCGCCTGTAGACTTGAATCCTTCGGCGTGAGTGCATCCTTGATGACTGGCACCATGGCAGTGGTAACCGATACCAAAGCGACCAAAAGTGAGAGTACTGTACTGCTAAACCCGACATATCGACTGACGCCGCCTTGCGCACTCTGACAGTGGATGCACTTGCCAGCATCCTGGTTAATCGGCTCGGCGCACGCAACACACCGTTTCGCACCGTCGGGAATTGGTCCAACATGCATCTCCGTCATTGCTTCCCTCGTGCGTTCTGCTGGGTCCAGCGTGCCCCAACGCAGGCAACCGCCGCCTTTGAAGCCTCAGAGTACAAAGAAAAATACCACATTGCTCTGCAGCAATCAATGGCCGCTGCCGAAAAACGGAGAGGGGAGAGTCCACCGCGTTCTGCGTCACGGCACGATATCTTGACAGCAAGGTGCTGTCATACCTGCTGAGCTGCCCGCGGGTAGCGAGTAGGTTTCCTCGCGCACTGAATCGGACGATCTTGGGTCATTAGGAAGTCAATGTTACTGCCATCGGATTCTGCCTGCTTCCAGCTCGCTTCATTCCTACTGCTCAATAGGACTTCGGCAGTCCCAGCGCGCGCTCCGCCACGTAGCACAGCACCAGTTCCTGGCTCACCGGCGCGATCAGCGGCAGAATCGACTCGCGGAAATACCGCTCGACATGGAACTCCTTCGCATACCCCATGCCGCCATGGGTGCGCACCGCGCGCGACGCCGATTTGAAGAACACTTCCGCGCACAGGTATTTCGCCGCGTTCACCTCCGGTCCGCATTCCGCCCCGCTATCGTACAGCGAGGCGCCCTTGAACAGCATCAACTCGGCCGCCTGCTGCTGGATCCATAGCTCCGCCAGCGGATGCTGGATCGACTGATTCTGGCCAATCGGCCGGCCGAACACCACGCGGTCCTTGGCATATTGGACCGCCTTGTCCAGCACATAGCGTGACGCACCCAGGATGCCCGCCGCAACGATAATGCGTTCCGAGTTCAGCCCGTGCAGCAGATACTGAAACCCGCGGCCCTCCTCGCCGATGCGGTCCTCTTCCGGAATTTCCAGCCCATCGATGAACAGTGCATTCGAATCCACTGCGTTGCGCCCGCATTTCTCGATCTGCCGCACCTCTACCTTCCGTCGGTCCAGGTCGGTATAAAACAGCGTCATCCCGGCGCTCGGCTTTGGACTATCCTCGAACCGGCGCGTGCGGGTCAGCAGCAGGATCTTGTTGGCGACCTGCGCGGTGGAGGTCCATACCTTGCGCCCGTTCACCACATAGCGGTCGCCACGCCGCTCCGCGAAGGTGCGGATATGCGTGGTGTCGAGCCCGGCATCCGGCTCGGTCACCCCGAAGCAGGCGCGGTCGGTGCCGGCGATGATCGGCGGCAGGAAGCGGCGTTGCTGTTCCTTGCTGCCGAATTTCACGATCGGCTGGCAGCCGAACATGTTCATGTGCAGCGTGGAGCATGCGTTGAAGCCGTTGCGGCCGACTTCGGACATGATGATCGCAGCCTCGGTGAGGCCCAGCCCGGCGCCACCGCATTCCTCCGGGAAGATCGCGCCGAACCAGCCGGCCGCGGCGAAGGCGCGGCTGAACTCGTGCGGGAATTCGTGGTTCAGATCCTTGTGATACCAGTAATCCTCGCCGAACTCCGCGCAGATGCGGGCGATGCTATCGCGAATCTGCCGCTGTTCGTCGGTGAGCAAGAAATCCATCGCCGCCTCCATCCCTGGGCGGGGCGATTGTGGGCATGGGAGCGGCGAGAAGCAATGATGGTCGGGGTCGAGCGCGGGGCATCAACCGGGCAGCGGTAGTCGTCGGCGGCCCGTCCAGCGGCGTCCGCGCCTGCCGCGAGGACGCGAGCTGTTAACCCGAAGGAAGATCGCGAGCCACACGAGGGCCACAGGGCAATAGACTCGGCGCGCCTGGACCGAAGCGCAGTTCTGATCGTCGCCGCGGCCCGACCGTGGTTCTCGATCTTCCTCCGTGTTAAAATCTTTCTATATCGCGGCCGCACACGCCCGCCTTCACTGGCACGTTATCGCTGCCGCTTTGCCTGAGGTCCGACCACAACCCATGCCAACTAACAAAACCGCCCCGCTGCTGCTGGCCGCCCTGCTCGCTTGCTGCGCGCCCGCACCCATGCGGCTTGCCGCGCCGCCGTCGGACAGCCCCTTCCAGGCCTCCTACAGCGCCGGAACGCGCGACGCCGCCGGCCGTTTCATGGGCGGCACCGAACTCCGTAACCTCACCGTCCACAGCGGCCAACTGTACGCCGGGATCGGCTATTGGGAAGACCGGCCGGGATTCGAAGGACCGCAGGGTGCCACGATCCTGGTACTGGACGGGCCGACCGCGTCGTGGCGGGTGGAGCATGTGTTCGACGCCAGGATGCCCGACGGCAGAATGCGCGACTTCGCCATCTCGGCGCTGCAAAGCGTGCGCTTCACCACCGACCGCAACGGCGCGACGCTTCCCACTCCGGTCGATATCCTGCTCGCCTCGTCCTGGGACCGCACCGGCACCGACGCGATCTTCAGCCGCGACGACGCCACCCGCATGTGGACCACGACGGTGCTCTCGCAAGACCGAACCGCGTCGGACTTCCTGCCGCAGGTGCGCAGCTTCGGCATGCACCGCGACCGGCAGACCGGCGTCGATCGCGTGTTCGCCGGCACCGATCCGCGCGGCATCTTCAGCGGTGCGCTCGACCCCGCCGTGCCCGGCCGCATCGCCTGGTCCGCCGAACCGGAATTCGATCCGCGCACACGGCGCGTCGACGCATTCCCCGGGCTGGCCGGACGTTTGCGCATCAGCAGTTTCGCCGAATGCAACGGCGCGCTGTATGCCGCCGTCGGCCAGCAGGTTTGGCAGCGCATCGACGGCCCGGCACCCCGTTGGCAGTTGCGCTACACCAATCCGCACCCGTTCTATTCGCAGACGGGCCTGCGTGGCCTGACCGCGATCGCCGATCCCGCCGGCAACGGCCAGGTATTGCTCGCCGCTGTCGAAGGGAATCACGCGCGCATCGTCCGCATCGATCCGCGCGACGGCAGCGAAGCGACCGACCTGGACCTCGGCGCGCTGCTTGATCGCGCCTGGCAGACGCGCGTCAGCTACATGATCGCAGCCTACAACGACATGACGCCTCTGCGTGACAACAGAGGCGCCGAGGTACTGCTGATCGGGTTGGAAGCGTACATTCCGCCCGGCGCGCCGCGACCTCCTGGGCACGCCGTGCTGGACGTCCTGCACGGGTTGGAAGGCGGGGCTTGGTATCTCGTCCGGCATGCCGACGGCGGTTACGATCTGCACCTGGTCACCGCATCGCTGCCAGGCATCGGCAGCAACCTGGTGTCAACCCGAACGATCGTTGCGTCACCGTTTGCCGGCGACCCGAGCGTCTATCTGGGCGGCTACGACGCCAACGGCACCGCCGCACACAACACCGCGTGGATCGCACGCGCGCCGATTGACGCAGTGTTGCGGGAAGCGCGCTAGGGTTGGCCAGGGTGAAAAATGTGTGGTCTGCTCGCGGCTCAGGAGGTAGCCATGGCAGACGACGCACCCGCTTCAGCGGACCGACTTAATGTTCGCGACATCGCATTGGAGGTCGTCCGCCGCGGCGCCGGGCAGCCGATCCTGGCCTTGCACGGCATGCAGCCGATCGATCCGGCCGCGCGCTTCCTGAACCTGCTGGGTCGCCACGCCGAGATCACCGCCCCGTCGCATCCCGGCTTCGGCGATTCGCCGCGACCGGCCGATTTCGACACGGTGTACGACCTGGTGCATCTCTATCTCGACCTGCTGGAATCGTTGCCGCGGCAGAAGGTCACCCTGCTCGGCTTCTCCTTCGGCGGCTGGATCGCCGCGGAGATCGCCGCCTCTTGCTGTCATCGGGTGGAAAGACTGATCCTGGTCGATCCGTTCGGTATCAAGCTGAGCGATCGCGAGACGCCAGACATAACCGACGTGTTCAACACGCATCCCGATACGGTACGCGACCGCGAATGGCACGACCCGGCGCGCTGCGCTCCCGACTTCAATGCATGGGAGGACGCCGCGCTGGTCCGCTACGCGCGCGGCCGTGACGCACTCTGCCTGTATGGGTGGAAGGATTACATGTATAACCCGCAGCTCAAGCGCTGGCTGGGACGCATCGCCGTGCCGACTTTGGTGCTATGGGGCGCATCCGACCGCATCGTCACCCCGGACTACGGCCGCACCTATGCCGGGCTGATCCCCGGCGCGCGCTTCGGGCTGATCGAAGCAGCGGGACATCATCCGGAGATCGAACAGCCGGAGGCGTTCGCCGATCGCGTCGTCAGCTTCATCGTCTGAGCAGAATCACGCGGACGCCACATCCACACCTGGGCACACAGCGGGGGAAAAAATCCATGGACGTCTGGTGGCAGTGCGAGATCCCCTATCCCTACGTGCCGCAGGATGTGCTGGCAGCAGCGGATTCGGTGCGCGGCAGCCTGCCGAACAAGTGGTGCGATCCGAAGGTCGCCGCCGATCTGTACGAGGAAGTGCTCGACGAGTTCCTGCTGTGCGATGACGAAGGCATGAACGTGCTGGCGATCGAGCACCACGCCGGGATCAACTCGCTGATGGCCGCCAACCCGATGTTCGTCGGCATCCTGGCACGGCAGACCCGCAAGGTGCGCATCCTCAGCCTCGGCACGCTGGTATCGTTGCGCGAGGACCCGGTGCGCATCGCCGAGGAATACGCCACCGCCGACGTGATGTCGCGCGGCCGGCTGGAGATCGGCTTTGTGAAGTCGGGCGGCACCGAAATGGCGTCCAACCACACCAACCCGGTGGGCAACCTGGAACGCTATTGGGAAGCCATCGACCTGATCCGCAAGACGCTGTCGTCGCATGACGGGCCATTCTCCTGGGAGGGCAAGTATTTCACCCACCGCCACGTCAACATCTGGCCGCGACCGTGGCAGCAGCCGCATCCCCGGTTGTGGTCGGCAACCGGCGATCCGTACACCGCCGCCGAAGTCGGCCGCCGCGGCATGGTGCATGTGCTGGTGCTGCGCGGACCGGATGGCACGAAGCGCGCCTACCAGGCACACCGCCGCGCGCGCGCCGAGGCCGGGCTGCCGAAGGTCACCACCGATAATTTTGCCTACGCCGCGATGGTCTATGTCGGCGAGACCGAGGAGGAAGGTCGTGCGGGCGGCAGCAAGCTGTTGTGGTTCCTCAACACCAGCCTGAAATCGTCACCGCAGCTTTCGAAGTTCCTGCCGGGCATGACGCCGCCGGAATTCGCCCCGCAGATCTATCGCACCGCGCCACGTCCGACCGCTGCCGCGCCGGACATGGTGAATGCGGAGAAGGGCGTCGCTCCCGCCAGCCAGAATGCCGCGAAGCTGATGTCGCTCACTACCGAGGAGGCGATGCAGCAAGGCATTCTGTTCTGCGGCACCCCCGACAGCACCTACCGCCAGATCATGGAATTCTACGATAAGGTCGGCGGCTTTGGACACCTGGCGATGATCGGCCGTTCCGGCTTCATGACGCACGAGGAATCTGTAAAGGGCATCAAGCTGTTCGCGCGCGAAGTGGCACCCAGGCTGCGCGAGGTGAAGGCGATGCTGACCGAGTAACCTCTCCCGCGCTGTGCGCGGGAGAGGTCAAGACGCGAAGCGTCGAGGGTGAGGGTGATCGGGTCGGCACGTTACAGCAGAGTGCCGACCCGATCACCCTCACCTCGGTGCTGACGCACCTCGACCTCTCCCGCATGCAGCGCGGGAGAGGTTTGGCCCGCCGCCAGCTCCACCAGTTCCGCGGTGATCGCCTCCTGCCGCACCCGGTGCTCGGACAGCGTCAGCTCTGCCAACATCTCCTGCACCTTGCTGCGCGCGCGTACCATCGCCGCGGCACGCGCCTCATTCTCGGCTACGAAGGCGTGCATCGCCGCCTCGCACAGCGACGCGAACACGTATTCCTCCGCCAGGCTCGCCAGCAATACCTCCGGCGGCAGCGTGGTCAGCGGCGGCATCCCTGCCGGCACGACGCCAAAATGTTCCGCATCCAGCGGCAACAACGAGCGGCACGTCACGCCAACGCCCACACCCACCGTCCACGCCGGAAACACCACTTCCACCGCGCCGATCCGCCGCGTCGTCATCTGCTCGTACAGCGCCTCGGCAATGCGGATGCATAACCCGGCGATGCCGCCGACCTGCGTCGCCATCGCGCTCTGCCAGACCGGCACGATGCCGTGCGTCGGCGCGAGCAGTAACCCGCGGCTGCCAACCAGGAACACGTCCGCCGGCACGCGCGCCGCGGCCGCCTCCAGCACATGCTCCGCAAACCCACCCACAAACCCTTGCTCCGCGCAGAACACGATGCGCGCAACGCCGGCGCTACCGATCGCGCGCTGCGCGTCGTCATCACGCAAGCGCAACGCCTGCGCAATCGCCTGCGCGATCACCTCCGCATAGGCGCGGAACCCCGGCAACAACGCGCGGCTCTGTTGCGCATGCGCCGCGGCGATACCGCGCATCGCGCCGATCACCGCGTCCAGTTGCTGCACCCCCCGGATGCGAGCCCGAACCGCAGCGAGGTCCTCAGCCATGATCAGCCAAGCCCGGCCGCGCCAGCAGCCCTCCCACCGCGGCCCGCAACGCGGCGGTATCGGCCTCGCCCATCCGGCCGTCACGCTCGATCGTCGCCACCGCCGCGCCGGCGTGCTGATCGAGCCAATCCGGCAACGCCTGCCGCAACCCGGCGATCGACGCGGCGGGGACGCCGTCGAGCGATCCCTCGCGCAACGCCAGCGCCAGCGCTACCTCGTCGGCCAGGCGCAGCGGCGCGAATTGCGGCTGCACCAGCAACGCGCGCAAATGCTCGCCGCGCGCGATCTGCTTCTGCACGCGCGCATCCGGCGCGCCGCCGAACCGGGTGAACAACTCCAATTCCAGAAACTGCGCGTAATCCAGCCGGAACATGCCGGTGGTTTCACGCAGTGCCGGAGCCTGAGTCTTGCCGCCGACCCGGCTGACGCTGGTGCCGATATCGATCGCCGGCTTCTGTCCGGCATGGAACAGCCGCGCATCCAGCACGAGCTGCCCGTCGGTAATCGAAATCAGGTTCGTAGGGATATAAGCGCTGAGATTGCCCGCATCGGTTTCGGCGATCGGCAACGCGGTGAGCGATCCACTGCCCAGTTCGGGCGACAATTTCGCCGCGCGCTCCAGCAGCCGCGCGTGCAGATAGAAAATGTCGCCGGGATAGGCCTCGCGCCCCGGCGGATGCCGCGTCAGCAAGGCGATTTCCCGGTGTGTCGCCGCATGCTTGGTCAGGTCGTCGAGCACTATCAGCGCGTGCTGGCCGCGATCGCGGAAATATTCCGCCATCGTCATGCCGGCGAACGGCGCGATCCATTGCAGCCCCGGCGCCGACGCCGCGCCGGCGACGACGAAAATGCAGCGCTCCGGCGCACCCAGCCGGCGCACTGCATCGATCACCCGCGCCACGGTGGAGGATTTCTGGCCCACCGCGACATAGACACAGATCATGTCGCTGGATTTCTGGTTGATCACGGTATCGACGGCGACCGCGGTCTTGCCGATGGCGCGGTCGCCGATGATCAGCTCGCGCTGGCCGCGGCCGAGCGGAAACAGCGAATCGATCACCAGGATGCCGGTCTGCACCGGCTGGGTGACCAGCGCGCGATCGAGGATCGCCGGCGCCGGACGTTCCACCGGGTCATGCCGTTCCGCAACGATCGGGACACCGCCGTCCAACGGGCGGCCCAGCGGATCGACCACGCGCCCGAGCAATCCCGGTCCCACTGCGGTGCGCACCACTTCGCCGGTGCCGCGCACGATGTCGCCCGCTTCCAGCGCGCCCACCTCGTCCAGCAACACGCAACCGATTTGCTCGGCGTCGAGCGTCTGCGCGAAACCAAGCTGGCCGGTGGCGAAACGCAGCACCTCGTCCAGCCGCGCGTTGGGCAGGCCGGAGACCATGGCGATGCCGTCGCCGACGCTGGCGACGTGGCCGATCTCGGCGACCTCCGGCGCGAGCGGAATCGCCGCGACGCGACGCTGTGCGGTTTCAAGCCACGGGCTGGGGGATGGCATGGGGGGTTTCTTCGTGCAGGGCGTGGCTGATGCGATCCAGATCGGCGCGCCAGGAATTACGGATCAGCGCATGCGGCGCGGCGAGTTCTATGCCGGCAATCAATGTCGGATCCGTGCTGAAGCTAAGCTGCGGCGCGGCACCGAGGGCATGGGCAAGGACATCGCGGCAGTCGGCCTGCGCCGCCGCATCCAGCGGCGCGGCAGAGCGCAGTTCGATGGTTGTTGCGGCAAGAGAACCACGCGCCGGGTGGGTGGCCAGCGTGTCCGCCAGGCTTTCAAGAAACGCACGGTTCAGCGCGCGTGCCGGGACGCGTTGCAGCAGGCGGGTGGCGATGGTCAGCGCAAGCTCGTTGGCTTCACGTTCGAGCGCCTCGCGCATGACGTGTTCATCGCGTGCGATGGCCTGCTGCGCGTCGGCTTGCAGGCGTGCCGCGGCGTCGGATGCATGTTGCAGCAGGGTCGCGCGTTCGGCCTCGGCGGTGGCGCGCGCTTCGGCGAGGATGCGTTGGCCTTCGCCGGTCAGGCCGTCGCGTTGCTGCGTGATTGCCGCGGCTTCGTCGGTGGCTTGTTGGAGCTTTGCCGCGGCGTCCCCCAGTAGTTTGTCGGCTGCCGCACGTCGTTCGGCGATGATCCCGGCGACCGGACGGAACAGGAAGTGCGCAAGCAGCCAGACCAGAACAAGGACGTTGATCGTCTGTAGCGCGAGGGTCCACAGGTCGATATGCATTCACGCCACCCCGACTCCCCCTCCCCTTGTGGGAGGGGGTTGGGGGGAGGGGTTGGTGCGGTCAGGCGCCGTGGTGCGTATCTCCGCACCGACCCCTCCCCCCAACCCCGTCCCACAAGGGGAGGGGGAGACTTGCATCACCACCATCGCCATGATCATCATCATCATCAATGCACGAACGGATTGGCGAACAGCAGCAGCAGCGCGATGACCAGACAGTAGATCGCCATCGTCTCGATCATCGCCAGGCCGACGAACAGTGTGCGCGACAGCGTGTTGGCCGCTTCCGGCTGGCGGGCGATCGCGTCCAGCGCCGCTGCCACGGCACGTCCCTCGCCCAGTCCCGGCCCGATGGCACCGAGTCCAACCGCCAGGGCGGCGCCCAGCACACTCGCGACTTCGATCCAATTCATGGGCTTCCCTCTTGAGGTTGTGGCGCATCGCCGACCGCGCCTCCGATGAACACCATCGCCAGCACGCTGAAGATGTAGGCCTGGATTGCGCCGGTCAGCAGTTCCAGCGCCATCAAGGGAATCGGCACCAGCAAGCCGGTAAGCGACAGGACGATGGCGATGACGAAGGCGCCGCCCATCACGTTGCCGAACAGCCGCACCAACAAGGAGAAGGTGCGCGTGACGCTCTCGACCAGGTTCAGCGGCAACATCAGCCACGACGGTTCAGCGAAACTGGTAAGCCAGCCGCCCACGCCGCGCGCCCGGATACCGAACCAGGCGATGGCGACGAACACGATGAACGCGAGCGCCGCGTCGGTCTCGAGATGTGCGGTCGGCGGTTCGACGCCGGGAATCAGCGACGACCAGTTGGCGGTGAGGATGAACAGGAACAGCGTGCCGATCAGCGGGAGATAGGGCCGCGGCTCGGCGCGCATGGTGTCGCGAATCTGCCCGGCGGTGGCGTCGACCACCAATTCCAGCACGGTTTGCGCAGCAGAAGGCAGCAAGGACAGGCGGCGCGTGAGCAGCCAGGAGCCACCGGTCAGCGCTGCCATGATACCCCACGTGACCAGCACCGGCGCCGTGATCGGCACTGGCCCGAGGTGGAACATGGCAGCCAGCGACAGCGGGGATTCGGTCATGGCGTGATCGCCAGCACGCGCAGCACCAACAGTCGCGCGAGCAATACGCCGATCGCGGCCAGCAGCAGCGGCAACGCACCGCCATGCCATGCGGCGAAAGCCAGCAACAAAGCTGTGACAACCATGCGCAGCGCCTGCACGCCGAGTGCACGCCCGACGCTGCCGCCACCGAGGTAAAGCCGCGTGTTCCAGCGCAGCAATACGAAATGCGCGGTGCCGCCTGCCACGCCGGCCAGCAGCCAGAATGCGCCCAGCAGCGGGGTTGCGGCGCTCATGGCCGGTGCATCCAGCGCCAGGCGCCCCAGCAGCCGATCGCGAGTCCCGCCATCAGCAGCGGGCCGGTCCAGAAGATGCCGGTGCCGAGCCGACGATCCACCCAGCGGCCGGCGAACACGCCGAGCAAGGTCGGCAGCACGATGGTCCAGCCGAGCACGCCCACCTGCGCGAGGTAGCGGCCGAACGAGGGTTGGCCTTCGCGCTGCGCTTTCTGGTGGCGCGTGACGCGACGGCGGATGGAGGAGAGCAGGTGGGTGTCCTCCGACGGGGAAGGTGTGGTCATGGCTGTCCTACACCTCTCCCGCTGCGCGGGAGAGGTCGAGGCACGAAGCGACGAGGGTGAGGGGTGGGCGGCACACAGCGATCGTGCGTAACGCCCCTCACCCGGCGCTTCGCGCCGCCCTCTCCCGCAGGACGGGAAAGGGAAGTCACGCCCCGTCTCCTATTCGTTCACGCCCGTCCGGGCGCAGCGCTCGGATGATCTCGCGAATCGCCGCGGTGTGCAGCTTCGTCGCCGCCACGCGCGCCCGCCTGTCCGCATCCTGCTCCGCGCGGAACCGCGCCAGCACCGCCTGTTCCAGTGCCGCCAGGTCGTCGCCGCATTGCGCCTGGCGCGTGGCGATCGCCACCTCGCGGCCCGCGCGCACCGACAGCACGCCGCGCCGCACCGCGCACCAGCCTTGCCTTCCGTCGGCCTGCCGCCACGCCACCACCGACGGGCTAAGCGCGGTGATCAGGTCGGCGTGACCTTGCAGAATCCCGAAGCTGCCGCTGGCATCCTCGGCGCGCACCGACACCACGTCGTCGCGGTCCACCACCACCTGCGTCGGTTCGGTGATCACCAAGTGCATCAGGCCGCCGCCTTGGCGCGCTGCCGCGCCTCGTCGAACCCGCCGAGCATGTACAACGCGCTCTCCGACCAGGAATCCGCCTCGCCGTCCAGAATGGCGCGGCAGCCGGCGAGCGTATCGGCCAGCGATACCGAACGTCCCGGCACGCCGGTGAACGCCTCGGTCACCGCGAAGGGCTGGGTGAGAAAGCGCAGCAGCTTGCGGGCGCGCGCCACCATCAGCCGGTCCGCCGCGCCAAGTTCCTCGACACCAAGCAGCGCAATCACGTCGGCCAGTTCGCGATAATGCGCGATTGCCTCGCGGACCCGGCCGGCAAGCGTGAAATGCTCCACGCCGACCACCAGCGGATCGAGCAGAATGGAACTGGAGGCCAGCGGATCGATCGCCGGATACATGCCCTCGGCCGCCAGGGCGCGCGACAACACGATGTTGCTCTCGAGATGGCTGGAGATCGTGGTCACCGCCGGATCGGTGAAGTCGTCGGCCGGCACATAGACCGCCTCGATCGCGGTGATCGCGGCGCCGGCCACCGAGGCGATGCGCTCCTCCAACGCCGCCACTTCGGTGGCCAGCGTCGGCTGGTAGCCGACGCGCGACGGCAGCCGCCCCAGCAAGCCCGAAACCTCAGCGCCGGCCTGCACGAAACGAAATACGTTGTCCATCAGCAGCAGCACGTTCTGCCGCTTCACGTCGCGGAAATACTCGGAGATGGTCAGCGCGGTGAGGCCGACGCGCCAGCGCGCGCCGGGCGGCTCGTTCATCTGCCCGAACACCAGCGCGGTGCGGCCGATGACGCCGGACCCTTGCATGTCCGCCCACAGTTCGTGGCCCTCGCGCGAGCGCTCACCGATGCCGGCGAATACCGAGATGCCCTTGTAGCGCTCCACCATCGCGTGGATCAGTTCCATCAGCAGCACGGTCTTGCCGACGCCGGCGCCGCCGAACATCGCCGTCTTGCTGCCGAACGCCAGCGGCACCAGTAGGTCGATCACCTTGATGCCGGTCTCGAACACCGTGGTGGCCGCGGTCTGCGCCGCGAGCGGCGGCGGCATGCGATGGATCGGCAGCCACGGCGTGTCGGCGGGCAACGGCGGCCCGTGGTCGTGTATCGCCCCAATGACATCGAGCAATCGGCCGAGCACGGCATCACCGACGGGCGCGGTCAACGGGCCGCCGGTCGGCTGCGCCGCAGCGCCGCGACGCAAGCCGGACGTTGCCTGCAAGGCGATGGCACGCACAGTCTCGGAGTCGAGGTGGCTCTGCACCTCGGCGACCAGCCGAAGAGTGTCGTCGTCGATATGCAACGCCTCGCCGATCGACGGCAGCGTGCCGCCGCTGAAGGTGACATCCAGCACCGCGCCACGGATGGCGCGCACCCGACCCGGGTTGGCAACCGTGGCGGACACGCCTCAGACCTCATTCCGTGACGGCATCGGGCGACTGCGCGATGGCGCGGATCACGTCGGCGCGGCTGACAATACCGACCAGCTTGCCATCGCGCACGATCGGCAGCCGCTTGATGCGATGCTCCACCATCTGCTCGGCGAGTTCGGTGACGTGAGCGGTCTCGCTCGCGGTGATGACCGGCTTGGTCATCAGGTCGCCGATCTGGTGGCGGTCGAGCCGCACATAGTCCACGAACTCCGGCGCAAGGTCGGTGCCGTCGGCCAGCAGCGCGAGCCACCAGGCACGGCGCCTGACGTTGGTGTCGACGAAGGGGCGCATCAGGTCGCCCTCGCTGATCATGCCGAGCAAGGCGCCGGTGTCGTCGCAAACCGGCACGGCGCTGATGGTGTTGTCGGCGAGCAGACGTGCCACGCGTGCCACCGTGTCGGTGGGGCGAGCGGTAACGACGTTGCGAGTCATGATGCTGGCTGCATCCAACATGGTGGTCTCCCCGAGTTGTGCCGGCAGCTTGGTCCCACAGGCGTGTGCCGGCATTGACCCAGGTCAAGTGCGCTACACCTCTCCCGCTTTGCGGGAGAGGTGGAGGTGCGAAGCACCGAGGGTGAGGGGCGTAACGCACGGAGGCCGGTGCGTTACGCCCCTTACCCTCGGTGCTGACGCGTCTCGACCTCTCCCGCAAGGCGGGAGAGGTGTACTGGTCAATGTGCAATCAGCACTGGCAATCCCGCCGCGAGCAGCACACGGCGGGTGAAGCCGCCGAACATCGCTTCGCGCATCCGGCTATGGCTGTAGCCGCCCATCACCAGAAGGTCGGCGCCGTCAGCCTCGACGACGGCCAGCAACGCCTCCACCGGGTCGTGGTTGGTCCGTGGCACGATGCGCAGGGTCGTCGCGGGATTATGCCACCGCAAGGCGCGGCGCAGCCGCTTGCCGGAATCGCTGTCGGCGTGGGTATCCGAACTCTCCTGCACGGCAAACAGGGTGACGGTCTCCGCAAGCGCCAGCAATGGCAATGCGGCGGCCACGGCGCGCGCGGCCTCGGCGGAGTCCTTCCAGGCGATGGCAATGTGCCGGCCGATCGACGGCCGAACGACCTCCGGTGCGATGAGCAGTGGCCGGCCGGTCTCCAGCAGCACCGTCTCCAGCAGGTGCAGCGCCACCTTCCCACCCTCGCGCGCCCGCCCGAGCACGGTCAGATCGGCGGTGCGGCCATGCGCGGCGAGGCATTGCGACTCGTCGCCGGCTTCCACGTACCACTCAGCGGACGGCGCGCCGGGAACCGGCGTCTCCGTCAGAGGCGCTGGCTCGCGCGTGGTGTAGGCAGCTTGTCCGGACGGCCTGAAACCCGGCGCATCCGCCAGCGTCACCTGCTCGCGCGCGCAGAATGCCGCCACCCCGGCATGCGCCCGGCTCTGCCGCGCTTCAACCTCGCCCTGCACCGAGTCGATGACGCCGCCATAGCCGGCCCCGCCGAGGTCGCCGCCGGCGACTGCGAGTACTGTCTGCTGCATGTCGAGACGGACATGCAGGAACGCCAGATGGCCGGCGGACGGACGCGCGATCGCCAGGGCGCTGCGGAAAACGGCATCATCCGTCGGCGCACCGGTGGCGGGGACCAGGATGTATCTGAACATGCGTCCTCCGATCGGACGCAATTTGCCGCCGATCGGCGACGGGCACGTTGATCTGGGTCAAATGCCGTTATGGGGTCGCCCGGTTTACGACCCCCCGGCCGCGATCGCCTGCTCCAGCAGCCGCATCGCCTCCAACCGGTCGCCGTTGCCGAGCGTGTGCAGCACCTGCGCGATGCGCTCGACCACCGGATCGCGGATGGGGGTCGAGGTCTGGAACAGCGGCACAGACCGATCCAGCGCCCGGGTCTCCGCCCGTTCCAAGGCTTCCTGCGCCTCGCCGGTGCGGCCCGCGGCCAGCGCGTTGCGGGCAGCGAGCAGGTAGTCACGGATCGCGGCGGCGTCCCCCACCGGGGGCTCGGGGAGGCGGCCGGCGATCAGCGACGTGGTGTCCTGCGGGGTGATGTTGCCGGCCTGGTCGGACAGCGGCAGCGACATGCCGGTGCCGATCTCATTACCCGGCCGGGCGCCGGTGATCGGATTGGCACCGGGCGGCACCCAACCGGGTTGACCGGTCGATGCTGGCTGGGCGAATGCCGGAACGGCGAGGCTCGCGGCGACGGCGAGCAGCGGAACGAGGCGCGAGCGCACGGGGGCCTCCTGGGTGGCGGGCGAGTTGCGACCGCCTGCTAGCACGCGGCGGGCCGGGCGTCGCCGTACCACGCTCGCCCCCTGGAATTGCGGACCCGCCGTCATTGCGGACTCGTTGTCATCGCGGACTCGCTGTCATCGCGAGTTGGCCGCCGGCTGGCGGCCGACCCGCCGTGAATGAAACTGTGGAGGTCGCCGGAGATAAGGCGGCTCCCCCTCCCCTTGTGGGAGGGGAGTTGTTTCTTGCTGGCGAAGCGAAGCAATCTCCCGGCGACGACCCGCGGGAGATTGCTTCGCTTCGCTCGCAATGACAGGCGGAGCGCGGTTCAGGCCATTGAGATCGTCGTGAAATCGATGAACCAGCTCTGCACCGGGATGAACCCGGTCACCTGCTTCGACATCGCGCGCGGGTTGAGGTCGTGCACGATGAACAACCAGGCTGCCTCGTCCACCACGATGCTATGCGCCTCGGCCAGCAGCTTCGTCTGCTCCGCGGGATCGAACGTGCCCTGCGCCTTGCGCAACAGGTCGGTCACCTGCGCGTTGGCCCAATGACCCCAGTTGTAGTTGGTCGGCGAGAAACTGTCGGTGGCGTAGTAGCGGAACATGGTCGAGGGATCGACCGAGCTCAGGCTGATATTGATGCCGTCGTCGCCGTGCGATTGCGGCGCCTTGGGATCGCTGCGCACCGCCACCAGCATGGTGCCCCATTCCACCACGTCGAAATCGATGTCCATGCCGACGGATTTGAAGTTCTGCTGCATGAACTCGTTCATCGGGATCGGCAGCATCTGCCCGGAGCCCGAGGTGGAGATCATGATCTTCGCCTTCGCCGGCTTGTCCGGCCCATAGCCCGCTTCGGCCAGCAGCGCCTTCGCCTTGGCGGGATCGTACGTGTAGTGCTGCGCCGGATTGCCGAAGAACGGATGGCCAGGCGGATACAAGCCGACGGCCGGCTTGCCGGTGCCGTTGATCAGGTTGCACAGACCCTCGCGGTCGAGTGCATAGTTGATCGCCTGGCGCACCCGCACGTCATGGAACGGCGAACTGTCCAGGCAATTCAGGCAATACGGATAGGTGTGCGGATAGGGCCAGAGCGTGACGTTGAAGCCGGCCTGCTTGATCGACGGAATCGAATCCGGCGCCGGCACCTCGATCCAGTCCACCTGCCCCGAGCGCAACGCGGCGACGCGCGTGGTCGCCTCCGCCATCGGATAGACCACAAGCTTGTCGAGCTTGGGCACACGGGTCTTGTCCCAATAGTCGTCGTTGCGCACCATCTCGACATACTGGCCGGGCACAACGCGAGTAATCTTGAACGGTCCGGTGCCGGCCGGCTTCTTGGCGAATTCCGGCCAGCTCTTGCCCACCTCCTCCCAACGCGCGGGGCTCACCATCAGCACGCGCGTCAGCAGCCACGGCAGGAAGCTGAACGGGTATTTCGTGGTCAGGACAATGGTATTGGCGTCGGCCCTTTCGAACGTGTCCACCATCGACACCGCCGCCTTCACGATCGGCGCGGCCGGCGCATCGTATTGCGGCGACTTGTCGTCGTAGATGCGGCGCAGATTCCAGATCACCGCATCGGCGTCGAAGTCGGAGCCATCGTGAAATTTCACACCCTGGCGCACGGTAAAGGCCCAGCGCAACGGGTTGGTTTCGTCCGGATGCCACGCGCTGAACAGCCCGGGCGTAATGTTCGCCGGCTGGTCGTGATTGTTGCGCAGGTCCCAGTTCACCAGTGCGTCGTACGGCGGGTAGCCGAGGAAGCGGAACCCCTCGAACCCGTTGTTGGGAATGCCGTGCGTGCTGGGCAGGTCGGCAGCCGTCATGCCGATGCGCAGCACCTGCGGCGATGCGGCTACGGCAGGCAACGCGGGCGTCGCCGCAGCACCGGCGGTGGCAATCAGGAAATCGCGTCGGGAAAGCATGTGAGTTCCTCAGGTCATCGAGATCTGGGTGAAGTCCTGGTACCAGCTTTGCGCGGGATGGAAGTTGGTCACCTTCTTCGACATCGCGCGCGGATTGAGGTCGTGCACGATGAACAGCCACGGCGCCTCGTCCACCACGATGGCATGGGCCTTCTGCAACAGCGCCAATTGCTCTGCCGGGTCGAATGTCGATTGTGCGTCGCGCAGCAGCCGCGTCGCTTCGGCGTTGCTCCAATGCCCCCAGTTGTAGTTGGTGGGCGAGAAGCTGTAGGTCGAGTAGTAGCGGAACATCGACGACGGATCGGTAAAGCTCAGGCTGATGTTGATGCCGTCGTCGCCGTGCGATTGCGGCGCGGTCGGCGCGTTGCGCACCGCCACCAGCATGGTGCCCCATTCCACCACGTCGAAATCGATGTCCAGGCCGACGGCCTTGAAGTTCTGCTGCATGAACTCGTTCATCGGGATCGGCACCATCTGGCCTGAACCCGACGTGGAGATCATGATCTTTGCCTTGGCCGGCTTGTCCGGGCCGTAGCCAGCCGCCGCCAGCAGCGCCTTGGCGCGCTCGGGATCGTAGGTATAGCGGTTCTGCGGATTGCCGAAGACCGGGCTGTCCGGCGGATACAGTCCGATCGCCGGCTTGCCGGTACCGTTGATCAGCTTGCACAGGCCCTCGCGATCCACCGCGTAGTTGATCGCCTGACGCACCCGCACATCGTGGAACGGCGAACCCTCGAGGCAGTTCAGCGCGTAGGGATAGGTGTGCGGATACGGCCACAGGCTGATGTTCAATCCGGCCTCCTTCAAGGAGGGAATGGCGTCCGGCGGCGGCACCTCGATCCAGTCCACCTGGCCGGAGCGCAGCGCGGCGACGCGGGTGGTGGCTTCCGGCATCGGATACACCACCATCTTGTCGAGCTTCGGAATGCGCGCCTTGTCCCAGTATGCCTCGTTGCGCGACATCTCGGCGTATTGGCCTGGCACGACCTTGGTGATCTTGAACGGCCCGGTGCCGGATGGCTGTTGCGCGAACGCAGCCCAGCTCTTGCCGACCTTTTCCCATTGCGTCGGGCTGACGATCAGGATGCGGGTCAGCAGATAGGGGAGGAAACTGAACGGGTATTTGGTGGTCAGCACGATGGTGGTGGCGTCGGCTTTTTCGAATGAGTCGAGCATCGACACCGTCGCCCTGACGATCGGCGCCGCGGGTGCGTCGTATTGCGGCGCCTTGTCATCGTAGATGCGGCGCAAGTTCCAGATCGCCGCGTCGGCATTGAACTCGGAACCGTCATGGAACGTCACGCCCTGGCGCACGGTGCAGATCCAGCGCATCGGGTTGGTTTCGTCGGGATGCCAGGCAGTGAACAAACCGGGCGCGATGTCAGCCAGCTTGTCGGTATGGGTAAAGTCCCAGTTGACGACTGAATCGTACGCTGGATAGCCGAGGAAGCGGAAACCCTCGCCGCCATTGTTGGGAATGCCATGCGTGGTGGGAAGGTCGGCCGCGGTCATGCCGATGCGCAGGATTTGTGGTGTTGCAGCCGCGGCTGGAAGGCCGGGAAGTGCAGCGGCACTGGCGGCTGCGAGGAAGCCACGCCTGGTGAACATGGGGGCGTTCGTCCTTTGAAGGGGATTAAAACAAGCAACACCCCCCTCCCCTTGAGGGAGAGGGCTGGGGGGAGGGGTGCTCGCAGCACGGCGCTGATGCGGTTGACGTTCGGCACGATCTCGCGTGCGGCCGGTAGCTCGGCGGCTGCGCCCGGCGCCATGAAGCCGTTCTGCAGGTCGACCACGACATGCACGGTACGGGCCGGGGCCAGGCCGTCGAACACGCGGAGGCCGCCGCGGCGCTCGATGACACGCCGCGCGACGTCGGGGTGGATGGCGGAGCGGTGCATGGAAAGCCTCAGATCTGTGCCGTCCGCCATAATGCTGCATTGCAGCATGGGAAGCAACGGTGAATAATTATGCGAATGCCTACTAAGTAGGCTAACTTTTCAATGGACAGCCTCCGCTCCCGGATGGAATATGCCTCGAAATGCTGCGTTGCAGCAAAACACCCCGGGATCCCGACCGCATGCTCGTCTTCGCCGCACGCCGCATCCTGCAAGCCATCCCCATCCTGCTGGGCGTCTCCCTGGTCGTGTTCGGCCTGGTCCACATCGTGCCCGGCAACCCGATCGACATGCTGATGCCGCCGGAAGCCTCGCCCGAAGTCATTGCGCAGATGAAAGCCGCCTTCGGTTTCGACAAGCCGCTTTATATGCAATACCTGCTCTGGCTGCTGCGCGCGCTGCACGGCGATTTCGGCCTGTCGGTGTTCAACGCCTCGCCGGTCTGGGGACAGCTTGTCATCGCGCTCGGCAATACCTTCATCCTCGCGATCCTCGCCGCAATGCTCGGCTTTTCGCTCGGCATCGCCTGCGGCCTGACCGCGGCGCTGTACCATGGGCGCTGGCCCGACAAGCTGTTCTCCGCCATCTCCACCACCGGCGTGTCGCTGCCGCATTACTGGTGCGCCATCGTGCTGGTGATGTTCTGTGCCGTGCTGCACGACTGGCTGCCAGCGCAAGGCATGGGCGACGACTCGCTGCCGCTCTACGACCGCCTGCAATACCTGGTGTTGCCGGTCGTCACCCTGTCGCTGATCCCGATGGGCGTCATCGGCCGCCTGGTGCGCGCCACCGTGCTGGAAATCATCGGCATGGAGTTCGTCGGTGCGCTGACCGCCAAGGGCCTGACGCGCTGGCCGGTGATCCGCCACATCGGCAAGAACGCCGCGCCACCGGTGCTCGCCTTGATGGGCCTGCAATTCGGCTACCTGCTGGGGGGCTCGATCCTGGTGGAGACCGTGTTCAACTGGCCCGGTTCCGGCAACCTGCTGAACCTCGCGATCTTCCGCCGCGACATTCCCGTGTTGCAGGCGACCATCCTGGTGCTCGCCAGCTTCTTTGTCGTGCTCAACCTGCTGGTCGATATCGCCCAGGCGGCAATCGACCCGCGCATCCGCCGCTGATCCCGCATGTCAGACGCCACCATCGACTTCGTCCGGCGAGAACTCCTTGCCCAGGCCGATGCGCCGGCCGCACCGACGCCCGGCTATTGGCAATCGGTGCGGCAGCGCCTGGCGCGCGATCCCGTCACGATCGCCGTCAGCCTGGTGCTGCTGGCGATCGTGGTCATCTCGCTCGGCGCTCCGCTGGTCACGCACTACGATCCCTATGCCGGCAGCGTGCTCGCACGGCTCAAGCCGATCGGCACGCCGGGCCATTGGCTGGGCACCGACGAAACCGGACGCGATCTTTGGACGCGGCTCTGCTATGGCGGCCGCCTGTCGCTGCTGGCCGGCATCCTGCCGGTGACGATCTCGCTGCTGATTGGCGGCTTCCTCGGCATCCTGGCCGGCTACGCGGGCGGCCTGGTGGGCACGCTGATCATGCGCACGATGGACGTGTTCTACGCTTTTCCGTCGATCCTGCTGGCAATCGCGATCTGCGGATTGCTGGGCAACGGACTGTCGAATTCGATCCTGGCGCTCGCGGTGGTGTTCATCCCGCCGATGGTGCGCATCAGCGAGACCGTGACCACCCAGGCGCGGCAACTCGATTTCGTGGAAGCCGCACGCGCCTCCGGCACCACCACGCTGCAAGTGATCCGTTACCACGTGCTGGCCAACGTGCTCGGCCCGATCCTGGTCTATGCGACGAGCCTGATCAGCGTCTCGATCATTCTGTCGGCGGGGTTGTCGTTTCTTGGCCTGGGCGTGACGCCGCCGCGGGCGGAATGGGGGCTGATGCTGAACTCGCTGCGCCAGGCGATCTACGTGCAGCCCTACGTCGCCGCACTGCCGGGGCTGATGATCTTCATGACCTCGATGTGCTTCAACCTGATGAGCGACGGAGTCCGGTCGGCGATGGATGTGAAGTTGAACAAATGAGCTACGGACAGAACACCTCTCCCGCTTCGCGGGAGAGGTCAAGGCGCGAGAGCGACGAGGGTGAGGGCGATCGGGTCGGCACGCAGCATAAGAATGCTACGGAGCGACCCGATCACCCTCACCCGCCGCTGCGCGGCGACCTCTCCCGCGCAGCGGGAGAGGTTTACGGACGGGATCCGCGCGACCGCGGCGGCCCTGCCCAACCGCTGCTCCTCGTGGAAAACCTCCGCAAGCACTTCCCGGTCCGCGGCGGTCTGCTCAATCGCAAGGTCGCCACCGTGCAAGCCGTGGACGACGTCTCCTTCGCCATCCGCAAGGGTGAAACGCTCGGCATTGTCGGTGAATCCGGCTGCGGCAAATCCACCACGGCACGCTTGCTCATGCGCCTCATCGAGCCGGACGCCGGCGCCACGGTGTTCGACGGCGACATGGTCGGCAGCCGGTCCGGCATCAGCGTGAACGCGATGCGCCGGCAGATGCAGATGGTGTTCCAGGATAGCTACTCGTCGCTCAATCCGCGCATGACCATGGTGGACAGCATTTCCTACGCCCCGCGCATGCATGGCATCCCGCGCAACCAAGCCAGCGAGCGAGCGGAACACCTGCTGGAACAGGTCGGTCTGAACCCGCGTACCTACGCGCGTCGTTACCCGCACGAGCTTTCCGGCGGCCAGCGGCAGCGCGCCAACATCGCCCGCGCGCTGGCGCTGGAACCGCGGCTGGTCATCCTCGACGAAGCCGTCTCCGCGCTCGACAAATCGGTCGAGGCGCAGGTGCTGAACCTGCTCGCCGATCTCAAACAGCAGTTCAACCTGACCTACCTGTTCATCAGCCACGACCTGAACGTCGTCGAGTATGTCGCCGACCGCGTCCTGGTGATGTATCTCGGCCGCGTGGTGGAAACCGGTCCGGTCGAACAGATCTACCGCTCCCCGCGCCACCCTTATACCCGAGCGCTGTTCGCATCGAAGCCGACGCTCGATCCTGACCGCCGCACCACCGAGATGCCGCTGACCGGCGATCCGCCGAACCCGATCAATCCGCCGTCCGGCTGCCGCTTCCGGACGCGCTGCGCCTTCGCCCAGGCGGTCTGCGCGGACGCCACGCCGGACCTGTCGGCACCCTTCGGCGCGCCGCCGACCGACGGGCCCGCGCATCTCGTCGCCTGTCATCTGCCGGAAGCGCAAGTTGCAGCGGGGATCGGCCATGCCTGACGGCAGTATGCTACAACAGCAGCCCGTGTTGGACGTCCAGAACCTCGCCGTGCGCTTCCGCCGCCGCGGCAGCGAGGTGCGGGCGGTGAACGGCGTGTCCTTCAGCCTGGCGCGCGGCGAGACGCTGACCATCCTCGGCGAATCGGGCTCCGGCAAGAGCGTCAGCCTGAAGGCACTGCTGCGCCTGCTGCCCGACTATACCGAGACGGCGGGCGAGGTGCGGCTGAACGGGGCAGAAATCCTCTCGCTGCCGCCGGCGGCTTTCGCGAAGCTGCGCGGCGGCGAAATCTCGATGATCTTCCAGGAGCCGATGAGCGCGCTCGATCCGGTCTATACGATCGGCCGACAGATCGCCGAGACGATCGTGCAGCACGAAGCCGTCGATCGCCGCACCGCCCGCGCCCGCGCACTGGAATTGCTGGAGCGGGTGAAGATTCCCTCCGCCGCGCGACGGCTGGAGAACTATCCGCACGAGATGTCCGGCGGCATGCGGCAGCGCGCGATGATCGCATTGGCGCTGGCGTGTTCGCCCTCGGTGCTGCTGGCCGACGAGCCGACCACCGCGCTGGACGTTACCGTGCAGATCCAGATTCTTCTCCTGCTGCGCCAGTTGCAGCAGGAACTCGGCATGGCGATCGTGTTCGTAACGCACGATGTCGGCGCGGCGGCGGAAATCTCCGACCGCATCGCGGTGATGTATGCCGGACGCTTCGTGGAAACCGGCACCGCGCGGGAGATCATCCGCGCACCGCAACACCCCTACACGAAGGGATTGCTCGCCTCGACGGTGCATGGCGGCTTGCGCGGCTCGAAGCTGGAAGCGATCCCCGGCTCGCCGCCCAGCCTGGTGTCGCTGCCGCCCGGCTGCGCCTTCGCGCCGCGCTGCCGCTACGCGACCGACGCGTGCGTGCAGGATGATGTGCCCGTCACGACGACACCGACCGGCGGCATGGTGCGCTGCCTGCGCGCCAGCGCTGTCGCCAAGACCCAACCGCAGGAAGTGAATGCATGAAACCGGCCATCAGCGAAGCAGCATTCGAAGTCCTCATCACCCAGACCGGGCTGCCGCTCAGCGCGGAGCAGAAGCGGGCGCTGTACGAACCCTATGCGCTGGTGGAGGCGATGGTGCTGCATGTCACCCAACCGATGCCGCGCGAGGCGGAGCCTTCGCTGATCTTCATTCCGGAGGTGCGGTAATGGCGGACTTCTTCACCATCGCCGAAGCGTCGCGTCAGATCGCCAGCAAACACCTCTCGCCGGTCGAGTTGACGCAAGCCTGCCTCGACCGGATCAAGCAGCTCGATCCGATGCTGAACGCCTTCCTGCTGGTGACGCAGGACCGCGCCATGGCGGACGCGCGGGCGGCGGAAGCCCGCATCATGGCCGGCCTGTCGCGCGGCAAGCTGGACGGCATCCCGATCGCGCACAAGGACATCTACAACACCGCCGGCATCCGCACGACCGCGCATTCGAAACTGCTGCTGAACAACGTGCCGGAGCGCGACTCGACCGTCGTGCGCAAATGGGCCGACGCCGGCACGGTCATGCTCGGCAAGTTGGCGACGCACGAATTCGCCATGGGCGGGCCGAGTTTCGATCTGCCCTGGCCGCCGGCGCGCAATCCGTGGAACCCGGCACACTTCACGGCGGGTTCGTCGTCCGGTACCGGAGCGGCGGTCGCCTCCGGCATGATCCTCGGTGGCACCGGATCGGATACCGGCGGTTCGATCCGTGGCCCGGCGGCGTTGTGCGGGCTGGCCGGCATCAAGCCCACCTACGGGCTGTGCAGCCGTGCCGGCGTGCTGCCGCTGTCCTTCACCATGGACCATACCGGCCCGCTGGCCTGGACCGTAGAGGATTGCGCGCTGCTGTTGCAGGCGATGGCCGGTTACGACTCCGCCGATCCTGCCAGTGCCGATCGGCCGGTGGCGGACTTCACCGAGGACCTCGACCGCGGCGTCAAAGGGCTGCGCATCGGCGTGGTGCGGCATTTCTTCGAGCAGGACCATCCGGTCAGCGACACCACGCGGCTGCACATCGCACATGCGATGGATGTGTTCGAACATCTGGGCGCCGACATCACCGAGGTCACGCTGTCGCCGCTGGAGGAATGGAATGCCTGCGGCTGGATTATCCTGACCAGCGAGGCCTATGCGGTGCACGAGCCGTGGCTGAAGACGCGGTTCAACGACTATGGCGAGTTGCTGCGCGACCGGCTGGCGCTCGGTGGTTTGATCCGGGCCGGCGACTATGTGCAGGCGCTGCGCCGCCGCCGCGTGCTGTGCCTGGAGCTGAAGCAGGCCATGTCGAAGCTCGACATCCTGGTGTCCGCCGTGCAGCCGGCGGAGGCGCCGCCGATCGACGCGGTACCGAAATGGGCGATGCTGGAGCGGCCGTCGTTCACCATCCCGTTCAACCTGACGGGCTCGCCGGCAATCAGCGTGTGCAGCGGCTTCGGCGAAGGTGGCCTGCCGGTGGCGATGCAGCTCATCGGCAAGCCGTTCGCCGAGGCGACGTTGTTCCGCGCCGGGCATGCGTACGAGCAAGCGATGAGCGGGCGACGCAAGCGGCCGGAAATGGCGTTGCCCGCGGCGGCGTAACGCCAGGCAGCCAACCATCCTCCCCTCGCCTTGTGGGCAAGGGTCGGGGGGGACGTACATCCGAAGACAGCGGATGGTCTGCGCCCTCCCCACCGCCCGCCCGTTCTGGCATTGTGCACGCCATGGACTCGGCAGACCTGCGGATCTTCGAAGCGGTGGCACGGCTCGGCGGCATGGGCCGCGCCGCTGAGGCGCTGCACACGGTGCAGTCCAACGTCACCGCCCGCGTCCGCCAGCTCGAGGAAACTCTCGGCACCAAGCTGTTCCGCCGCCATGCGCGCGGCGTCGCGCTGACCTCGGCCGGTCACCGCCTGCTGCCCTACGCCCAGCGTGTGGCGCGGCTGCTGGAGGATGCGCGCCGCGCCGCACTGGACGACGGCTCGCCGCAGGGGCCGCTGGTCATCGGCGCGCTGGAGACCAGCACCGCGCTGCGCCTGTCGCGTCCCCTGGCTGCCTATGTCGCCGCCTATCCCGACGTGGACCTGACGCTGCGCACCGGCACCACCTGCGAACTGATCGAACAGGTGCTGGACCACCGGCTGGAGGGCGCCTTCGTGTGCGGCCCTCTCGCCCATCCCGACCTGCACACCACGTCCGTCTTCACCGAGGAGTTGGCCCTGCTCACCGCGCCTGCGATCGCCTCGCTGGACGCACTGACCGAGCGAGGCGACGTGCGCATCGTGGTGCTGCGCGCCGGCTGTTCCTATCGCCAGCGACTGGAAGAACTGCTGGCCAGGCGGGGCATTGCCGCCCCACGCGTGCTGGAGTTCGGCACGGTGGAGGCGCTGTTCGGCTGCGTGGCAGCCAATCTCGGCGTCACGCTGTTGCCGCGCGCCCTGATCGGTCCGGTCTGGCAGGAAGGGCGCGTCGCCGTGCACGCGTTGCCACCAGCCGATGCGCAGGTCGAAACCGTGTTCATCCGCCGGCAGGACGCCTACCTGTCCAGCGCGCTCGCCGCGTTCCTGGCTATGCTGCGACCCGTGTCCGGCCTACGGGTGGCAGCCGAATAGGCAGCCGTTCCCGCACCCGGCATTACGAGTCCTCCAATCTTCGGCCATGAAGAAATCGGCGGGGTGGCCACGCCTTGTCAAACTCATTCACGTCCGCGGGCGCCGGCGTGTGCGAGTGCCAAATCCTAATTCGACCGCTTACCTGTTCGCCAAAGTTCCTGTAGTTGTACGCTATGGACAGCGTGTAAGGATTGAATCCAAGCAGTTCCATCGCAAGTGTGAGATACGGTTGGTCCGCCCAAACAGCAGCACCATCCATCGCAGTGCCGCAAAGCTCGCGCCACTTCTCCAGGACCCGCCACGCTTGTGGGGCACGCGTGAAGAACACGACCCCGGTATTGTATTGCAGTATGTCCCTTGAGTTGAACCCTATGTTATCAAGCACCTTCTCAAAGCCCCAGAAATGCTCGAGGCTGTAGGCGGCCGCCTGGGCAGCGGCAATACCGTAAGTCTCGGCCTTCTCGAACCCCTGACTGATATCCAGGAGGATATGAGTATCAGTATCAAGGAACACAAACGAATTGTATTCGGGAGGCAGAACCTCGAACATCTCGGTTTTCGCCAAAAGCCCCGGCAGCGCAAATGCATGCTCGATAACGCGCTCGAATGGCGCCGCCGGATCAAGGAACCCACGCGATTCGGCATTGGTAATCAGTAGCCGATCGACGCCAACGATACCTGCCGTTGTCGCGCTTTTGGCGGCTTCCTCGATGTGTGATCTGCCCCACGCGACATAAACGACGGCGCGTCGCCAATGATTCGCCGCCTTCGGCGTTCCCGGCCCAGTCCTAAGCAACCGACCAACCGGCAGTAGCAACGTCGCGAGACGTTTGAGGTGTTGCGCGCTCATACGGAATTGCCGGAGGTTGTGAACGGTCGATCGTCAGCGATCCGGATCATCGTACGCAGCACCGCATGCCGCAAGCTCCTGCGGAGGTGCCTGCCGCTGATAACCCGAACCGAGGATGTGCCAACCTCGCCTCGGCCCCTCCGTCAAGCATTGGCCATCGCCCCGGCAGATGCCGCCCATCACAATTAACCGCTTTGCCGGATGTCCGCGGTGCACCACGTTGCGACGAGTCAGCCAGGGAGCAGAACGCATGAGCGCCAACAGCCGGACTGGTGACGGAACGTCGTCGGTGGCCGCTGCCCACCGTGCCCCGGATGGGAACAGGAGACGGTGATGAGTGCCACACCTGGCAGCCTGCGTATGTCCGCTCAGGCGACCGGCGCCAGCGTCGCGCTTGGCGGCATGCTGGCGCTCGCCGCGGGCATGGGGATCGGGCGGTTCGTCTACACGCCGATCCTGCCCGACATGGCGGCGGCACTCGGCCTGACCAAGTCCGCGGCTGGCCTGATCGCCTCGGCCAACTTCCTTGGTTACCTGGCGGGCGCGATGCTCGCGGCGTTGCCGCATCTGCCGGGAGGACGCCGGACCTGGTTCCTTGGCGGCCTCGCCGCCAGTGCCGCGACCACCGCGGCGATGGCGCTGCCCGATGCCATGCCGGCGTTCCTGCTGCTGCGCTTCGTCGGCGGGGTGGCGAGCGCGTTCGTGCTGGTGCTCGGCTCGGCTCTGGTGCTGGATCAGCTTGCCCTGCTGCACCGGCCGGGGCGCGCCGCGCTGCATTTCGCCGGCGTGGGCGTGGGCATCGCCGCGTCGTCCGTGCTGGTCGACGTGCTGCACGGAGTGGGTGCGGACTGGCGCTCGCTATGGCTGGCATCCGGCGCGGTGGCGGCGCTCGCCGTGCCGCTGGCGGCGTGGCTGGTGCCGGATGCGGCAGACGAACCGGCGTCCCAACCGATGGCGGGAACCCGCGCGGCCCCCCTGCCCCGCGGCTTGGCTGCCCTGACGCTGTGCCACGGCCTGTTCGGCTTCGGCTATGCGGTAACGGCGACCTTCCTGGTCGCGGTGGTGCGAGCAGCGCCGCAGGCCCGCGCGCTGGAAGCGGTGGTGTGGCTGGTGGTGGGCCTGGCTGCCGCACCTTCCACCGCGGCCTGGGGCCGGATCGCCGCCCGCACCGGCCCGCTGCGCGCCTACGCTCTGGCGTGCGTGCTGGAAGCCGTGGGCGTCGCCGCCGGCGGCCTGTGGTCTACGCCAGCCGCCGCCTTGCTCGCGGCGGTCCTGCTCGGCGGCACGTTCATGGGCATCACCGCGCTGGGCTTCGCCGCCGCGCGCATGCTAAGCCCGCAGCAGCAGCGCCGCTCCTTCGCACTGATCACCGCCGGCTTCGGCCTGGGCCAGATCGCCGGGCCGATCGTCGCCGGAGTCTTGCTCGACCGCACCCACGGCTTCGCCGCACCGTCTTTGCTGGCCGCGGCCGCGGTGGCGATCGCCGCGGTGATCGCCACCCGCGTGGCGCGCGCTGCCGACGCGTGAGGCTGCGTCGTTGCGCGTTGACCACGGGCCGGCGGCGGCCAACTCGCCCTGGATGAAACAAGGACGCATCGCCCGCCAGCGCACATCACGTTGCCGGATCAACGCGGCAGTCGCCGACCTGGCCGCGCGCATGCCACGGCCCAGAGGCGGTGCGACGCTGACGGAAGCTTCGGCCGCCTAGCTGACGGGATCCAACACAACCACGGGGATCTCGCGCTCCGTCTTGCGTTGGTAGTCGGCGTAGGGCGGCCAGAATTCCAGCGATTTCTCCCACAACCGCGCCCGCTCCTCGCCAGCCGCGGTCCTCGCGCGGGCCTGTATCTTCGCGGTCCCGACCTGAACTTCGACGTCCGGATTGGCGAGGATGTTACGATACCAGCCGGGGTGCTGCGGCGCTCCGCCTTTCGAGGCGATCACGAAATAGCTGTTGCCGTCGGTCCCATAGAACAGCGGGAAGACGTATTTTTCTCCTGACTTGCGGCCGGTCGTCGTCAGCAGCAACGACGGGACCGTGATCTCCGGGCGGCCCGGCTGGACCATCTTGTACATATGCCCCTCGGTGCCGCCGCTGGACAGGTAGCGGTTCGCATGGTCCTGCATCCACCCCGGCAGGTTGGGAGCCAGCTTGGCGTCGGTCATGTTCTCGATCTCCGTTTGAACCCGCGCAGCGTATCACGGATGGTCTGTCGGCAAACGCAGCAGGCGGTCGGCGTTGCCATGGGCGATCTTGGCGCGATCGGCCGGGGAGACCGGCAGCGCGTCCAGGAACTGGCGGGCCCGGGCGTTCGACGCGAACGGGTAATCGACCGAGAACATGATGCGGTCGGGTCCAAACGTCATCAGCGCCGCCATGAACGGGACCATGGTGAAGAACCCGCTGGTGGTGATCCACACCTGGTCGAGGATCGTCTGCCGCACCGAGCGCCGGAGCTGCGTCTTCGCCGTGGCGGCGGTGGTCTCGTCGATGCGGTCCAGCATGAAGGGAATCGCCTCGCCCATGTGGCCGATGACGAGCTTGAGCCCGGGATGGCGGTCCAGCGCGCCTGACAGCACCAGGCGGAGCGTGTGGATCGCGGTGTCGGCGTGCCAGCCCCAGGCGGACAGCGCCAGGGTGAAGCTGAAATTGCCCGGCAGGTTGTCGTAGTAGGCGGCGCGCACGGGTTCGGTGGGGATGCCGGGGTGGAGGTAGATCGGCAGGTCGAGTTCTTCGGCTTTTGCCAGGACGGGTTCGAATCTTGGATCGTCCAAGAAACGGCCGTCGGTGGCGCCGTTCACCAGTACGCCGTGGAAGCCGAGGTGCTTGACGCTGCGTTGGAGTTCGTCGGCAGCGGCGTCGGGGGAGAGCAGGGGCAGGTGGGCGAAGCCGCGGTAGCGGGCGGGGTGGCGGGCGCAGGCCTCGGCCAGCGCGTCGTTGTAGGCTCGGGCGAGGTCGATGCCCGGCTGGCCGGGGACGAGGTCGGCGCCCGGGCCGGCGACCGACAGCACCTGGGTGGTGATGCCGCTGGCGTCCATATCGGCGAGGCGGGCGTCGCCAAGGTCGGCGAGTTCGCTGCGTTTGGTGGTCTGCGCCCAGACGAAGTCGGGGCCGGGAAAGCCGCGGCGGGCGATTGCGTCGGGGGAGATGCCGGCGACGATGCGTGGGACCGTGTAGTGTTCTTCCAGGGCGACGATGCGCATGGGGGGCTTCCTCCATTGGATTGTGCGGAGGGTGACATGGCGGCGGCGGGGGCGCTACGCGTCGGTTGGGGCGGGTGCGAGGATAGTTTCGGTATTGCCTCATAAGTCAGCAGGCGCGACGTTGTCCCCTGACGCGATACAAGCACATCAGGCCGCCTGGGCAGCAGGCGATACGGACACGAGACGCACTGCGAGATAACCGCGCAGCGGCAGATGGGAGAAATCTACGGACATCGACGGCGCGATTGCACTGGTGATCGCCCGGTCCGACTCACCCCCCAATCCGCGGCAACACCTTGTCGGTCAACAGCCGGAACGACCGGCCGCTGAGCGGCGCCGCCATCAGATAATTCATCCCGATCGCCTCCCCAAACGATCCGATCTGCTCTGCCACGCTCTCCGCGGTGCCGTGGATCATCACGTCGTCCAGATAGAAATCGATCGGATCCTTGCCGCCGAAATCCCGCGGCGGCCCCTGCCGCACATTGGCGGTGTGCCCAACATAGGACGCGACCATCCATCCGGCCGCCCGCTGCGCCACCGCACGCGCCTTCTCTGCCGTTTCATCGACGGCGATCAACCGCGACATCGGTATCACACGCCCCGCGTCGCTGTACCCGGCCTCCATCAGCTTCGCCGCGTAGTGCCGGCGCTTCCGTATCAGATCGGCACGCGATGCATGCGGGTCCATCAGGATCGAGTGCCCCTGGCTCGCCGCCCACTCGATGGCCGGGTTGGATGACGCAGCCATCCACACCGGAGGGTGCGGCGCCTGCAACGGTTTGGGCAGCACCTCGACGCCGTCGTATTGGTAGAACTTACCTTCATACGAAAGCCGCTGCTGCGTCCACGCCTTCAGGACAATGTCCACCGTCTCGTGGAAGCGGGCGGCACTCTCCTCGCCCGGGATGCCGAACGCGGCGAACTCGCTGCGCTCGAAGCCACGTCCCGCCCCCCAGTTGACCCGGCCGCCCGACAGCACGTCGAGCAGCGCGACTTCCTCGGCGAGCCGCAGCGGGTTGTAGAACGGGGCCAGCGAAACCGCAGTGCCGATGCGCAACCGTTTCGTGCGCGCAGCGGCCATGGTGCCCATCATGTGCACCGACGGGCAGACCGAGAAGCTCGAGAAGTGATGCTCCGCCAGCCAGACGGCGTCGTAACCCGTCGCGTCCATGATGGAGAAGCGCTCGAGCGCCGATTCATAGACCGAATGCAACGGCACGGACCGGTCGCGCCAGCCGAAGAACTGCAGAATACCGACCTTCATGTTTCTCTCCCGCATCCGCGCAACCGCAAGCTGGGGCCGCGGCACATACGGGCCTGCCTGCCGACCGGAGCCCGAAGTCCCGAGGCAATGTTGCGATGCTGCGGGGCGAAAGTCCAATCCGGGGCGGCAACCGTACCGCCCGCTTCTGCCGGGACGCCAGAGTGAACCCGTTGCCGCCGCGGCGACGGACTGAAGCTGTCGTCGCCCGACATTCCAGACCTCCGCAAACTCTGCCTGCCCCTCCTGGTCCATGGCTTGCCTCCCCCAACGCTAGCTAACAAACTACCCCCGGACACCGGGAGGCGCCGCGAGACCACCGTGCCCCCGCAAACGGGAGAAAGTTCATGGACCTCAGGGGCGCGGTCGCGCTGGTGACCGGCGGCAATGGCGGACTCGGCCAGCGCATCTGTCACGCGCTGGCGCAACAGGGCGCGCACATCGCCGTCATGTATGCCCAGAGCCGCGACCAGGCGGAGGGCGTCGCCCGCGAGTTGGCGTCGCACTATCAGGTCAACGCCGCGGCCTTCGCCTGCGACATCACCGACAGCGCGGCCGTGCACAAGCTGCTTGGCGATGTGACCGCGCGGTTCGGCCGTCTCGACATCCTCATCAACGACGCCGCCTACAACAAGTCGATCCCCTTCACCGACCTCGACAATCTGACGCAGGAGGTGTGGGACAAGATCATGGCCGTCAACCTGACGGGGCCGATGCGCATGATCAAGGCTGTGGCGCCCATCATGAAGGCGCAGGGACGCGGCCGCATCGTCAACATCGCGTCCGTGGCGGGGCTCGGGCCGACCGGTTCGTCCATCGCCTATGCGGTGTCGAAGGCGGGCCTCATCCATCTCACGCGCTGCATGGCGGTGGCGATGGCGCCGGAGACGCTGGTGAATTGCGTGGCGCCGGGACTGCTGGAGGGCACGCGCGCGACAGCCAATCTTCTGCCCGACGTGGTCAAGCGCAACGCCGCCAGTTCGCTGTTGAAGAAGCCCGCCGACAAGGACGACTGCGCCGACATGGTGGTCACCATGTGCCGCACCGAAACCATGACCGGCCAGACGGTCGTCATCGACTCCGGACGCATGTTCCATTGACACAGGATGCGGTCCGAATGCCGGAGGACGGTGTGAACCGCCGTTGCCGCCATTTTTCGTATCAGTAAGGCTGCCACCATTTGTCGTATCAGTATAAGAGAGAGGACAATGGCCTACGAGGGCATGGAGCCTCGCAATCACAGGTGGCCGCTGCCAGCATGCGACGTTTCTCAGTACGCCGCCTCCAGCAGCCGAAGCGCATCCGCGATCTGCTCCGCCGCCGAGCGCAGGCCCGGGTTGAAATTGAAGTTCTTCACTGTCTCGTTGGCGATGGTCTGAAGATCGTCCCGGGGAATATCGATCTGCCGCAACCGCGTCGGCACCCCGACACGCGCATAGAGACTCTCGAGCTTGTCGGCCACGGCAAGTGCGGCCTGTCTTGCGTCCATCCCGTCGCGCCAGACTTCCAGGGCCTCGGCGACCTGCCGTGCCGCTGGCGCATCGATCTCATCGGAGAGCCGTATTTTCGTTGCATGGACGACTGAGGTCGACTCGCCCTGCCCGACATGCGGATAGCGCACGTGCAGTGCCGTCGAGACCGCGTAGTTGCCGGAGAAAGCGCCGCCCCGGTAGCGGCGCAACCCGTCGTCCTCGGCCCGGTCCTGCAACAGCGCCGCGACGGCGAAATCGATGCGTACGGACGGGTTCTCCAGTTCGTCGGCCAGCCGCGGATAGGCGCGATAGGCCAGCCGGAACGCATGGTTCCGGCTGGCCTCCGCCAACGGATTGATGTCGGTTTGCGACATCGCGACGACATTGCTGGCAAGCACCGTCGTCGCGGTGGAGCGGATCAGGTCCGGCGGCGCGCTGAGCAAGGCGTCCTGATCGAGGAAGATGGCCTGAGGACGTGTCTTGGGATCGAAATACTCCATGCGATGGTCGAGGTCGGGATTCTTCAGGCCCGAACCGGACCGGTTCATGGCGCTGGTTGGCGTGGTCGGAATATTGACGATCGGCGGTTTCGGCGTGCGCAGTCGAGGACTATAGGCCGGCTTGCCTTCCGGATACTGGGTCATGATCTGGAACGGATCGCCCGGCTCCGCCATGAAGATCGCCACCACGCGCGTCGCGACCATGACGCTGCCGCCGCCGACCGCGATCAGCAGATCGGCCCCGGCCTCTGTCGCAGCTTGCTTGGCCGCGCGAACCGAGGCGTAGGTCGAATCCTTCTCGATGCCGTCATAGACGCCGGCATAACGGTTGCCGAGGACCGCTTCGATACGCCGCACGGTATCGGTCCGCCGGTTGACGGATCGGGAACACACCACAAAGGCCCGCTTCGCCCCAGCGCGATCGACGGCCTCCTTCAGGCCTTGCTCGATGACCTGCCGGCCGCAGTGAAGACGCAACGGATAGACCACCGCCCGGAATGCATGTTCGCTCATCGTATCCCCCGTCCGTTATGATTGCCGCAGTCCACCACATCATGGTCCGCCATGCCTGTCGCCGCCGCCGTCGATGCTACGCGGGGATTCGTAGGCTGTCACAGGGATGGCTGCCGACGCCGGTCAGAGCCGCTTTCCTGCGGGCGACGCGAATGGTGGCTTGATATCCTGGCTGGTTGTGGCTACATTTGGGCCACATCGTCTATCCGAGGAAAGCTTCATGGCCGCCGACACCATCGTCCGCTCGCGGATCGACACCGACACCAAGGAACGGGCCGCCGCTGCCCTGGCGGCAATGGGGCTGACGATCTCCGACGCGATCCGCCTGTTGCTGCTGCGCGTCGCCGACGAAAAGCGCCTGCCGTTCGAGGTGAAGGTACCGAATGCGGCGAGCCGCCTTGCGATGAAGGAATTGATTGACGGGAAGGGCAAGCGGTCGGCATCGGCCGCCGTACTTTTCGAGGACCTGGGCATTTGACATGCGGACGCCGGTTTGGTCCGGCCGGTTCAGACGGGATGTGAAACGAGCCGAGCGGCGCGGCAAGGACATGGACAAGCTCAAGCTTGTCCTGTCGCTGTTGCTGGAGGAACGGCCGCTCCCGGCCCGTTACAACGATCATCTGCTCAGGGGCGACTGGAAGGGATTCCGGGACCTTCACATTGAGCCGGATTGGCTCCTGCTTTATCGCATTGAGGGCGACGAGCTACAGCTTGCCCGCACCGGCACGCATTCGGACCTGTTCGATGAATGACGAATTGAGAATGGACGGCGATGCCACCGGGCGCTTGCACGGGGGTTTCAGACCTGAGTAAACCCATCGTGCTGAACCGGTAGCGGTCATCTCAGCTTGCTTTCCGCGAGAGGGTGCGCGGCAGGTCCAGCTCCACGCGATCATGCATCACCCTGGGCGTGATGCGGCCGCGCCCGCCGCGTTCGAGGCGGACCAGGCCGTAGCCGGCCATGGTCTTGAGCGTCCGCGACAGGTTCGATTTCGCCTTGCCGGTGATCCGCGCCAGCTCGTCGAGCGAGCCAGGGGCTTTCTCGGCGACGACGCGCAGCAGTTCGCGATTGCCGGCCGACAGCACCTTGGCGAAGGACTCCGTCGAGGTGAACCAGACCTTCGGTTCATTGGGCACGATGCGACGTTCGCACCGTGCCACCGCCATGGTTCGCGCCTTCATCTCCTCGTAGCTGGCGGTGCCGGCCTTCAAGGCGGTGATGGGATCGCTCCTCTCTCGCGCAACACCGAGTATAACCATTCGACGCCTAACGTATCAAATCCCTGACTTGATCAAGCCTGGCCCGTCAGCCAATCGCGCGGGCATTAGATCCCCAGATCAGTTCCGAAGCCAATCGCTTTCGCTTTGCCCGAAACAAATGCCCAGCGCCTGCCACGACATCGGCCAGTCGTGCCAGCGGAACAGGCCGCAGCACGATGGATGATGCTGGCCCTGTCTCTCCCAGCGGGATACGGACAAAAAGGCGCTCCTCCTTAGCGGACGGTTCTGCGGACGCGTATAGCATCACACTTCCTGACTTCGGAGCGGCCCACGCATAGGCCTGAAGCTGGTACAGCCACTCGATTGGAGTTCCGCATGCCCAGATGTCGCGATACTTCGCGTCGGCGAACATAGCGAGCTTCGTACCCTCGAAGATGGCAAAGTCCGGTCGGAGCCGGGGGTTGGGCTGGCGGCGCGGGTTAGCAGCCGGATCGTAGGCCAGCATGTCCCGGATCGTCCGTTCGTCCTCGACTCGACCGCCGGTCAGGTTTTCACGTAGGAAACGCGAAAGCAGCCGCTGGAAGAAGCGGTTCATGTCGAACAGGAAACCCGACAGTGGCACGGCATGGGCGGTCGGCTCCAGCGATACTCCATCGGCTCCGCACAGCAGTCGGATCAATGTGAGTGCGGGCGCATAGCCGGCGGTCAGGCGCGTCAATCCGAACTCGGCGCGTTCGACTTCAGCAAGGTCCAGTCGCCGCGTGATCCCTACGGACGTAGCAAAGGACGCTTCCAGGCGCGCGACATGCCTAGCCAAGGGACGGTGTACCACCAAATCGACCGCGCGCGCCAACCCGGCGCGAATGACGCGATTCAGGGTCCAGTCCAGGCTGCGATCGTGAAATACGCATGGGAGGCGCGGCTCCCTTACGCCGCCACGGGAAGCAATCGTGCCGACGGCAATTCGCCCCCTTGGCATCGCAAGTTCAGCTTCCATCCGCAAGTAACTTCGGGATAGACCAATACGTAGCAAATGGTCGACCTCATGTACCAACATCTCGATTAGCAGGTCATGCAGCCCGCCATGCAAAATTGAGGTCGGCAACGCATTCTGCAGCGTCAGGTCGTCGATTCCGTAGGCATAACGCAGGAGCCGCGAGAGCGGAGACGATTCCAGCTTCGGTCGGATTGTGATTCGCAACGGCCCAACCTGCACGCGCCCGACGAATGAGGTGGCGGCCACACGTACCCCGGACCGCTCCTGTCGGATATCCAAGCGAGCGCGCAGGGGATCACAGACACGTGCAACAGCGTCCCCGGCTCCCAGGTCTAAGTCACGCAGGGGCAGCGTCGTCTCTGGCCCCTTCGACTCCCACTCTGCTAACGCCACCTCGGCGACGCTAGCGGCATCATGCTGGCGCGTCGACATTCTCCTGCTCGTCCTGGTCAGACCCGGGCGCGATAGCTCCTGATATTTCCAAACCGGTCATCACCGCGGCGACCAAGTCGTCTTCGCGGTTCGGCTCAAATAGATCGTGGCGGATCGTCGCCCCAGCCGCATCAACTAAGCCCGTGCCAAGAATCTCCTGCAAAATAATAAATTCATCCCCGCAGTATTCCTGGAGCAATGGCACGATTTCGTCGCGCAGCACCCGGGCGAATGCCGCGACGGAACTGACGGGCAGCGCTGTCAGCAGGTAAGCGTGACCGACCTGCCTGCTGCGGCCGTCGTGTGCGAGATGCATTCGCAGCCGTTGGTTTAGTGCCGCAAGCCACTCGGCAAGCCCAAGCGGTCCCGCTTGGAGATGACGCAAGAGTGTTGGATCAGGCATCAACTCGACAAAAGCGAAGCGCCGTCGCAAAGCCGCATCCAGCAGCGCAATCGACCGGTCAGCTGTGTTCATCGTACCTATGATGTACAGGTTGCGGGGTACGGAGAGCACGCCAGCAGCCAGAGGCAGCAGTATTTTCTGGTCGCGTTTGTCCAACTCCAGCACCGTCATTAGCTCGCCAAAGATGCGCGGCACGTCACCGCGGTTGATCTCGTCGATGATCAGGTAATGAGGCCGATCCGGCGTCTTCGCAGCATCCTGACAAAGCTTCTTGAAAATGCCGTCCCGCGGTTTGAACACCATGGAGCCGTTGGCGACCTCGGGCCGTAGCCCCTCGACGAAGTCCTCGTAGCTGTATCCCGGATGGAACGAACACAGGCGAACGAGCCCGTCGCCACCGGTCGCGCCGATCACGGTCGCTTTTTGTAGAGCCGTAAGGCTGTCGTAGGTCATGGTAAATGTGACACGCGCAGCCAGTTCGCGAGCGACGCGTAGGCCAGTATAGGTCTTGCCGGTTCCTGGTGGGCCGTATAGCACTACCTGGCCTCGCCGACGCAGGGCGAGGTCGATGCGCGCTGCGAGCGGATCGAGTGGTGGTATCCCAGTCGAACGCTCCGCACTTCCGCCGTTCGGAATCGGCGATGGTCGCGTGGGGTGCAGTACTGTCGTGCCAGCTAAGGAGCGTTCGATCTCCAGCATATTTGTCGCGCGCCGGCCGAGCTCGACAAAGCTGGTTTGCAATCCCTCGTTCTCCGGAAAGATCCACGGCTCGACCGCCCGCCACTCAACAGGCCGAATGTGCGGAAACGTAAGTTCGGCGCGAAATTCGTATTGGCCGGTAACGCGCCCGATCCCCAGTACTTTCATGCCCGTGCAAGCGACAACGACATCGCGTTCAGCCGCTTCGAGGGCTAAGTTCAGTATTTCTCCCGCCTTTCTCTTGGCAACAAATTCCTTACCCACGTAGCCTGGTATCAGTCGCTCATATATTCTCTCCTTCGGATCACTGTCCGATAACACTGGCCTCAGGTCACCGATATCACTCCAGCCAACTGATGCGACGCCATGATCCCTCATCTCCGGCCACAAGTCGTTACCGTCACCGTCAGTTGTCCCGACGCGCCAATACCGGTGCAGCGAACCTGATCGGATCGCGAGCGCCCCTGTCAGGGCCGGGACAGGCACGTTCAACTCGCGCGCCAGCGTCACGAAGCGACCGGCGCACACGAAGCGCGGGGCGTTCCCGTCCAGCAGGCCACTCTTGTCGGGAGGCATTTGTAGCAGCTTGAAGAGGTGGAATCGCTGCCAGCGAGGGCTATGAAAGTCGTCGAGCCGATCGGGTGCGCAGAGAAACCAATACTTGTGCGCCCAGCCACTGCGGTGGAGTTCTGGTGCGGCGGCCTGCATTCTGGCCTGTAGGCCGGCATAGGTTGCGTCGGAGATGTCGTCCTGCGGCAGTACCCGCAGTACCTCTACGCCGGCGAGCAATTCGTCGCGCTGTTTTCGAGCGATTGCGATTGCTTCGGATGTTTCAATGACCTTTGTTGTCGTTGGACCGCCCGTAGCCCAGGCTCCATCGCTTTGGCGCTGATAAACACCGAACTTTGTGGCAGCACCGCCGCCGATGCCGCCATAACGACTGCCGGGAAATTCTTCGTCGTTCTTGAACTCTAGCCAGTACATCAGGCAGCGCGGCTCACCTTCCCGGCGACCGTGCATCGCCTTCAGCAGCGCCTCGCCATCTAGTCCGGCGAGCACTTGTGGACCGAATCGTTCGGCGAAGTTTGCCGAGTGGCGTGCCACTTCGCCCTGGCTCAACAACTCGCCTGGACTCAACAATTCAGCCGAGGCCAACTTCTCCGACACCAACGCCCGTAGGTCGTCCGGGATGGTGAAATCATTCATTTCTACGCGCCCCTTTTGGTCGGGCAAGTCAAATCCTAGACACCTGTTAGGACCATGGCGTCAATGGTTCAGCCTAACTGACAGTGGCCGGGGGGAGCCGTCTGGTGCGACGGCCCGCCTCCGACTGCCACGACAGCGGAGTCGCCATCGGTGTGCGTAGTCATGCTGCCCTCCTGCGCCCGATACCGTCGGCCGCCTCCAACCCTCAGTACGGCTCCCCCACGAAAATGAACGTCGTGCCCGTCACGATCGGCGCGCTGGCACCGACGAACGACACGTTGGCGTCCTTGACCTGGCGCGATCCGGCGCGGCCCGATGCCTGCAACGCGCCCTCGATGATGTGCCAGAGACCGTGGATGCGCCCCGTGCCAAGGCTGCCGCCAAATGTGTTCAGCGGCAGCTCGCCGTCGAGCTCGATCCGCCCGTCCTGGATGAAATCCAGCGCCTCGCCTTCCTTGCAGAACCCGTACGACTCCAATCCGTAGATCACCGAGGCCGAGAAACCGTCGTAGATCTGCGCCACGTCCACATCCTTCGGACTGAAGCCCGACCGCTCCCAGGTCAGCTTCGCCGAACTGCTGCCACCCTCCATGTAACTCGAAAGACTGCCGATGCGCCCCGCCACCTCGAAATGCAGCCGCTGGCCGTAGCCCGCGATATAGGCCGGCTTCGGCTTCAGGTCCCGCGCCCGGTCCGCCGTCGTCAGCACGATGGCGACTGCCCCTTGCACCGGGATGTCGCAATCGAACAGGCAGAACGGATAGGCGACCATGCGCGACGCGAGGTAGTCTTCGCGAGAGAGGGGCACTTTGTAGAACCAGGCGTGCGGATTGTGGTGCGTATGGCGGCGCTGCGTGACCGCGAGTGTCGCCATCTTCTCGCGGTTCTGATTGTTCCTCTCGAGCCAGCGTGTGTAGGCGACCGCCATGCCCTGCCCGGGCCCCCCGAACCCGTAGGGTGCCGTGAACTGGGCCGCACCGTGCGCATAGGCCCCGGGAAGGTTCTGATAGGTGCCACGTGGGTTATGCATCGCCCGCCACACCACCGCGTATTTGCACACCCCTGCCAGCAGCGCGTTCACCGCCTGCTGCACCGCGCCACCGATATTGGTGGTTCCCACCTGAATATGCCACGTCAAAGCAGGCAGCTTCAGCATCGCCATCATGCAGTTGACCGACACGACGGAGATGCCGTCCACCTCCGCGTGCCCGGTCGCCGGCAATTCCGGATAGGTCGCCAGACCGTCGATGTCCGACATTTGCAGCCCCGAATCCGCGACCGCGCCCTTCACCGCCTCCAGCGCATGGGCGGCGAGCGGGATGTCGGCCGAGCGCGTGACCTTGGAAAAGCCCACGCCGCTGACGGCCACTTTGCATCGGTTGTCCCACATGCGGTGCTTCCCCCTTTATTCCGCGCGCACGAGACGAAACTGCGGCAGCGTGATGTCGTCATTCAGCTTCTCGAAGATGACTTCCACGCGCCGCCCGACCTTCGCCTCGGTATACGGCGCCTCCAGCAGGTTGCCGGCGAGCAATGCGCCGGGCGCCGCTTCGAGCTCCACGATGATGCTGGCGTAGGGGACGGCGGAGGCAAAGCGCTTGTCGCCGGTGTGATACATGATGGTGTAGGCGTAGATCGCGCCGCCGCCGCGCACGGCTTCGAATTTCAGGTCCGTCCCGATGCAACGGACGCAGGTCGCATAGGGCGGATGCTGGAAATGCCCGCAACTCTGGCAGCGTTGCAGCTCCAGGACGCCCCGCCTGGCTGCATCCCAGAATGGCTTCGTCCACTCGTTCGGAACGGGGATCGGCCGGGTCACCTTGCTCCAGTCGCTCATGCTCTTCGCCTTGTGCCTGCGGTTCGGCCGGCAATCTAGAGAACCGCCGCGATCGGGGATAGCATGTGCCCGCGCCATGCGGCCACAGTCCCTGATTGCGGGGTCGACACGCATGGCGGCGCACGAGGTCCGTGCAGAGTCGGCAGGCGACGTTCACACTGGCCCCCGACCTGGCGGTGACCCGGCTTGACCGGGACAGGCGACCTCCCGCCTGTGGCGTCCTCGGCAGGCCCACCTGTGCCGATCAGGCGGGGTGCCTGGCGGTCGCCGCTCACCGCGGGGGTTGACGCGTCGCGGCATGGCTCGCAACGACGGTTGGACAGGGGACAGGAAGGCCGCATTCGTGCACAAGCTGCATCGCCGCAAGCAATTTCTTCGGGAGGTGTATCACGCCTGAGCCACCCTGGTCGGATGACGCACTGCTGCTGGTCGCGCACGGTGCGGCACGGTTTGCCGATGCGGGGCGCCTGCTGCACACCCACGCCGCGGTGCTGCGCGCGCAGCGACGGTTCGCCGACGTGACGGTGGGGTTGCTGAACGGCAAACCGTCGGTGGCAGCGGCATTAGCAGCGTTGGTGCCGCACGTGGTGCATGTGGTGCCGTTCTTCATGGAACAAGGTTGGTTCGTGCGCGAAGCGATCCCGCGGGCGCTGGGGGACGGCCATGGCCACGCGCTCCGCTACCACGCGCCGGTCGGCGTGCACCCGGACATGGCGGACGTGGCAGCGGCGCGAATCCAACGCGCCTGCGGCACCGATGCCGCGCGCTTCGCGGTGCTGCTGGTCGGGCATGGTTCGGCGCGCACGCCCGGCCGTCCGATGGCGCTGCAACGTCACGTTGCGGCGTTGTCCGCGGCTGGGCATTTCGCCCGGGTGCGCGCGGCGTTTCTCGAGGAGCCGCCGCTGCTGGCGGACGCGTTGCGTGATTGGCGCGCGTTGCCGGTCGCGGTGGTCGGCTGGTTCGCCGGCGAGGGTGGCCATGTGCGCGAGGATCTGCCGGCATTGCTCTCTGCCGAACGGGCGGCACGCGGCGATGCCGGTGCGCCATTGCTCGATCTGGGCGTGATCGCCGACGATCCGGCGATGCCGGGCATCATTCTCAATTCCCTCTCCGACCGCAACGCGATGGGGCAATGGTGAGGGTGCCCGGCCCCCAGCCGCTATCCCGACACCGCGCGTCCGGCCCGGGAAACGCCAGCGTCGGACGGCGACAAACGCGTCGCCGTCGCGGTGGTCGGCGACCAGACATCCCGTTCCACGCGCTGTAGCGTTCGGCGGTGACGACGCGCATGATCCACGACCGCATCGGTGACTGGCTCGGGCTTTGATGGGGAGGGCGAGGGAATGTTCGCTTATGTTGGCGGCTACACGACGGCGGACCGCGATGGCCGCGGCGACGGCATCCATGTGTATCGCATCGACGCGCAGAGCGGTGCGTGGACGCAGGTGCAGCACGTGGACGGGCTGGCAAACCCGTCGCTGTTCACGCTGCGTGGCGACCGCAGCGTGTTGTATTCGGTGCATGGCGGCCGCGATCATCTGACCGCGTTCACCATAAACGCTGAGTCCGGCCGCTTGCGGCTGCTGAGCCAGATGCCGTGCCAGGGCAACAATCCAGTGGATGCCGCGCTTGATTCCGGAGCGCGCCATCTGGTCGTCGCCAATTACGGCAGCGGCAGCGTGGCGGTGTTGCCGCTGGAGCCGGATGGGCGGTTGCTGCCGGTGCACCAGCTTTACCAACTGCCGGGCAAGCCGGGGCCGGATCCGGTGCAGCAGACATCGTCGCATCCGCACGCGGTGATCTTCGATCCGACCGGCGGCTATGTCATCGTGCCCGACAAAGGCTTCGACTGCACCTTCGTGTTTCGCTTCGACGTGGTGACCGGACGCATCGAACCGACCGCGCAGGGGCCGGTGGCATCGCGGCCGGGCGCCGCGCCGCGGCATTGCATATTCCATCCGTCGCTGCCGGTGCTGTACGTCAACAACGAGCTGGACTCCACCGTTACCGTCTATGGCTGGGAAGGCGCGACGGGCGCCTTGACCGATGCGCAGGTGATTTCCACCGTGCCGCCAGAACATGCGGGCAAGAACACCACGGCGGAGATCGCCGTCGCACCGGATGGGTGCTTCCTTTACGTGTCCAATCGCGGCCGCGACGACATCGCGCTGTTCTCGATTGCCGGCGACGGACGGTTGAGCTTCCTCGGCAACACGCCGACAGGCGGCAAGCGGCCACGCTTTTTCACGCTGGACCCGACTGGCGATTTTCTGTTCGCCGCCAACCAGACGAGCGACGACATCACCGCGTTCCGTGTCAACAAGGCAACCGGCCAGATCGCCCCGACCGGACAACGCGTGAGTGTCGGCAGCCCGTCGGCGATCACGCTCATTCCGGGGTAAGTCCTGTCCCGTAGCCTGGGCACGTCGCGGCCTGCTTGATCGCCCCGCGAAATCGCGCCGATACTGTGCTGCCAGTAAGAAGGCTTGAAGGGGGGAGACCATGGCCAGAACGGCAACCGGCCGGACGAGCACGCGTGCGGCGAAGCCCGCCGCCAAGCGCGCGGGGAATGCCAAGAGCGCGGTGAAAGCCAAGCGCGCAGCAGACGCCAAGTGCGCCGCAAGCGCCAAGCGCGCAGCGAACGCAAAGCGTGCGACCGCCGCCGCGCGCCCGACTGCCGCCAAGCGTCCGGTCAACGCCAAGCGTCCGGTGAACGCCAAGCACCCCGCCAACGCCAAGCGCCCGGCCAAACCGGCCGCGAGCAAATCCGCTACACGGCGAGCGCGGCCCGCCGCGAAGCCGCCTATCACCGCGCGCCAGGCACCGCAGCGCTTCACCGTCAGCCACCATCGCGAGGAAGATTTCAAGGCCGACGGTCTTCGCGCCTATGCGTTGTATCGCGACCTCGGCATCGCGGCGGCAACCAGCGGACTGTGCCAGGCACATGTGATCCGGCTGCTGGGCCCCTGCACCGACGACGTGCGCAAGCGGCATCTGCACGAGACCGAGTTGCAGCTCATTTACGTGCTGAAGGGCTGGATGAAGAACGAGTTCGAAGGTCACGGCGAGCAACTGATGCAGGCAGGAAGCTGCTGGCTGCAGCCGCCAGGAATCGAGCACACCGTGCTGGACTATTCCGACGATTGCGAAGTGCTGGAGATCATCGTGCCGGCCGATTTCAAGACGGTGGAGCTGGCACAATAGCCGGCCGCCAAGACTCCGCATTAACTGGTTAGTTAATATAGGGAACAACTAAATGGATCGTTCATCCCCCCTCGCCCGCCGCCTCCTGCTCGGCGGCGCCACGCTTGCGGTCGCGGCTCCCGCGGTGTTGCGCCACGCCCGCGGCGAGACACCGATCCGCATCGGCATGCCGGTGGCAATGACCGGTCCGGGCGGCGAGATCGGTCTGCAAATGCGCCATGGCGCCGAATTCTGGGCCAAGCAGCAGAACGCAAAAAATGGATTGCTCGGGCGGCAGATCGAAATCGTCGCCCAGGATACCGGCGGCGATCCCGCCACCTGCGTGCGCAAGGCCCAGGAAGTCGTGGAGCGCGACGGCTGCCGGCTGCTGTTCGGCATGACCCTGTCGTCGGAAGCACTGGCCGTAGTACCAAAACTCGCCGAGTGGAACGCGATCTTCGTCTCCTCCGACAACGGCGACGGACGGCTGACCGGTTCCTCCTTCGTGCCGAATTTCTTCCGCGCCAATATCTCCGGACCGATGGAGACGCGGGTCATTTCGCTATGGTTGCGAAAGAGCGAATTCAAGAACTTCTACGCGCTCGGCATGGACTACGCCTGGGGCCACAACAGCATCGGCGTGTTCGAGGACGAGGTGAAGAAGGCGAACAAGACCTTCCTGGGCGCGGTGTATTCACCGATCGGGACCAAGGACTTTTCCACCTACATCACCAAGATCCGCCAGTCGGGCGCCGATGCCTGCTTCCTGGTGCTGCAAGGCGACGACAACAACGCCTTCCTGTCGCAGGCGCACGAATACCGGCTGCCTGACAAGGTTCAATTGCTCACCTCCATCGTTGACCTGAACAGCATCCATGCGGTGGGCGATGCCTCGCTCGGCCTGGCGGGATCGACCCGCTATGTGTTCACCATCGATACGCCGTCGAACAAGGATTTCGTTGCGGAATGGCGGAAGGAATACGCCACGGAACCCGACGTGTTCGAGGGCGAGCAATACCAGGCGTGCCAGATATTGCAGGCCGGCGTCGAGGCCGCGCAGAGCATCGACGCCGAAAAGCTGCGTCCGGCCCTAGAGAAAGTCGCGATCGACAGCATCAAAGGCCATGTGGCGATGCGCGAATGCGACCACCAGGCGGTGCAGGGCGGCTATATGGTGAAGGTGGAACGTCCGGCCGGTGCCAAGGCCCCCCTGCCGCAGATCATTGCGACCTTCCCCGGCGATGCGATCACCCCCGCCTGCCGCCAGATGACGTTCGATTCATGAGCATACCGCATGTAGATTCCCTCCCCCCTTGTGGGGCCCTGGGCCGCGAAGCGGACCAAGCAGAATGGGGGGTGTGGGCACGTTGCATCGTGGGACGCGCCCCTGTCCCCCCGCCTTTGATCCGCTCCGTGGCCCAATCCCTCAAGCCGAGGGGGAAGAGTCACAACATCCGATCGCCCTGATGGACTTCCTCGGCTTCCTCATCACGCAATGCCTGAACGCACTCTCGCAGGCGGCGCTGCTGTTCTTCCTCGGTGTCGGGCTGACGCTGATCTTCGGCATCATGCGCATCGTCAACTTCGCGCACGGTGCCTTCTTCATGTTGGGTGCCTATGTCGGCTACACTGCCGTGCACCTCACCGGCAGCTTCTGGGCAGCCCTGGTGTTCGCGCCGGTGGCAGTCGGACTGGTCGGCGCCGCCTTCGAGCTCGGCATCTTGCGCCGGCTGTATCGACGCGACGGCAGCGCGTTCCTCATGGTGACATTTGGCCTGACGCTGATTCTGGGCGAGGCGATCCGGCTGGTCTGGGGCGTCGCCGCGTTGGAGGTGCCATCGCCGCAATCACTGTCCGGCATTGTGTTCATCCTCGACGAACCGTTCCCGGTGTATCGCCTGTTCCTCGCCGGCGCCGGCGTGGTCGTGGCGCTGGCGATATGGCAATTCCTGGAGCGCACGCGCCTCGGCCTGCTGATTCGCGCCACGTCGCAGAATGCCGAGATGGTGCACGCGCTGGGCACCGATGTCCGCCTGGTACGCTCCGCCGTGTTTGGCATCGGCTGCGGCCTGGCCGGTATCGGCGGCGTATTCGCCGCGCCGTTAGTGACCGCATCGCTCGGCATGGCCCCCAATGCGGTGATCGACACCTTCGTGATTGTCATCATCGGCGGCATGGGCAGCTTCCCGGGATCGCTGATCGGCGCCCTGCTGGTGGCGTTCGTGCAGGTGTTCGGCACGTACTATTTTCCCGACCTGGCCATGGCGTTCATGTACCTGATCATGCTGGCGGTACTGGTCGTCCGACCCGGCGGATTGCTCGGCAAGGAGGCTTGATGCCCGGCTGGCGCGCGCTTCTGCTAATCGCCGTGCTGCTGGCGGCGGCACCGTTCGGTCTGCCGCTCTATGCGATGACGCTGCTGACCGAGGCGCTGATCCTCGGCCTGTTCGCCATGAGTCTCGACCTGATGGTCGGCTACACGCGGCTCTATTCGTTCGGCCATGCCGCGGCGTACGGGCTGGGAGCCTATGCCGCCGGCAACCTGCTGCTGCACACCGGCCTGCCGCTGGTGTTTGCCGTGCTGCTGGCGGCACTGTTCAGCGGCGTGGTGGCGATCGGTGTCGCCTGGGTATGCACGCTGGCCACCGGCGTGTCGTTCTCCATGCTGACGCTTGCGTTCGCGCAATTGCTCTATGCGATCGCCTTCAAATGGACCGCGGTTACCGGAGCATCGGATGGCTTGGCCGGCATTCCGCGCAGCCCCGGCCCGTTCGGCATCACGATATTCGGCAGCAAGACCGGCTTCTATTATCTGGTTCTGGCGCTGCTGATTGCGGCCTATCTGTTCTGCCGAGCACTGGTCAATTCGCCGTTCGGCGCGGTGCTGCGCGGCATTCGCGAGAACGAGCCAAAGACCCAGGCGCTGGGCTTCAACACGCGGCGCTACAAGATCGCGGTCGTGGCGATCGCCTATGCGCTCGGCGGCTTGGCCGGTGCGTTGTATGCACCGTTTGCCGGCTTCACGAACACCGAGTTGCTGTTCTGGCTGTTTTCCGGCCAGGTGCTGATCATGGTAATCGTCGGTGGCGCGGGCACGCTGGTCGGCCCCATCCTCGGTGCGGCCTTCTTCCTGCTGGTGCAGCAATACCTGAGTTCCTACACCGATTCATGGGCGCTGTTCTTCGGCGCGATCTTCATCGGGTTCGTATTGTTCGCGCCGCAAGGCATCTGGGGACTGGCGCGGCGGGCCCTGCAACCACGCTCCGGCAATGCGGTGTGACGCGATGGCGCTGCTGGAACTCGCCGATCTGACCCGCCGGTTCGGCGGCCTCGTCGCGGTGGATAGCGTGACGATGCAGGTGGAACCTGGCGAAGTACGTGCGGTGATCGGTCCGAACGGGGCGGGCAAATCCACCTTGTTCCACTTGGTCACCGGCGTGCTGAAGCCGACCGCGGGCGAGGTGCGCTTCGCCGGCGAGCGGCTGACCGGTTTGCCGTCGCATCGGATTTGCCAACGCGGCGTCTCCCGCACCTTCCAGATCACCGCCTTGTTTCCGGAGATGACGGCCCGGGAAAACACCCAACTGGCGGCACAGGCGCGACATCCACAGCGCTGGCGTCCGCTGGGCGGTGGACCGGTGTTCGGCACGGCCGCGCGGTACGGCGACGCAGCGTTGGAACGGCTGGGACTGATGCCGATCGCCGATCGTCCGGCCGGATTGTTATCGCATGGCGACCAGCGCCTGCTGGAAGTGGCGATGGCCCTTGCGCAACGACCACGCCTGTTATTGCTCGACGAACCGACGCAAGGATTGTCGGTCGAAGAGACCGCGCAGGCGGTGGCGACGCTGGCCGGATTGCTGTCCGACGGCGACCTCACGGTGTTGCTGGTGGAGCATGATATGGAGGTGGTGTTCCGCCTGGCTCATAAGATCACCGTGTTGCATCGCGGCGCGGTGATTGCCGATGGACCGCCCGAAATGGTGCGTGCCGATGTCGGCGTGCAGGCCGCCTATCTCGGGGGATTCGCCTGATGCTGCATATTGCCGGTCTGCACGCGCATTACGGCGCCAGCCACGTGTTGCAGGGTGTCGATCTCGACGTGCCACGCGGGCGGATCATTGCGATGCTCGGGCGCAATGGCGTCGGCAAAACCACAACGTTGCGTTCCCTGATGGGACTGGTACCGCCATCGGCGGGCCGTATCCTACTGGACGGAGTCGATATTGCCGGCTGGCCGCCGCATCGTGTGGCGCGTGCCGGCGTTGCCTATGTGCCAGAGGGACGCTTGATCTTTCCCGACCTTACGGTGATCGACAACATCCGCGTGGCCGAACGCCGGCCGGCGCAGTCATGGCCGATACCACGCTTGCTCGAACTGTTCCCTGCGCTGGCGGAACGCGCGCGCAATCGCGGCGGTAACCTGTCGGGCGGAGAGCAGCAGATGCTGGCGATCGCGCGGGCGCTGGTGAGCGATCCGAAGCTGTTGTTGTTGGATGAGCCGAGCCAGGGTCTCGCGCCGCTGGTGGTCCGCGAGCTGGCACGGGTGATCCGCCTGCTGGTCGGACAGGGGGTGACGATTCTGCTGGTGGAACAGAATATGAAGCTGGCGGAAGCGGTGGCGGACGAGCTGCATGTAATGGTGAAAGGGCGGCTGGTTTATGGCGCCTCGCCAGAGCAATTTCGCGGCGAGGAAGCGGACATACGCAGCCGGTACCTGACAGTATGATGGCCCATGACGGGAAGCAAGGGAGTGACGCGATGCATGACGACGACCTGCCGATCGTCGACGCCCATCACCATCTTTGGGACCTGGAAGGCCCCATTCGCTACCCGTGGCTGACCGACAGCAGCCACATGTTCCTGGGCGACTATTCGCGCTTTCGCCGCAGCTATCTTCCTGACGAGTACCGCCGCGACTCGGCGTTGCACAATGTCATTGCAACAGTGCATGTCGAAGCCGAGTGCGACCGTAGCCAACAGGTCGCGGAAACCGCGTGGGTAGCAGCAATGCACGCGCAACACGACATGCCGAACGCGATCGTCGCGCATGCCTGGGTGGACACGCCGAACGCCGAGGAAATCATCGCCGCGCAGTGCAAGTTTCCGCTGGTGCGCGGCGTGCGTAGCAAACCGGTCATCGCCGACGGGCCGAACGGCAGTGTGCGCGGACAGCCGCGCAGCTTGCAGGACCCGAAGTGGCGGCGCGGCCTGGGATTGCTGGAGCAATATGGCTTGTCCTGGGATCTGCGCGTGCCCTGGTACCATCTGGAGGAAGCCGCGGAAGTCTGCCGCGAGCATCCCGGCATGCGCATCGTGCTGAACCATACCGGCTATCCGCTCGACCGTTCACCAGAGGCGATTGCCGTATGGCGGCACGGCATGCAGGCGCTGGCAGCCTGTCCGAATGTCTGGTGCAAGATCTCCGGGTTCACCGTTAAGAACCAGCCCTGGACTGTGGCGTTACACGGACCGATCATTCGCGAGACGATCGCGATGTTCGGCGTTGATCGCTGCATGTTCGCTTCCAACTATCCGGTAGACGGGGTGAAGGCGAGCTGGGACTGGATATTTCGGTGTTTCAAGCAGATCACCGCCGATCTGCCAGACGCCGACCGCCGCAAGTTGTTCGCCGACAACGCCGTGGCATTCTATCGCATTGAATTGCCGTCAGGGGAAAACTGACATGGACCTGCATTTGCGAGGCAAGACGGCGCTGATTACCGGCGCTTCGAAGGGCATCGGCTACGCCGCGGCCGAGGCGCTGGCGGAAGAAGGCGTGAACGTCATCCTGGTGTCACGCACGCAGGCGGACCTGGACGCGGCGCGTGACAGGATCGCAGCGCGGCACAATGTACGTGCCGAGGCACACGCGTTCGATATCTCCGACAGTCGCAATGTCGATCGGTTGGCGGACCAGCATCCGGACATCGACATCCTGGTCAACAATGCGGGGGCAATTCCCGGCGGGAACCTGCAGGAAATTACCGAGGATCGGTGGCGCGCGGCGTGGGACCTGAAAGTCTACGGCTATATCAATATGTGTCGCCGATTCTATGCGTTGATGAAGCAGCGCGGGCACGGCGTGATCGTCAATGTGCTCGGCATGGCAGGCGAGCGCATGGATTCCAGCTACATCGCCGGTTCGACCGGCAATGCCGGACTGATGGCGTTCACCAAGGCGCTGGGTGGCACCGCGTCCGCGGACAAGCTGCGCGTGGTCGGGATCAATCCGGGCGCGGTTGCCACCGACCGGCTGGTGACGATCATGAAGCAACGCGCGATGGACCGGCTGGGAGACGAAAACCGCTGGGAGGAACTGATGAAACCGCTGCCCTATGGCCGCGCTGGGACGCCGGAGGAAATCGGCTGGATGGTCGCATTTCTTGCTTCCGACCGCTCGGCCTATACCGGCGGCACGATCATCACGATCGATGGCGGTGCCGCCAACCGTGGACCGATGTTCTAACGCAACACATCCCCGGACGCGGGTGAGGGGCGTTACGCACGACATGCCGGTGCGGCTCTCCCCTCACCCTTGACCCGTCGCATCTCGACCTCTCCCGCGAAGCGGGAGCGGTGTACTCAACTCACCCCCCAATCACCTTTTCAGCGCGCAGCCTCGCGATCTCCTCCGCCGAATACCCATGCTCGCGCAGGATCGTTTCGCTGTGCTCGCCCAACGCCGGCGCCACGCCGCGCGGCGAACCGTCCGCGAATACCGGCAGCCCGATCAGGTTCGGCATCGGCATCGCCTGCGGCACCTGCGGATGTTGCAGCCACGCCACCGCGCCGCTCTCCTCCACATGTTTCTGCCGCAAGAATTCCGTATAGCTATTCAACTGCTCATGCATCACGCGCTGCGCCGCCAGGCGCGACGACACCTCGGCCGTCGGCAATGATGCAAGCAACGGACGAATCACCGCGTTGATCTCCGCCGCATGCTCTCGCCGGCCTTCTACAGTCTGTAGCAGCGGGTCCGTCGCGAAGAGCGGCAGATCCATCGCTGTGCAGTACGCGACCCACTCGAACGGCCGCACCACAGTCACGGAAATCCATCCGTCGGACGTGCGGTGCACGCCGTTGGGGGGCACTACCGGCGTGACAACACCGCCTTCCAGGTACGACGACATCAGCCGCACGACTTGCAGACTTGCGGCACCCTGCATCAGGCTGGCCTCGATATGCCGTCCGCGCGCCATGTCGCGTCGCGCATGCAACGCCGCCGCAACAGCGGTGAACGCGTACAACGCCGTGCTCATATCGATCGAGATGATCGGGATGCGGTGCGGTACGCCGTCCTCGCCCTTGTTCTCCGCCATCAGCCCGGTATAGGCCTGCAACACCGGGTCCATCGCCGGCCGTTCCGCCAGCGGCCCGGTCTGGCCAAATCCCGAGATCGATACGTAAAGGATGCGCGGCTCGCGTTCCGCCACATCGGCATAGCCGAAGCCCAGCCGCTCGATCACGCCAGGCCGAAAGCCTTGCAGGAACACATCGGCGCCGGCGATCAGGCGCCACAGCGCTGCGCGCCCCACCTCCTGCTTCAGGTCGAGCGCGATGGAACGCTTGCCCAGATTGGAAGGAATCGAATACGCCGTGTTGTCGCCGTAACGCACGCCCAACCCCCGGCTCCAGTCGCCGCTTTCCGTAGGCTCCACCTTGATGACATTGGCGCCATACTGCGCCAGCAGCATCGCGCAATACGGACCGGCCACACCCTGGCTGAGATCGACCACCTTCAGGCCCGCATAGGGCGCCTCGTAACTCATGCCGCGATTCCTCCCCCCGGTTGCCGCCGCCTGGCAGTGCGGGCAAGCTTGCGCGCCACAAGCTGACTTGAACAGGAGGAGACCGAGATGATCCACGTACTCGCCATCATCACGACGAAGCCCGGAATGCGCGACCAGGTGCTGGAAGCGTTCCGCGCCAACATGCCAGCGGTGCATGCCGAGGCAGGCTGCATCGAATACGGTCCGGTGATCGATGCCGACTTCCCGGGGGCGAAATACGGTCCCGATACGTTCGTCGTGGTCGAGAAATGGGAGAGCGCCGATCATCTCAAGGCGCACGCGGCGTCGCCGCATATGGCGGCGTATGGTGCGAAGACGCGCGAGTTGCTCGCCAATCGGGAAATCCACGTCATGGCCCCGGCCGGGTAGGCACATTGATCCCGCCCTCTCCCGCGCCAGCGGGACAGGGCGGAATGAGGCGCGCAGGGAGAAGACAATGGATCTCAGCCTGTCCGACAAGCATCGCGACCTGCAATTGCAAATCCGCAGCTTCATCCAGCAGCATGGCCACAAATCGCCGAAAGTTGGCGGCGGGCGCAAACGGCCGGACCAGAAGACGCTGGATTGGCAGAAGCTGCTGGTGGAGCATGGCTATGCCGGCCGCACCATTCCGCGCGAGTACGGCGGCTTCGGCGCGCCGACGGACGTGATGGAAACCGCGGTGATCGCTGCCGAGTTCGCCCATGCGAATGTCTATGCCGGCCTCACCAACCAGGGCATCTCCATGCTGGTGCCGACGTTGTTAGAGGTGGGTACCGAACAGCAGAAGCGCCAATGGATCGGCCCGACCATCCGTGGCGAGGTCATCTGGTGCCAGGGCTATTCCGAGCCTGGCTCCGGCAGCGACCTCGCCAACGCGCAGACCAAGGCGGTGCTGCAGGACAGCCACTGGATCGTCAACGGCCAGAAGATCTGGACCAGTTCCGCGCACTATGCCGACTGGATGTTTCTGCTCTGCCGCACCGAGCCGGACAAGCCGAAGCATGAGGGTCTGTCTTATCTTTTGCTGTCGATGCAGTCGCCGGGCCTGGAGGTGCGGCCGCTGAAGACCATGACCGGCCGCAGCGAATTCAACGAGACGTTCTTCACCGACGTGAAGGTGCCGGCGGACCAGATCGTGGTTGGCCGCGGCAAGGGCTGGTATGTCGCCAACGTCACGCTGAAGCACGAACGGCTGATGATCGGCGACGCCGGCAAGATGACGCACCGGCTGGAGCAACTCGTACACCTGTTGCAGAATACCGAGATCGATGGCCGCAAAGTGATCGCCATCGCCGAATACCGCGACCGGCTGCTGAAACTGCAAGGCGAGGTGCTGGCCTGGAAGGCGCATAATCTCCGCCTGCTGACCGAGGCCGCGCAGGGCATCGATTCCGGCGTCAAGCGGATGATCGTCAAGTATGGAGGGACCATGCTGGGGTTCCGGCTGGCGTCGCTGGCGGTAGACGCGCTGGGCGCGGCGGGGCTGCCCTATGAACCGCAGGGCGAGGACGCCGAGGACGACGACGCCACCACCTGGAACATCGACTACATCTACGATGTTGGGCTGATGATCGGTGGGGGTTCGAACAATATCCAGAAGAATATCATCGGCGAACGCGGCCTCGATCTACCGCGTGAGCCAAAGGTGCAGACCGCCGCTGCGATCGGGAGACCCTGATGGAATTCGCCCTCGGCCAGGAGCAGCGCCTGTTCGATGATTCGTTGCGGGGTTACCTGGCGGACCGACTGCCGATGGAACGGCTGCGCTCGCTGGCGGAAACCGGCAACGGCTTCGACACCGAATTGTGGCAGGGGCTGACCGAACTCGGGTTGCACGGCCTGCTGGTGCCGGAACGGTTTGGCGGCGCCGGGCTTGGCGTGCTGGACGCGGCGGTGGCTGCCGAGGCGCTGGGCAACGCCGCCGCGCCGCTGCCGTTTGCCGGCACGGTGATGGCGACGCTCGCGTTCATGCTGTGCGCGACTGAAGCGCAGCAGGGCGACCACCTGCCGTCGATCGCAGCCGGTGAATCTCGTTTCGCCGTCGGGTTCGCCGGTCTCGCCGGCCAGACCGGCGCCGCGAGCGTGACGCTGGACGGCGATCGCCTCTCCGGCCGGCTGACCGCGGTGATGGACGCCGGCGCACCGACGCACCTGTTGGTCTTCCTGCGCGACGGCACCGCAGCGGTGACGGACGCCGCCGCCGCGACGCAGACCATGCATCGCAGCCTCGATCGCACCCGGCCGCTGACCGACATCACGTTCGACAACGCACCGGCGCAACGGCTGGACGCCGCCAACGACAAGCTTGCGGCGGCGCGGCGCGTGCTGGACGCCGGGCGGATCATGCTGGCCGCGGACACACTCGGCGCAGCACAGCACATGCTGGATCGCGCGGTGGCCTATGCCAAGGAGCGCGTGCAGTTCGGCCGCATCATCGGCAGCTTCCAGGGCGTGAAATACATGCTGGCGGATTGCGTAACGATGCTGGAGCCGTGCCGCGGCCTGGTCTGGTACGCCGCGCATGCGCAGGATGCGATGCCGGACGAGGCGCGGCTGACCGCGCTGCACGCCAAGGCGCATCTTGGCGATGTCGGCCGGGATGTCGCCCGCATTGCCACAGAAGCCCATGGCGGCATGGGGTTCACCGACCTGCTTGGTCTGCACTACTGGTTCAAGCGCATCAGCTTCGACCGCCAGGTGCTCGGCGGACCGGAACGCTGCCGCGAGGAAGCCGCCGAACTGCAAGGTTGGACATTGCATGCCTGACATCGATATCGCGCCGCTGCGCGCGCAACTCGGCCGCAAGATCGTCGATGAGGACGTGGCGACCGAGGCACCCCTACGCGGCATGACCGTCACGTTCGATCGCGACGAACCGCCGCCGCGGCACGGCGAACCGGTGCCGCCCGGCTGGCACCTGGCGTATTTCCCGGAAGCGACGCGGCGGCGCGAACTTGGCGAGGACGGGTTGCCGCTGGAACGCGGCGCCTTGCCGAAAATGCCGTTGCCCCGGCGCATGTATGCCGGCGCGACGCTTACCTTCCACGCGCCGATCCTGGTCGGAGATGCATTGCGGCGGGAAACCGAATTCAGCGACGTGCAAGTGCGTCGGGGCAGCACGGGCACGCTGATCCTCGCCACGCAGACGCGGCGCATCTACACGCCGCGCGGCCTGGCGATCACCGAAGACGGGCACAGCGTGTTTCGCGAGGCGGTACCTCCCGGCGCGCAATCGGGCATTCCGAAGCGCGAGACTCCACCGGAAGCTACGGTCTGGCGACGCGTGCTGGCGCCCGACGCGGTAACGCTGTTCCGCTACTCCGCGTTGACGTTCAATCCGCATCGCATCCATTACGATCGGCCCTACGCCATGGGGGTCGAGGGCTACCCCGGCCTGGTGGTGCACGGACCGTTCTCGCAACAATGTCTGCTCGATCTGCTGCGCGATTCCGTGCGGCGGCCGATCAAGCGTTTCGAACTGCGTGCCCGCGCGCCGTTGTTCGATACCGCACCGTTCAGCGTGGTGGGCCGGCCGGTGGGCGATGCCGCCGCGGAACTCTGGGCGATGACACCGGAAGGCACCATCGCGATTCAGGCGACCGCGACGCTGGGTTAGGGCTGCAGACGACCCAGCCGCGCCTGGCGCGCGAGGCGCGGTCCCTTGGCGACCGACAACATCACGTCCATGTCGGCCAGCAGACGGTCAAGCGCCGCGTCACCAGGCGGTCCGAACTGTGTTTGATGCGTGCGCACGCGGTGCAGCAGTTCCGCCGCCAGAACATGCAACCCGACCAGCGTCGCGGCCTTGTCGGCCAGGCGGTTCGCGTCCAACGCAGCGACCACCGCCTCGGCAGCGTCGGCGAAGACCGCGGTAAGCGCGGTGATCGCGCCGAGCGACAACGCTGCATCGTCGTTGACCTCGCCTTGCGTCGCGAGCCGCATCCACAGGAAGCGAAAGGCGCCGAGCAGGGAAAAAGTGCCGACAGTGTCTTCGATGTCGCGGAACGGGAGGGCCATGGTTTCGTAAGCGGCACCCTCGGGTCCGAGCAATGCCGAACGTGGTACGTGCACGTTGTCCAGCAGCAGGCCGCAATGACGCGACGGGCGCAATGCGTGGAACGCGGGCATGTCCTTCAGCGTCACGCCGGGCGCGTCGTGCGGCACCAGCAAGGCGCTGTAACGCTTGCGGCCGTTGTCTTCCGCAGTGATCGCCAGCACGACGAAAACATCGGCCAGCGGGCCGTTGCTGACCCATGCCTTCTCGCCGGTGATGCGGAATCCGTTGCCGTCCGGTTCGGCCCGCGTGGTCAGGAGTTTCGGGTGCGCCCCGACGCGAGGTTCGGAGATCGCAACGGACGCCGCGCGTCCCAGCCACGACGCGCGTTGGGCTGCGTCACCGAAGCCGGCGATGAACCACCGCGCCACCATCTGGCGTCCGCCCCACACGCCGGAGACGCCAGGAAGGCCGGTGCGTTCGGTCAACGCCGCTTTCGTGCGTGCGATCGCTGTGTAGGTGGCAGCGGGGGACAGCAGGCCGGCTTCCGCCATGCCGTCGAACGGATCGCGTTCCAGGTCGGCACAGCGTGCCAGCCACGTATCGATTTGTCCGGCGATATTGTTCGATGCCGCCCCTGCGAAAGTTCGACCCATTGCCGCGCCCTTTGCAACGTCGTGACCGGGGTTGAAGCCGGACAACGATCGTAGCACCAGTGCCGGTATAGATGCCCGGGTCAAGCCCGGGCATGACGATGGGGCGCAAGCCCGGGCATGACGAGGTCCCCGCGGTCCCCATTGCCAACCCACACCACCCAGGGTGTAGCCTGCCCCCGTCCTGACCCGGACCCACGAAATCAGGAGGACCGGCCATGCTGCTCGGCTATTTCGCGATGCCCTCGCACCCCCCGGAGAGGGGCTTGAAGGAAGGCCACGACTGGGACTTGCAGACGCTGCGCTGGCTCGACGAACTCGGCTACGACGAGGCCTGGATCGGCGAGCATTACACCGCGCCGTGGGAGCCGCATCCCTCGCCCGATCTGCTGATCGCCCAGGCGCTGCTGCAAACGAAACGCCTGCGCATCGGTCCCGGCGGCTTCCTGCTGCCCTATCACCACCCCGCCGAACTCGCGCACCGGGTGGCAATGCTCGACCACTTGTCCGAGGGGCGGCTGAATTTCGGCGTCGCCGCATCGGGGCTGCCAACCGACTGGGCGATGTTCAACGTGGACGGCATGGCCGGTGTCAACCGCGAGATGACGCGTGAGGCGCTCGACATCATCCTGCGGTTGTGGAGCGATGAACCGACCTTCACCCACACCGGGAAATTCTGGACGGTGACGAAGCCGGAGCCGATGTTCGGCTTCCTGAAGCCGCACATTTATCCGGTGCAGCGGCCGCATCCGCCGATTGGCGTCGCCGGGTTCTCGAAGAGTTCGGACACGTTGAAGCTGGCCGGCGAACGCGGGTTCCTGCCGCTGAGCCTCAACCTCAATCCGGCCTATGTCGCCAGCCATTGGGAAGCGGTGGAGATCGGCGCCGCCCGTTCCGGCCGCACCGCGAACCGTAACGACTGGCGACTGGTGCGCGAGGTGTTCGTCGCCGACACCGACGCCGAGGCGTGGAAGCTGTGCGTGGACGGCATGATGGGCCGCATGATGCGCGAATACTTTCTGCCGCTGCTTGGGAATTTCGGATTCCTCGAATATCTCAAGCACGATCCGAACGTGGCGGATTCCGATGTCACGCCGGAATATTGCGCCAGGCACAACTGGCTGGTCGGCTCGCCGGCGACGGTGGCGGCGAAGCTGGAGCGCATCTACCACGAGGCGGGCGGGTTCGGCGGTCTGCTGGTGTTCGGCTTCGACTATTTGGAGAATCCGCAGGCCTGGCACCGCTCATTACAACTGTTCAAGGAGGAAGTGGCGCCGCGGGTTGCGCACCTTGTGCCGGGCAGGAAGGCGGCGGCGGCGTAAACCCGCTGACGCCAGCCACGTCATGCCGACGCAGGTCGGACCCATGTTGACTGGGTCCCGCTTGCGCGAGGATGGCGTGGGCAGACGATCAGCGTGCAGCCTTGTTTCGCGACTGGCGAGTCATGGCCCGCCGGTTCGGTGCACCAAATCGGCAGTGCGCAGTAAGCGATGGCACAGCCTGGCAAAGGCGAAAACGCGCCGCCCACTCGCCCCGCACCGGGGAATCTGGTAGCGTGGAGGGATGTCACGCGTTCTGCACCGTTCCGGCGCCATTCCGCCCGTCGCTGTCACCGGCGAGGGCATCTATCTGCATCTCGCTGACGGGCGCAGGATCATCGACGCGTCCGGCGGTGCGGCGGTCGCCTGCCTCGGCCACGGCAACCGGCGCATTTCCGACGCGATCGGCCGGCAGGCGGCAACGATGGCCTATGCCCATACCGGCACGTTCAGCAGTCAGCCGGCCGAGGACCTCGCGGACATCGTGCTCGACGGTGAACCCGGCGGGCTGAGCCACGCGTATTTCTGTTCGTCCGGCTCGGAGGGCACCGAGGCGTCGTTGAAACTGGCACGGCAATACTTTGTCGAAATCGGCCAGCAGCAGCGCGTGCATTTCATTGCCCGCCGGCAGGGCTATCACGGCAACACGCTCGGCGCGCTGGCGGCGGGCGGCAACATGATGCGGCGCGCGATCTACGAGCCGATCCTGTCGCCGGCGTTCAGCCTGGTGTCGCCGTGCTTCGCCTATCGTTTCAAGCGCGACGACGAATCGGACGCGCAGTATGTCGATCGGCTGGCGGACGAACTGGAGGCCGAGTTCCAGCGGCTCGGCCCCGACACGGTTGCCGCCGTGCTGGCGGAAACCGTGGTCGGCGCGACCACCGGCTGTGTCACCGCCTTGCCGGGCTATTTCCAACGCGTGCGCGCGATCTGCGACCGCCACGGCGCATTGCTGATCCTCGACGAGGTGATGTGCGGCATGGGCCGCACCGGCACGATGCACGCCTGGGAACAGGAAGGCATCACGCCGGACTTGCAGGTGGTGGCGAAGGGTTTGGGCGGTGGCTACCAGCCGATCGGCGGCGTGCTGATCGGGCGCAGGATCGTGGACGCCATCGCGCAAGGCTCCGGCAGCTTCATGCACGGCCACACCTACCAGGCGCACCCGGTCGCCTGTGCTGCCGCCCTGGAGGTGCAGCGAATCATCCGGGGCGACAACCTGCTGGAGAACATCCGCGCCATGGGGGCGCGACTGGAAACCGCGTTGACCGAGCGCTTCGGCAACCATCGCCATGTCGGCGACATTCGTGGCCGCGGCCTGTTCTGGGCGCTGGAGTTTGTCACGGATCGCGGGACAAAAAAGGAGTTCGATCCGGCGCTGAAGCTGAACGAACGTGTCAAGCGCGAGGCACTCACGCGCGGGCTGGCAATCTACCCGATGGGCGGCACGATCGACGGGCGGCGCGGCGACCACGTGCTGATCGCCCCGCCCTATATCGCAACGCCCGCCGATATCGACACGATCGTCGATCAGCTTGGCGATGCGGTGGACGCGGCAGTGTAGTACCAACCGCCCACCGTCATGGCCGGGCCTGACCCAGCCAACTGCCCCTCGCTCTTCCGTGCGTCGATGGCCGGGTCAAGTCCGGCCATGACGGTGGGCGTGCCTGTGTCCATGATCCTGCGAAGTAGTCGCATCATTCCGCCGCCTGCTTGACCTCCGCCGCGCAGCCGCCAAATTGCGTGCCATGCGCAATTTCTCGGACCTGACCGAACGCGAAGTCCTCGCCCTGGCGATCGCCAACGAGGAAGAGGACAACCGCATCTACACCGACATCGCCGAGGGGCTGCGGGCGGAGTATCCCGGCAGCGCCAAGGTGTTCACCGAAATGGCCGAAGAAGAGAGCGGACACCGGCACCGCTTGCTCGAGCTGTACCGGGCGAAATTCGGCGAGCACATCCCGCTGATCCGCCGCCAGGACGTGCGCGGCTTCATCCAGCACAAGCCGGTCTGGCAGATCCTGCCGCTGAATCTCGACGAAGTGCGCAACCTCGCCGAGAGCATGGAAACCGAGACGCAGCAGTTCTACCGCCGCGCCGCCGCACGCAGCGAAGATGTTTCGGTCCGGCAGCTTCTCGGCGACCTGGCCGAGGCCGAAGTCCAACATGAGCACCGCGCGGAGCAATTGAGCGACGAGAACCTGCCGGAGAACGTGCGGCGCAGCGAGGACGTGCACGCCCGCCGCGCCTTCGTGCTGCGGTTCATTCAACCCGGCCTGGCGGGGCTGATGGACGGCTCGGTCTCCACCCTGGCGCCGGTGTTTGCCGCCGCGCTGGCCACGCAGAACACCTGGCAGGCGTTTGTCGTCGGGCTTGCCGCGTCGATCGGCGCCGGCATCTCCATGGCTTTCGCCGAGGCGCTGTCGGACAACGGCAGCCTCACCGGCCGCGGCGCGCCTCTGTTGCGCGGCGTCATTACCGGAGCGATGACCACGCTCGGCGGCATCGGGCATACGCTGCCGTTCCTGATCCCCGCGTTCTGGACCGCGATGGCCGTGGCCGTCGGCGTGGTGGTGGTCGAACTCGGCGTGATCAGTTGGGTACGGTGGAAGTACATGGACACGCCGCCGCTGTATGCGACATTGCAGGTCGCGTTCGGCGGGGCGCTGGTGTTCGGCTGCGGGATCCTGATCGGCAGCAGTTAGGAGGCGTCAGACCAGAATCAAATCGATTGATGGCGGAGGATCGCTTCCCTTGTCATGCCGATGCAGACCTTGGTCGTGTCATCTCTGACACGGTTCTTGCCGGACGACCGCCTGGTGTACTGACGATTATGTTGCGATCCGATGGCCGGTTGCCCTGTGCCGCCGCCGGGGTATATGCGCAGGCGGGATTCGCAACGAAGACACCAAGGCGCAGGGGAATAATCCTTGGTGCCTTTGGGTCTTGGCGGTGATTCCTGGCTGCCGGGCTTCGGCGGCCGGGATCGCCGCGTTGTTGTCACCACACCAGGGATCGCTCGATGCTCCTGTCTATCGTCGACGAACCTGCCAGGCAGGGCGTTCGCCACGCGCCGACCACGATCGTTCTGCACTGGCTCACCGCGGTGCTGGTGGCGTCGTTGTGGACGATCGGCCAGACCATCGATTTCACGCCCAGAGGGCCGCTGCGCACCGACTACCGCTCGCTGCACATCGTGCTCGGCGTCACGCTCGGTATCGTACTGATCATCCGGCTGGTGTGGCGTGTGACACGGGGTGGCATGCTGCCGGCGTTGCACCGAGGGCCGCTGCTGGCGATCGCCCGCGCGACGCATTGGGTGCTGTATGCACTGATGCTGGCGACGGTGGGGCTGGGAGCTGCGAATGCCTCGGTGCGTGGCGATGCACTATTCAATCTGGTTCGCGTTCCACACCTGGTTCTCGGCGACCGCGCCCTGGTGCATCGGATCGGCGACTGGCACGCGCTGGCGGCCGATGCCGTGCTGATTGTCGCCGGTCTGCACAGCGGAGCGGCGCTGTTCCACCACGTCGTGCTGCGCGACGCCACGCTGCGCCGCATGCTGGCCTGGCCGCCGCGCTGACGGCGCACCGATTCGCCAAGGTCCGGGCCTCGCCTTACATCGTGGTCCTGCCGGCAAAGCCCGGCATGGCCGACCAGGGAGGCGCACCATGAAGGCACTGACGCAAGCGCAAGTGGAGTCCTATCGCTACAACGGCTTCCTGTTTCCCGTCCCGGCGCTGACGCCGGAGGAAGTCGCGACCTGCCTCGCCGGGCTCGGGCGGTTGGAAACGGCGTTGGGCGCGCCGGTCGCCGAGGCGGATATCAAATGGCGCTCGCACGCCTATGCGCATTCCCCCTGGTTCAACACGCTGATCCGCCATCCCCGCATCCTCGACGCGGTGGAGGATCTGATCGGCCGCGACATCCTGGTGTGGACCAGCACGTTCTTCATCAAGGAGCCGCACTCGCCGACCTTTGCCGCGTGGCATCAGGACGGCACCTATTTCGGCCTGGAGCCGCATGAGCAGGTGTGTGCGTGGGTGGCGCTGACCGATGCGAGCGCGCAGGCGGGGTGCATGGAGCAACTGTCGAGCCGGGGTGCGCCTCGGCAGTTGCGCCACGCGCCGCTGGGCCTGGCGCACAGCATCAACCGCGCCGGCCAGACCATCATGGAGCCGTTCGACGAGTCGGCACCGGTGGCGATGGCGCTGACCGCGGGGTCGTTTTCCTTGCATCATGAACTGGCCGTGCACCGGTCGGCGCCGAACAACGCTTCGCACCGACGGGTGGGGATCGGGCTGAACTATATTCCGCCGCATGTGCGGGTGAACGGGCCGGTGCGGCTGAAGGCGATGCTGGTGCGGGGGGAGGATCGGTTTGGACACTTCGACCTGATCGATCCGCCGGCGGCCGAGCGCGACGCCACGGCGCTGGCGGTACATCAGGAGGTCAGCGACCGGTATCGGGAGAATTACAAGATCCAGGTGCAGCGGCATGAGGCGTTGTACGCGGGGGCGTAGGCGCAGGAGCAGATGCGAAATCCCGGGCATGGCATGCTGCCGCAATGAGCGTCCGCAACCTGGCCGTCTTTACCGTCTGTTCCAACGACGACGTACCGTCGGCCAAGGGTTTGCTGCAAAGGGTAATCCGGCGGCAGTCCTGCTCGCCGCGCGACCGGTGCCGGCGTGATGGGGTGTGAGATGCGCCACGCCACACGGCGCGCGTTTTCCGGTAGAGAGCAGCGAACGCCGTATCATCCGCATTGCCGATGATGCCCGGTTGGCCGTATGAGTCCGCCGCGCCCGGAGGTTACGCATGAAGTACCTGCCGCTCGTCATGACCCGAGGCCTATTGCTCGCGCAGCTTGTCCGCGAGTCTTCGCAGGATCCGCGGCGGTACCGGTCGTGCGGCTGTTGCGGCGCGCGGATGGCGATCACGCCGGATCGGTCCGAACAGATGGCGCGCTGCCCGGGCTGCCTGCGCGTTCAGCGCGTGGCCGAGGACGGGGAGGACCCATGGCGGCTGACCCCCGCCTCGGCCGAAGCGTTGCGCCGGACCAAATCCTGGGTGCGGTGGGTTTAGCCGGTTGCGCGGCCTTGGCACGGCCCGCCGTCGCCGACAGAGCCGAGCAAAAGGAACTTCGGTACACCAGGGTCGACAAGTCGTGCCATTATGGCGTCGTACGCGCCGTCCACCACCTTGAAATACCACGCCATCAGCGACGCCGCGGCCGAACTCGGCAGCGTAGAGGCGATTGGCGGAACCCTCATCGGGTGCCAACCGAAGTTGTTCGGCGGCGCGCCGCAGTGCCTGTCACGGTAGAGTCCGCCGTAACGTCGATCAATGGGCGCCAGAATAGAAGCAAGGAAGCAAGAATTATTTGTTACAGATGCATACAGATGCATCGTGCGACTTCAACGTTGCGTCACGATAACACCTCGCTGAACAGCGTGGCGATGTTGCCGCCGCTTTCGATGATGACCGAGCGCAATTCCCGCCATAGCGGGTCACCCGGCACGATGCCGAGATCCTGGCAGATATCGGCGATAACGCACCGATCGAGCGGCGGCGAACCTCGGCCGCGATGGCCCAGGCGTGGACAGGTAAGCGAGGCGCGAAGCGGCATCGTCGGCACGCCGGGCCGCTGGTGGGCGGCGCGCGGTCGGCGATGAGATGGCGCGCTGCTGCGCGCAGGTGCGGCCTTCGGACGCGCGGCGCGACTGGGGCCCGATCATGCTTCGCGGTGGGAATTTAAACTATTCCCGTATATCAGGGGTGCGATACCGAAAATCGTTTCCTATGACGCCAACGACGTGCCTCTCGCTAGCAAGCCAGCCCAATAGCGACGTTTGCCGGGAGCTGCCGCGCCCCTTGGTCGACGCGGCGCGAATGTCACGCATGACCGCACCTCATTCGCGGATCGCTGATGGCTCCGGCATCTGGACCGTCCGCCGTTCCGGATTGCGGAATGGCCCACACTGGGCCCGGGCCCCGATGTCGGCAACCGACGATCCCACCGGCCCGCGGCCCATCGCGCCAAGGCGCTCCCTCCGGTCCCCCCGCCGTGCTACGTTCCGCGCAGAATCGAACCTGTTCCGGAGAAACGCCCCATGGACGCACCCAAGCCGCGCAACCCCGGCGAGGTGACCGACCGCAACCTCGCGCTGGAACTCGCCCGCGTCACCGAGGCCGCGGCGATCGCCGCGTCCCGCTGGATCGGCAAGGGCGACAAGAACGCAGCCGACGGCGCCGCGGTGGAGGCGATGCGCCGCTCGTTCGACACCATCGACATCGACGGCACCGTGGTGATCGGCGAAGGCGAGATGGACGAGGCGCCGATGCTGTTCATCGGCGAGAAGGTCGGCGCCGGCGGTCCCGCGATGGACATCGCCGTCGATCCGCTGGAGGGCACCACGCTGACCGCCAAGGGCGGCCCCAATGCCCTCGCCACCATCGCGCTGGCGGATCACGGCAACTTCCTGCACGCGCCGGACATCTACATGGACAAGATCGCCGTCGGCGGCAGCCTGCCGGATCACATCATCGACCTCGATGCGTCCGTCGCGACCAACCTGCGCAACCTGGCGAAGGCGAAGAACTGCGCCGTGTCGGACCTGGTCGCCTGCATCCTCGACCGCGATCGCCACAAGGAGCTGATCGCCAAGACACGCGAGGCCGGCGCTCGTATTATGCTGATCAGCGACGGCGACGTGGCGGGCGTGATCGCCACCACGATGCCGGATTCGGGCGTCGATATCTATCTCGGCTCCGGTGGCGCGCCGGAGGGCGTGCTCGCCGCGGCCGCGCTACGTTGCGTCGGCGGCCAGATGCAAGGCCGCCTGATGTACGAGGACGACGCGCAGATCGAGCGGGTGCGCTCGATGGGCCATGCCGATCCGAAGCGCGTCTTCACCTGCGAGGAGATGGCCAAGGGCGACGTCATGTTCGCCGCGACCGGCGTCACCACCGGGGCGATGCTGCGCGGCGTTCGGATCTTCGGCCAGGGCGCGGTCACCCACTCGGTGGTGATGCGCAGCCGGTCCGGCACCGTGCGCTACATCGAGGCGCATCATAACTTCTCCACCAAGTACTGGGGCCACTGGGCGCCCGAGTAATGGAGCCGGTGCTCGGCGTCGGCCGCAGCCTGGCCGGCCGGCGCTGGGTGTGGCGCGTCGGCGAGGATCGCGTCGGGCTCGGCATCGCCCAGCGCATCGGCGTGCCGGAGATCGTCGGCCGGCTGCTGGCGGCGCGCGGCGTGGGGATCGAGGCGGCGTGCGACTTCCTGGATCCCACCCTGCGCGTGCTGCTGCCCGACCCGTCGGTGCTGACCGACATGGACGCCGCCGCCGACCGCCTTGCCCGTGCGGCGCTGAACGGCGAGACGGTGGCCGTGTTCGGCGACTACGACGTGGACGGCGCGTGCAGCGCGGCGCTGATGACCACGCTGCTGCGCGACCTGGGCTGCACCGTGCACCCCTACGTGCCGGACCGCATGACCGAGGGCTACGGCCCCAACGCCCCCGCCCTGCGCAAGCTGGCGGCGCGTGGCGCCACCCTGATCGTCTGCGTCGATTGCGGCACCGCCGCCGCCGAGGCGCTCGACGCGGTGCGCGGCGTGGCCGACGTGATCGTGCTGGACCACCACAAGGCGGAAGGACCGCCGCCGGCGGTGCTGGCCACGGTCAATCCGAACCGGCTGGACGACCGGTCCGGCCTGACCGCGCTGTGCGCCGCCGGCGTCGCCTTCCTGACCGCCGTTGCGACGTTGCGCGCGTTGCGCCGGCACGGCTTCTTCGCCCAGCGCGCCGCCCCCGACCTGCTGGAGTTGCTCGACCTGGTGGCGCTGGCGACGGTCTGCGACATGATGCCGCTGACCGGGGTGAACCGCGCGCTGGTCTGTCAGGGCCTGAAAGTGATGGGGCGCCGCGCCCGCCCCGGCCTGTCCGCCCTGCTCGACGTGGCGCAAACCCGCGACCGGCCGAGCGCCTTCACCTGCGGGTTCGGCCTGGGACCCCGTATCAACGCCGCCGGCCGCATCAGCGAGGCCGATCTCGGGTTGCGGCTGCTGCTGGAGCAGGACCCGGCCCAGGCGGTGGCACTGGCGACGCTGCTGGATAGCGTGAACCGGCAGCGCCAGGAGGTCGAGGCGTCGGTCCTGGAGGCCGCGTTTGCCGCGGCCGAGGCGCAGTCCGCCGCCGGCCACGCCGCCCTGCTGATCTGCGGCGCGGGCTGGCATCCCGGCGTGGTCGGCATCGTCGCGGGCCGCATCAAGGAGCGCTACAACCGGCCAACCTGCGTCGCCGGCGTTGCCGACGGGGTGGCCAAGGGGTCGGGCCGCTCGGTCGCCGGGCTCGACCTGGGCGCCGCGGTGATCGGGGCGCGCCAGGCCGGCATCCTGACGACCGGCGGCGGCCACAGCATGGCGGCCGGTTTCTCACTGGAGGCGGCGCGGATCGAGGCGTTCCACGCCTTCCTGAACGAGCGGCTGGCGGCCGCATCGGCGCTGCCGAGCGCGGCGGACCTGGCGGTGGAAGGCACGCTCGCGGTGGGCGGGGCGACCACCGAGCTGGCGCAGCATGTGGGGCGGCTGGCGCCGTTCGGGGCGGGCAACGAGGAGCCGATCCTGGTGTTGCAGCGCGCGCGGGTGCTGCGGGCCGATCGGGTCGGGCGGGAGGCCACCGCGATCCGCACCTTCGTCGAAGGCGAGGGCGGCGGGCCGCGGTTGAAGGCGATGCTGTTTCGCGCCCGCGACGGCGCCCTGGTCGAGGCTCTGCTGGGGCGGAGCGGCATGCCGCTGCACCTGGCCGGGCACCTGCGCGCCGAGGAATGGAACGGCGCGGTGAACCCCGGCTTCATCATCAGCGACGCAGCCCCGGCCTGAGCGCCGCGCGCTTGACCGTGGAAGGGGGGTCCGCTACCCCACCGCGCCGCCGTCCCCTTCGTCTAGAGGCCTAGGACACCAGCCTTTCACGTTGGTAACACGGGTTCGAATCCCGTAGGGGACGCCAAACGACTTTTGATAGATATTTCAATCACTTAGATTCGGACCGCTCTCGTTTTTGACAAGGCATTTTGACAAGGACATGCTGTTTCCGCAACAGGAAGCTGACCGTGCGGAAACCACCGAACACCACCATTCGGCATCGCCAGCTATGGGCGAGGCTCTACATCCCAGAGGAGGTTCGACCAGACTTCGACGGGCAAAAGCTATTCCTGGCGAAGCTCGGTCCCTGGCCGATGTCCCTACCTACTGCCACGGCCCTGGCT
>Ga0181530_10000214_pt1 | contig 73388 bp, 57 predicted proteins | sample PEATcosm2014_Bin_42_FD_119769 | JGI IMG/M metagenome (GOLD analysis project Ga0181530, IMG submission 119769) | Peatland microbial communities from MTU Mesocosm Facility, Houghton, MI, USA - PEATcosm2014_Bin10_60_metaG | ecosystem: Environmental > Terrestrial > Soil > Wetlands > Peat | place...
GATTCACGATGCCCAGCTTGGCGGCGTGGAAAACCTGCTCCGGGGGGGTGACCACCGCATCAGCCCACAGCCGGATCAGCCGCACCCCGGTCGGATCCCTCGCGTCAAGCGTGTTGTGCCCGCTGTCGGTGCGGCGCACCTGCACCGCCAGCCCGATGATCTGCGCCAACAGCATGGCCAGCAGCACCAGGAGATTCCGATAGCGGGTGAAAAACGAATCCATGGCAGTGAGAGGGACTAGGGTCTAGGGACTAAGGGACTAAAGGACAACGGTTGATCGGACTTTGGAGGATTTCGTTCTGCATGTTGTTTGAACTGTTGAGGGACACCTGTATCGCCGTGTTTTAGCCGGGCCTAGTCCCTCAGTCCCTAGTCCCTCGGTTCCCGGCTAGTCGATCTTGATCTTGCGCAGCAGGCGGAAGTCGGAGAGCATCTTGCCGGTGCCGAGCACGACGGAGGCCAGAGGATCGTCGGCTATGGAGACGGGCAAACCGGTCTCTTCGCGGATGCGCTTGTCGAGGTTCTTGATGAGCGCGCCGCCGCCGGTGAGCACGATGCCGCGGTCGCTGATGTCGGCCGAGAGTTCGGGTGGAGTGCGCTCGAGGGCCACGCGGATGGCGTTGACGATGACGGCGATGCACTCGCCGAGGGCCTCGCGGATTTCGCTGTCGTCGATGGAGATGGTCTTGGGCACGCCTTCGATCAGGTTGCGGCCCTTGATCTCCATGGTGAGCGGCTTGTCCAGCGGATATGCCGATCCGATCTCTATTTTGATATGCTCGGCGGTGCGCTCGCCGATGAGCAGGTTGTACTTGCGCTTGAGATAGTTGGTGATGGCCTCGTCCATCTGGTTGCCGGCCATGCGCACGGAGCGCGAATAGACGATGCCGGACAGCGAGATGACGGCGATATCGCTGGTGCCGCCGCCGATGTCCACGACCATGTTTCCGGAGGGCTCGGTGATGGGTAGGCCGGCGCCGATGGCCGCGACCATGGCCTGTTCGACGAGATACACTTCGCTGGCCTTGGCGCGGTAGGCGGAGTCTTCGACGGCGCGCTTTTCCACCTGGGTGATCTCGGAAGGCACGCCGATGACGATGCGGGGATGGACCAGCATCTTGCGGTTGTGGGCCTTCTGGATGAAGTAGTTGAGCATCTTCTCGGTGACTTTGAAGTCGGCTATGACGCCATCCTTCATGGGCTTGATGGCGACGATGTTGCCGGGGGTGCGGCCGAGCATCTCCTTGGCCTCCTTGCCCACGGCTTCCACTTCACCGGTGTTCTTGTTGATGGCCACAATGGAGGGCTCGTTGACAACAATGCCCTTGCCGGCCGCGAAGACCAGGGTGTTGGCGGTGCCGAGATCAATAGCCAAGTCGCTCGAGAACATACTGAAGAGCGAGCGCAGGCCGTGTGAGCGGGTGGAGCGCGAAGGATAACCGTTCAATGACATAAGGAGATTGCGTCTACCTCAATCCTTATTGTACGGCCAATGGGCGGTGGCCGTAATTTGAAGCCGTCAATGAGGGCGAAGGTAGTCCCAATGCGGTACACTCAGTTGTTTCCCGGTTTGGGACGGCATTCTATGGCCGCTCCGCGTTTTCCATCTCTTTTCGAGGTATTTCCATGGTTTATCCGACGTTTCACAATCTGATTGGCGGCGAATGGCTGCCGGCATTGAGCGGCAAGACGATCCTGAACCTGAACCCGGCCAACCACGCGGACGTGGTGGGGGCGTTCCCGTCTTCCCACGCGGAAGACGTAGAGCTGGCCGTGGCCGCGGCGAAAAAGGCCTTTGCGACGTGGCGGCTGGTTCCGGCGCCCAAGCGGGCTGAGGTGCTGATGCGCGCGGGGCTGCTGTTGCAGCAGCGCAAGGAGCAGTACGCCCACGATATGACCCGCGAGATGGGCAAGGTGCTGGCCGAGACCCGGGGGGACGTGCAGGAGGCGATCGACGAGGCCTTTTACGTGGCCGGCGAGGGACGGCGGCTCTTCGGGCAGACCACGCCCAGTGAGTTGCAGAACAAATTTGCCATGAGCGTGCGCATGCCGGTGGGCGTGGTGGGGCTGATTACGCCGTGGAACTTCCCCATGGCGATTCCGAGCTGGAAGCTGTTTCCGGCGCTGGTTGCGGGCAATGCGTGCGTAATCAAGCCGGCCACGGATACGCCGCTCTCGGTCTACAACCTGGTGCAGGCGCTGGTGGATGCGGGGCTGCCGCCGGGGGTGGTCAATATCGTCAGTGGGAGCGGTTCGGCTGTGGGAAGGTCGCTGGTGGAGCACCCGGACGTGCGCGCCATCAGCTTTACCGGGTCGAGCGAGGTGGGTTCGCTGGTGGCGCAGCGGGCAGCGGCCACGTTCAAGCCGGTGTCGCTGGAGATGGGCGGCAAGAATGCGCAGATTGTGCTGGACGACGCCAACCTGGAATTGGCTCTCGAGGGCGCGCTGTGGGGCTCCTTCGGCACTACCGGACAGCGCTGCACGGCGACCAGCCGCATCTTGCTGCAAAAGGGAATTGCGGAGAGATTTACGGCTGAGTTCGTGGAGCGGGCGAAGAAGCTGAAGGTGGGCAACGGGCTGGAGGAGTCGGTCGAGGTGGGTCCGCAGGTGAATCCGAGCCAGATCGAAACCTCAACGAAATACCTGGCCATTGCGCTGGCTGAGGGGGCGAAGCTGCTGGCCGGTGGGCATCCGCTCACCGAGGGCGCCTACGCCCACGGCACATTCTTTGAGCCGACGGTGCTGGGCGGAGTTACGCCGGGGATGCGGATTGCGCGCGAAGAGGTGTTTGGGCCGGTGGTGAGTCTGATCGAGTTCGATAGCTTTGAGGAAGCTATCGATATTGCCAACTCCATCGACTACGGGCTTTCGACGGCGCTTTATACGAAGGATGTGAACCGGGCGTTTACGGCTATTCGCGACCTGGAGGCAGGAATAACTTATATCAACGCTCCTACCATTGGCGCGGAGGTGCATCTGCCGTTCGGCGGGGTGAAACATACGGGGAACGGGCACCGGGAGGGGCTGGGAGCTATCGACTTCTTCACGACCTGGAAGGCGGTGTATGTGGATTACTCCGACAAACTGCAAAGGGCACAGATCGATAACGCGGAGTGAGAACAGAGGAATCAGCGCGAAATGAGCAGATGGGCTGCTTCGAGCGGGGTCTGATCTATCTCCTCAACCGCGCGTGCAGGGCGACGGCGCCTGCGCGCGTAAGTGTACAGATTGCAGTCAGGTCGCACTTGTAGTGGATATTTGCGGGAGTGTCCTGCCATCTGGCCGCATTGCCTTCTCCGCCAGTCTTGTCGATGAGGAAAGTCTTTCTTGCGATTGTCTGGATGATCCCCCTGGAGGGGTCATACATGACTAATTCGTCGTCTCCTTCGATGGCGAAAGTCGCGGGTTCTTCCGGCGCGTTCTTCTTAGCTTTCTTGCGGGTGGCAGATGCCTTGCGGGCGCCGGATGCCGTGGCGGCGGCAGATGTTCCAGGAGGCGAGGGGTTTCGATCCGCGTGTGCGTTCGCCTGGCGATTCAGCAATTCAGCCTGCTCGTCAAGGGTTGGGAAGTCCTGCGAGAAGCTCCAGAAAGCAATGCGCTCATATGCCTGCCTTGAGCATGGCATATCTCCTTGAGAGCTTATGGATTGAATTTGCCCATCTTGGCCGATGTTATTCTGGAAGATATCCTGACCGTGCTCCCGCTGAAGTTCCAGAGCTTCGGATCGGGCAATATCGATCGCTTGCGCTATCTGGTCCGTGGAAACCTTGCCTGCGCTCGCCGTCCCGGCCTTGGGTTCCTTATCGGATGGAGCAAGAGCCGCAGCTTGCCGGGGATCGTACTTCAACACGATGGTCTTACTGCACAACACAGAGCCGGCGGGATCCTTGAGTTGGATATCGAAAGCAAGTGGACGCGGCGGACTGCTTGCCGCGAGCGAAAACTCTGCATGCTTGCCAGGATCGCTGGGTTCGACCACCAGGTGGTATTTAAGCTTTTTTCCCCAATTTAAGATCAGATGGCCCTTCAGCCCATCCGCGTAGGAGACGACCGATCCCAAGTCGAATGGCGCATGGGAACCGGCCGGGCCCCAGGCAACGGCTGCGAACGCGACTCCAACCAGAATCCCGAGTCCCGCGCCTATCGCGGCGTAGACGTATGTTGGGTTGGCTGCGGGCTTTGAGGGTTCAACGGCGGAACCTTGCTGGGGCGAATCAGCTATTGCGCCGATTGGATTCTGCTGTTCTGCATCCGCAGTCTGGGCGCCTGGATCCGTTTGATCCTCATCCTTTTTCTCGCCTTGGGGAGCTTGCTGGCCGGCGCCCGAGGTGGCGCCGTAGGGCTCTTGCGGATCTTCATCTGTCATCAGGCGGACCCCTTTCCCGGTTGTCCGAATTTCCAAATTTCTGGAATCAGCTAGATTGGACCACGCATTGCCTTCTGCGTAAATAGCAATAAATGGTCAGGGAAATGTCTGGTTACCAGAGCGTGTTTCATCAACATTTTCTCAACCCGTAAACCATTGATTCAGGTGGATATGGCGCCGGCGGGTGGCATTTATGAAACTTAACATCCAGAGCATTCTCATTTCATATGCAGCCCTTGCGTCTGCATAGAAAGTGGTATCTGCCTCCGCCCCAGCGAAGAAGAACTGTCGCTTCACCCCACCGAACAAAGTTCGCCCGGTGGGGACCCCGATAAGGAATGAGCTACTTGACTGTCCGGTTTTTGCAAAGAGCCGGAATGAAAATGCTGTGGCGGGGGCGAGACTGAATCAGCTGGGAATAGAGAGACGTTCGCGGGCGAGCCGCAGATGCGCGTTACTGCGTTTGCGGACAAGGCCGAAAGGCGAACTTTCGGGCCTTTTCCGCAGAATGCAATTCGGAGAGTCTTGATGGAAGCCAGGCCGAAGTCATCCCGGCGCAATGACTACCGCGGGCCGGAGCGCCCAAGAGTTGCAGGGAATCCCCAGCGCCGGGGAGCCGATTCTGTTGGAACGGGTGATCGCCGCGATGGATGCCGTCCTGGGCGCTTGCAGCAGGAGCGAAAGCGGCCGGAGCAACTCACGAAGCTGAGGCCGTTCCGAGCCCCTAAGACCTTGTCCCCTCGAGCACATCTCTAAGCGCAAAACTGGTTTCGAGGCGGGTGACGCCGGGGAGGCGGGAAAGTTCGTTCTGGTGGAGGCGGCCGTAGTCGTCGATGCCGGCAACGCGGACCTGGAGCATGTAGTCGTACTGGCCGGCCATCAGGTGGCAGCTCACGATTCCTTTGGAGCGGCGGATGGCGGTTTCGAAGGCGGCCAGCACCGGGGCCGATTGGCGCTCCAGGGTGACGCGGATGAAGACGGTCATGCTCTTGCCGAGGAGGCGGTCGTCGATCTGGGCGCGGTAGCCGCGGATGGCGCCGGCTGCTTCGAGAGCCTGGATGCGGCGCGAGGCGGCCGAGGCGGACAGGCCGACGGCTTCGCCGACTTCGTAGTTGGTGGCGCGGCCGTGGCGCTCAAGAAAGCGCAGAATGGATTCATCCAGTTCATCGAGGGCGTTGTTTCCGGCCGCAGACGCGTATTGCGTCCCGGTTCCAGGGTACAGCGCGCCTGATTCTTGCGCAAGACGGCTATTCTTGTCACGTTTCGTTCCCATAGGGCATTTTTATCACGAAGTTTGCACACATTGGAAGCCCCTTGCGCCGTAGGATTCTTGGCAGTTGGACCTGGATGCACGCCCGACGCCGGACAGTCCTCCCCCGACAAACAAAACCGGAGCCGGGTCTTCGCAACAGGCGGGTTCTTCCCGGCCGGCATCCAAAGGTTCAGACAGGAGAGACAGCGATGATTATTGGCGTTCCCAAAGAGATCAAGGATCAAGAGTCCCGCGTGGGCGTAACCCCGGCGGGCGTGAAGGAACTTACCGAGGCCGGTCACACCGTGCTGGTGGAGACACAGGCGGGCGAGCAGTCCAGTTTTCCCGATGCGGAGTACCAGAACGCCGGCGCGGAGATGGTGGGCGAGGCCGGCTACGCGTGGGGCAAGGCCGACCTGGTGGTGAAGGTTAAGGAGCCTATCGAAACGGAGTACGTTTATTTCCGCGAGGGGCTGGTGCTGTTTACCTATTTGCACCTGGCGCCGCTGCCGGGCCTGACCGACAAACTGCTGGAGAAGGGTGTGATCGGGATCGCGTATGAGACGGTGCGGGACCGCCAGAATACGCTGCCGCTGCTGACGCCGATGAGCGAGGTTGCGGGCAGGATGAGCGTGCAGGTGGGGGCGTCGTATCTTGAGAAAGAGCGCGGCGGACGGGGGATTCTGCTGGGCGGCGTGCCGGGCGTGCCGCCGGCGCACGTGTGCATCCTCGGCGGAGGAATCGTGGGCACCAATGCGGCGCGGGTTGCGCTGGGGTTCGGCGCCAAGGTGACGCTGGTGGACGTGAACCTGAACCGGCTGCGGGAGCTGGACGACATCTTCGGCGGGCGGCTGTATACGCTGGCGTCGAACAGCTACAATGTGGCGCAGGCTACGAAAGAGGCGGACCTGGTGATCGGCGGAGTGCTGATTCCAGGGACGACGGCGCCCAAGATCGTGACCCGCGCCATGGTGTCGCAGATGAAGAAGGGCGCAGTGATTGTGGACGTGGCCATCGACCAGGGCGGATGCGTGGAGACGGCGCGGCCGACGTCGCACTCCGATCCGAGTTACGTGGTGGATGGGGTGGTGCACTACTGCGTGACGAACATGCCGGGCGCGGTGCCGCATACTTCGACGCTGGCGCTGACCAACTCGACCTTCCCCTATCTGCTGCGGCTGGCCAACCTGGGCGCGCGGGAGGCGCTGATGCAGGATGCGGGACTGGCCGAGGGACTGAACACGTGGATGGGCGTGCTGACGCATCGCGGCGTGGCGGAGAGCCAGGAGCGGGAGTGGACGGCCGCGGCTAGCGTGATTGCCTAAGCGGCACTCGCATTAAGCGAAAACAAAGATTTCTTTCACCGCTTCGACGCGAGACTTCGCGATGCCGGGCCGGAGGGTGAAGAAGTCTGTCACGAGATGAGAATCCGCAAGTTATGATTGCTGGATGAAGTCCATCGAAAGACAGAGAATCGCGCGATGACGACAAGAGTTTTGACGATTGCGGGAGCGGCCCTGCTGTTGGCGGGCTGCGGAGCGTTCGCCCAAGCCGCAGCAGCTCAGGCAGCGGCGATCCCTGCGCCGCCAAAGACGGAAAAGATCCCGGTCACGGATGTTTATCACGGCGTAAACGTGATGGACGACTACCGCTGGCTGGAGAACGGCGACAATGCGAAGGTGAAGGCATGGGCCGCCGCACAGAACGCCTATACGCAGGGCTACGTGAGCAACCTGCCGCAGCGTGGCGCCATCGTCGCCTTTCTGAAGAAGGCGCGGCAGCAGGCGCATGTCAGGTACGGCGGCTTCCAGTATGCCGGCGGGCTGCTTTTCGCCTTGAAGTTCGACCCCGAGAAATCGGCCGCGGCGCTGGTGGTGTTCCGCGATCCCGAGGACAAAGCCAGCGAGCGCACCGTGGTCGACCTGAACACGCTGGCCGCCGGCAAGATCTTCCAGGCGAGTTGGTACAAGCCATCGCTGGATGGGACCATGGTGGGCATGGCGCTGGGCACCGGAGGCAGCGAGGACGCGGCCCTATACGTGTTCGATGTGGCAACCGGCAAACAGATCGGAGAGCCGGTTCCGCGCGTGCAGTTTGCGACCGCGGGCGGCGATATGGCCTGGACGGCCGATGACCGGGGCTTCTATTACACGCGCTATCCGCAGGGCCATGAGCGCCCCGCCGAGGATGCAAACTTCTACCAGCAGGTCTACTACCATGTGCTGGGCACGAGCGCCGCGCAGGACAGGTACGTCCTGGGCAAGGAGTTTCCGCGCATTGGAGAAACGGCGCTGGAGACGGCGCACGACGGCAAGCACATCCTGGTCAGCGTGGAGGACGGCGACGGGGGAAGGTATGAGCATTTTCTGCTTGCGCCCGACGGCAATGCGGCCCAGATCACGCGCTTCGGCGACAAGATCGTCGATATTCAGTTCGGCGCCGACGACAGCCTCTGGCTTCTGAGCCATGCAAACAGCGACAAAGGCGAGCTGGACCACCTTGCAGCCGGCAGCGTGAAGCTGGCGGACGCGGTGCGCGTGGTGGCGCCCATGCGGGGCAGCATCGAAGGCGTCAGCTCCGTAGACGAAATGCGCCGCTTCTGGGCCGCCGATCACGAGTTGTACGTCACGGTGGTAGATGGCGGGCCGGAGGAGATTCTGAAGTTCGACCTGCGCGGCAAGAGCGAGGGCAAGGTTCCGGCGCCTGAGGTCGCGTCCGTCAGTACTCTGGTTCCGCTCTCTGGCGACTCGTTCCTCTACAGCGCGCAAACCTATACCCAGGCCTCGCAATGGTTCCGTTACAACGGCGGGGGTCAGTCCGTCGCATTGCCGTTCAAAACCGAGACCGGCATCCGTTTCGACGATGTGGAAGTGCGCCGCGAATTCGCCACCTCGAAGGACGGAACCGAGATCCCGATGAGCATTTTGATGCGCAAGGGGACGAAGCTCGATGGGTCGAATCCGGCGCTCCTCTATGGTTACGGTGGCTTCGGCATCAGCCTGGGCCCCTATTTCGCCGGCGTCTTTGGCCGCCTGTGGCTCGACCAGGGCGGCATCCTGGTGAATGCCAATCTGCGCGGCGGCGGCGAATACGGCGAAAGCTGGCACACCAACGGCAGCCTGCTGAACAAGCAGAACGTCTTCGACGATTTCGCGGCCTGCGCGCAGCACCTGATTGCGGCCGGGTACACATCGCCGGAGCACCTCGCCGTCGAAGGGGAAAGCAACGGTGGCCTGCTGATGGGAGCAGAGCTGACGCAACACCCGGGGATGTTCCGGGTGGTCCTGTCCGGGGTGGGCATCTACGACATGTTGCGCGTGGAACTGGACCCCAACGGGACCTTCAACGCCACCGAGTACGGGACGGTCAAGGATGCGGCGCTGTTCAAGGCCATGTACGCCTATTCGCCGTACCACCACGTTCAGGCAGGCGTGAAGTATCCGGCGATACTGTTTTTCGCCGGCGACAACGACCATCGCGTGAATCCCGCGCATTCGCGCAAGATGACCGCGGCGTTGCAGGCCGCAAGCGCGTCGGGGCTGCCCGTGATGCTGCGCACCAGCGCCAACGCGGGACACGGCATCAGCACCGACAAGGATGAAGCGCTTGAGGAATCGGCCGACATATACAGCTTTTTGTTCGCGCAACTGGGAATGCAGATGGCGCCCAATCCTTAGAGCTGTCAGGGGAGAATAGGGCGTCCCCATTTGCATGAACGATGCTTCACACGGAGGAAACCATGGAACGGCGTCAGTTTCTTGCTGCTTCGATTGCGACTTCAGCTATTGCGATTGCGGGGGATGGGAAGGCGCAGGCGCCGGCGGGGCGAACGCGCGAGTTCTACCAGATGCGCCGCTATAACCTGCAAAGCGGTCCGCAGACGAAGGTGACCGAGAGCTACTTCGGGGATGTGCTGATTCCGGCGCTGACCCGGATGGGGATGGGCCCGATTGGCGCGTTCCGGCTTGATGTTGGACCGGAGACGCCGGCGTTCTATCTGCTGATTCCGGGTTCTTCAGTGGAAGCTCTTGCAGAGTTGGATCTGCATCTCGGCCAGGATGCGGGCTTCGTGAAGGTTGCGGAGTCGTTCTGGAATGCGACGGCGGCGGCGCCGGCGTTCGAGCGCGTGGAGAGCTCTCTGCTGGCGGCGTTTGAGGGCTGGCCGAAGTTGACGCCGCCGGCGGCAGCGGCCACCAAGGGCAAGGGCATCTTTCAACTGCGCACGTATGAGAGCCCCAGCGACGGGGATCACGTTCGCAAGGTGGAGATGTTTCATTCGGGGGAGTTCGAGATCTTCCTCAAGGCTGGGTTTCATCCGGTGTTTTTCGGCGACACGCTGATCGGCGCGCGGATGCCGAACCTGACCTACATGCTGAGCTTTGCCGACCAGGCGGAGCTGGAAGCGAAGTGGGACGTTTTCCGCAACGATCCGGCATGGAAGAAGCTGTCGACCAGCCCGCGGTTCAGTTCGGATCAGCTTGTGACGAATATAACGAATCTGATTCTGAGCCCGCTGGGGTGTTCCCAGATCTGAAACGTGGAAGAGACCGGAAGAGTGGCGCCGTTGTTTGGAAGAGTGCAAAAATGTTGCAGTCCAGCGACGATTTTCCAGAGTTCATGAAGCATCCTGCAAACCTGATCGCGAAGTCCGATCAAGCGACTCCGGGCGTTGAGGGCTATGTCTTCGACGGCGCAGACGGGAGCCGGATGGCGTTTTGGACTTGCCGTGAAACTGCGGCATCGGCGGAACATGCCCATGATTACGACGAATACCTGATCGTTGTGCAGGGCTGCTACACCCTGATCATTCAAGGCGAGCGGATTCCGTTGCAGGCCGGGGAGGAATATCTCATCCCGCGCGGTGTGCCGCACAGCGGCGAGGTTCTTGCTGGAACGAGAACGATCCATGCATTCGGCGGTCGGCGTGCCCACCGGGCTCAGGGCTCCTGAAAGTATCCTCATCGGCTCGCGCGCTGCGGGCGCAAGGGAACGGAGCGCGGAAAGCGGGCGCAAGATTCTTGTTGACAGATAAATCTAATAGGCATATATCTAATAGAAATATGGCGAAACGATCAAGTTCGAGCATGGAAGTGCTTCTGGGCCTGCTGACGATCGAGCCCATGTCGGGCTACGACCTGGGGCTGACGATCCGGGGATCGGTCGGTCACTTTTGGAACGAAAGCTACGGGCAGATCTATCCCAACCTGAAAAAGCTGGCAGGCAACGGGTTTGTGACCGCGAAGACGGAGCGGCAAAAAGGCAAGCCGGACCGGCGCATCTACTCGATCACGAAAAAGGGACGGGAACGATTGACGGAGTGGCTGGCGGTGCCGCCGCAAGCGGAGATTCCGCGCAACGAATTGCTGCTGAAGCTGTTCTTTGGCGAGCAAGTTCCCGCTGAAATCCTGATTGGATATGTGGAGCGCATGGCGGAGGAAAGCCGCACGCTGCTGGAGTTGCTGGAACGGGCGGTGCGCGAGGAGATCGACAAGAACCGGCACTATCCCGGCGCGCCCTACTGGAGAATGGCCGCACATTTTGGACAGATGGAAATGAAAGCGCACCTGCGCTGGGCGGAAAAGACGTTAGCCGAATTGAACAAGATAGCCAGGAAACAGCGGAAGTCTTCAGAGACCCGCCAGGAGAAAAGACATGCAGGCAAATGAGATGTTTGCGGCAGCGAATTCAGATGGACGCGAAGGACCGAAACAGATCGCATCGTGGGCACACCTGGCGGGCTTTCTTCTGATCGGGGCGGGCGTGGTGGCGTTGGGCTTTCTGGCTCAGCACGCACCCACCGGAGGCGGCGGAGCTGCATCCGGCCAGCTTGCCAGCCACAGCAAAGCCATCCCTATTTACCTGGGCGCAATCTTCATGGACTGGGCCCTGCTCTATTACTGCTGGGCCGGCGTGCATAAGCGCGGCGGAAACCTGAGAACGCTTTCGGGCGGGCGCTGGACCTCGTGGAAGAGCGTCGCGGTGGACCTGGGGATTGTGTTGCCGTTCTGGGTGTTATGGGAGGGCGCGGCCTATGGCGTCCACTGGCTGCTGGCGCCGAGGCTGCTGGGAACAGACAGCGCGAAGACCGTCGACAGCCTGTTGCCGCAGAGCCTGCTTGAAATCCTGGTTTGGATCGGGGCCTCGATTACCGCCGGCGTTTGCGAGGAGATGGCATTTCGCGGCTACTTGCAGCGGCAGTTTTACGCGCTGGGCGGCGGCATTGTGGCGGCCGTGCTGGGGCAGGGATTGGTGTTTGGCCTGTTTCACAGCTATCAGGGCTGGAGGAATGTGATCGTGATCAGCGTGCTTGGAGTGCTTTATGGAGCGCTGGCCGCGTGGCGCGGGAATCTGCGTGCAAACATCGTCGCGCATGCATTTACCGACGTTTGGGAGGGTTGGCTGAAGTTTGTGGTTTGGAGGTAGTCCGGCAGCCTCGCCAGCGATGGCTGGGTTGTGTCTTCCTTTGTCTTTGTGCAGGGAATGGGTGGAATCCAAGGTCTCAAAATCGAGACCTGGGGCACCCGGCTGACCACTGACGACTGACTACTGACGACTGCCGGTTCTATAATCGGCGCATGTCGTTCTTAGGCGATCCACGGCGGCGGACGATTGCCCTGCTGGGAGGCGGGGTGTTGCTGGTGTTCGCGCTGCTGGGGGCGCTGCAGTGGTTCAACACCTCGGGAGTGGGTTTTCTGAATCCCGAGACATCGGGAGAGACGCTGATCTTCACCGCTCTGACGGTGCTGGTGTTTCTGCTGCTGGTGGCATTGTCGATGCTGCTGCTGAGGAACATCCTGAAGACATATGCCGGGCAAAGCAGCAGCGCGCTGGGCTCGCGGCTGCGCACGCGGATGGTGCTGGGTGCGGTGATGATCGCGCTGTTGCCGGCGATTTTCATGTTTCTCTTCAGCTTCCAACTGCTGAACCGGTCCATCGACCGCTGGTTCTCGCCGAACACGTCGGAGTTGCGCGAGGATTCGACGCGGGTGGTGCTGGAACTGGCGCAATATGTGACCGAGAATGCGCGCGTGGAGGCGGAGTCGATTGCGGCCTCCGGGGCGCCGGACAAGGAGCTTGCGGCGCTCCAGGACGAACTGGGTTCGCACCGGATTACGCTGGCTGGCGGGTTTGCGGTGGTCTACAGCAAGGATCTGCGCACGATGGCAAGTTTTCAGGCTCCGCCGGAGCAAAGCCAGGCCAGTTTGCTTCCCTGGCTGCCCGAAAAGACCGAGGAAGGCAAGCTGGGAGCAGCGGTTCCGTTGCGCGGGCCGCTGACAGCCAATCTGCTTTCCACGGCGCGGCGCGGCGATGAGGCGGTGTTCAAGGTGGGGGGGCAGGAGTACGCGCTGGGGATGTCGGCGACGGCATCGGGCAAGGTGGTGGTGGTGGCGCTGCCGATGCCGGTGGGATTAAGCCAGACGGTGGTGCGCATCCGCGCCGGGGCAGACGAGTATTGGGAGCTGTTTCGCAAGCGCCACCAGATTCGCACCATATTCGTTTTGCTGCTGCTGCTGATCACGGTGTTTGTTTTTTTCTCCAGCGTGTGGCTGGCGCTGTTTTTGTCCAAGCAGATCACGCGGCCGGTGGAGGCGCTGGGCGACGCGATGGACGAGATCGCGGACGGCAAGTACGACCATCGCGTGGCGTTGGTGGCCAGCGGGGAGATGGGCGACCTGGTGCGGTCGTTCAACCACATGGCGGCGGACCTGGAGACGAGCCGTTCCCTGGTGGAGAGCTCGTCGGCGCAACTGACGGCGGCCAACCTGGCCGTCGAGGAGCGGCGGCGGGAGCTGGAGACGATCGTGGAGACGATTCCCAGCGGCGTGGTGACGCTGGATGGAGCGGGCTTCGTGCTCCAATCGAATCGCGCGTTTGCGGCGCTGATGGGACGGCGCGAGGACGTGCGCCTGACCGGAGAGCGAATCGAGACGCTGTTTCCGGCCGAATGTCTGGAGGATTTGGCGGGGGTGATCCGGCGCGGGCACCGCATGGGCGCGGCATCGACGGAGATCGAACTTCTTGCACGGGGCCGCACCATCCATTTTGCCGTTACCAGCGCGCGGCTGGAACTGGTGCACGGCGCGGCGGGGACGGTGCTGGTGGTGGAGGACATGACCGAGCTGTTGCGGGCGCAGCGACAGTTGGCGTGGAAGGAGGTGGCGCAGCGGGTGGCGCACGAGATCAAGAATCCGCTGACGCCCATCGCTCTTTCCGCGGAACGGATCGGCAGGCACCTGGAACGCGGCCAGCCGGACTCGCCGCAGGTGATCAGGAAGTGCAGCGAGGTGATTCTGGGCTGCGTGGGTACGTTGCGGACGCTGGTGGACCAGTTCTCGGTGTTGGCGCAGTTTCCCTCGCCGCAGCCGCGGGCCTGCGACATGAATCGAGTAGCTGAGGAAGCGCTGGCGCTGTTTGCCGGCCGCCTGGACGGCATTACGGTGGAGTGGGATCTGGAACCGGGGTTGCCGCCGGTGCTGGCCGATCCGGAGGCGATCCGGCGCGCGCTGGCTAACCTGGTCGACAACGCCGCCGAGGCCATGCAGGGCAGCCTGCTGCGCGTGCTGGGGATTCATAGCTCGCTGAGCGAGGATGGCGGGTCGGTGGAAGTTGCGGTATCCGACACCGGTCACGGGCTGACGGACGAGATACGGGAGCGGCTGTTTCTTCCCTTCTACTCGACCAAGCATCGGGGCACGGGGCTGGGCCTGTCGATCGCGGCCAAGATTGTGCAGGAACACGGTGGCTCGCTGCGCGCGGAGTCCAATAGCCCCAAGGGCGCGCGGTTCCTGCTGCGGTTGCCGTTGATGGAAAACGGCGCCGGAGCGCAGTCGGCGCTGGAAGGCAGCACGGTTGCCAGCCTGAAGGGATTGCCCTGATGAATCACGTGCTGGTGGTGGACGACGAGGCGGAGATTCGCAATTCTCTGGAAGAGATTCTGCGCGAGGAGGGCTACGGGGTGGCCACGGCGGCCACCGCAACCGAGGCCCTGGTGCTGTTGCAGGACGCGCCCTACGACGTGGTGCTGCTGGACATCTGGCTTCCCGACCGGGACGGGCTGGACGTGCTGGCCGACATGCACGTGCTGGCCGCGGAGATGCGGCCGGAGGTGGTGATCATCAGCGGCCACGGCACCATCGAGGCGGCGGTGAAGGCCACCAAGCTGGGCGCATACGATTTTCTGGAAAAGCCGCTCTCGCTGGAACGTACGCTGATCGTGCTGAAGAACGCGGTGGAGGCGCGGCGGCTGCGCACGGAAAACCTGGAATTCAAGCGGCAGTTCAGCGTGGGGTCGGTGCTGACCGGCGCCAGCGTTCCGGTAAAGGCGCTGCGGCAGCAGATCCGGCTGATGGCGCCCACCAATGGACGGGTGCTGATCTACGGCGAGTCGGGCACGGGCAAGGAGCTGATTGCGCGCTCCATTCATGCCGAGAGTTTGCGGCGGGATCGCGTGTTCGTGGAGCTGAACTGCGCGGCCATCCCCGAGGCGCACATCGAGGCCGAGCTGTTCGGCTACCGGCACGGGGCGCAGCCCGGCGGACCGGTGGAACAGCGCGGCACGCTGGAGCGCGCCGACGGGGGAACGCTGTTTCTGGACGAAGTGGGCGACATGAGCCTGAAGACGCAGGCCAAGGTGCTGAGTGCGCTGGACGACCAACTGTTTACGCCGGTGGGCGGCACGCAGCCGCTGAGAGTGGACGTGCGGCTGATCGCGTCAACAAATAAAGATCTGGAAGAGGAGATCGCCAAGGGCAACTTTCGCGAGGATCTGTTCTACCGGCTGAACGTGGTCCCGTTTTTTGTACCGCCGCTCAGGGAGCGGAAGCAGGACATTCCACCACTGGCGATGGAGTTTCTGGCCGAGTTCGGCCGCCAGTACGGACGCCCGCGGATGGAGATCGGCGAAGAGGCGCTGGAGACGCTCGCCGCATACCGCTGGCCGGGCAACGTGCGGGAACTGAAAAATGTGATCGAGCGGGTGATGATCCTCAATCCCCGCGTGCTGCGCATCGAGCGCAAGCATCTGCCGCCGTTGACGCACAAGGCGGGCACGCGCTCGACGGAGGAGTTCTCATCGCTGCAACAGGCTCGGGACGCGTACGAGCGGGAATACATCCTGAAAAAGATTGAAGAAGCGCGCAATAACGTAAGCCACGCGGCTGAATTGCTGGGGCTGGAGCGAAGCCACCTGTATCGCAAGATGAAGGCGTTGGGGATCAGCGTCAGAGAGTAGCGTCTGTCCGGAAGCGGACACGGGTTTGCGAATCTGGACAGCCGGTGAGTTGCGTCCCGTTCGTAAGCAACGGCTATCCCCTTGCAGATGAGGTCCTTGAGAGACTGTCGACAGGCCGGAGCTTTGGCAGGCAAATTGCCTGCTATTTGACGGGAAGAAACCTGCACGGAGGTTTGCGATGGCCTATTTTGAGCGGGTTCGCGATGTGGTTTCAGGGCCATTCAGCCCTGACGTCATCCAGCAACGGACGGCCGCTGGATGGCAGATGGTCTCCATCGAGTGGCGGCGCGAGCTGCCCGACGCGGAGACGCCGCCGGAGGGTGGATTCGACGAGGACATCCCCTATGGTCTGCGCGTTTCCGACGACTGCAAGCGGCTGGAGGTCCATCCCAGAGAGCACCAGGCGCTGATGCTGATGATGGAGTTGCTGGTGCAGGACTTCTCCTATTCCAGCATCGTGAGCGACCTGAATGAGAAAGGTTTCCGGATGCGGGACGGGCGGCCGTGGAGCCGGGTCGCGGTCTTCAATATGATTCCGCGCCTCATCGACGTCGGGCCGCGATTCTTCAACTCCGACGAGTGGGAGAAGCGGCGGCAGAGATTCTCGCGGGCCAAGGCGCCAGAGGGCCTGTAGAGGAACTCTCGAATTCACCGCAGATACGCTACTTGTAAATCGGTCCCAGGGATGCGGGGTTGTCGCCTAACTGCGGGTCGACGCGGAAGTCCCAGACGGACTGGTTGATGTCGGAGGCGGAGAGGATTTCGACCAGCGCGTATTCGCCGATGAGGAGCGGCTTGCCGGGGGAGATTTTGAGCCAGTGCTTGCCGGGAAGGACTTCGACCTTGGTGGGAATCACGTCTTCGTCCTGGGTGACGGCGCCGGTGGGGCTCATGTGGATGGCGCCGACGATGCGGACGGTGCGGCGCTCGTCGACGCGGACGATGGCGAAGCCCGAGGTGGCCGAATGCGCTCCATGCTTGCGGCTGGCCACCTCTTTGGCGCCGCCGGTGTTGACGGTGATGGCGTGGGAGATGACCTGCTCGGTGTCGTCGGGGGCGTTGAGGGAGAGATAGAGGACCGGATCGTTGACGTGGAGGTGAACCTTGGCGTGCGCGCCTTCGAGCTCCAGGGTGGCCTTGGCGCCGGCCATGGGGTTGAGGGTGCTGAGGCCGTGTTTGGTCTTGGCAATTGCGCCGAGTTCGTTGGGCAACAGCTCGACCAGCTCGGGAGTGCCTTGAAAGGTATCCATGGCAAAGACGCCGTCCTCGTCGGGCAGTTCGAGGCCCTTGGCAACTTCGGGGCGGCGGGCCTTTTGTGCGTCGCGCTCGGCGGCTTCTTCCTTGTCGATGTCTTCGGCCTCTTTCATGGCTGGAGAGGCTTCTTCGACCTGGTTGGCGTGGTCGCGCTCCCACTTGCGCGTGGCGTCCCAATCCACCAGGTCCACGGGCAGTTCCTCCCATTCGCCACTGCGCTCGATGGAGATGTAGCGGACCCGGTCGCCGACGATCTCGTACTTGCGGACCAGTTGATAGGTGCCGTCCTTGAGGATGAGGCGATGGTTGGTGGCCATGCCGGGGACGTCGGGCTTGAGGGGAAGGGTTTTCTGGGCGCGGACTGCGGAAGCGGACGAGGCCAGGAGCAGGATCGCCAGGAAGCATGTGAGCAAGCGCCGCAAATAAGGAAAATGGGTCATGGGGCTACAGTGCGGGTGAACTGCCACCAGTTTAGACGAACGGGACAAGGGTGCGTTGGCTGCTTGAAGGGGAGAAAACCGAGCCCAAAACCTAACCCTTTCGGGTTCCCGTGCATCCAATGTGTGTATTCTTAATATGAGGGATGGTAAATTGACGGGAATTTGGGCACATTGGAGCGGGAATCGCCGCGCAAAGCCAGGGGCTTTGCCGATGGCGACCGTGGTGTGCCTTGTCCTGCTGGCGCTGCTCACCGTGGTGCAGGTGGCGCACATGCACCCGATCGACAGCGATGCCGACCATTGCCCCCTTTGCATTGTGATGCATACGGCGGCCCCGGTCGCGGTGACGGCTGCCGTGGTGGTGCTGGTCGAGATCGAGACCCGCGCCCCGGTTTTTGAGGCACATTCGGTCACCCGGCACTGGCATTCCAAGCTCTTTACACGCCCCCCTCCATCTGACTGTTAGCCCATCTCTCCGGATTCTTTCTTGAGCGATGCGTTGGGCCGACCCTGAAACTGCCTCCACCAATGCGAGGCATGGGCGCCCCGGCAGGCGGCTCCTCCGAATCCGGAATCGTTGCACCAGGATTGCTCAGGCGCCGCGGTATTCCCCCCACAGCCTGAATCCAGCAGCCGTCAGCCATCTACAGGAGGTACCCCATGCCGTTCAATCGCGGCACGATTTTCCGCATTCTTCCGGTCCTCGCCTTGATCTTCGCGGCGCTTACCTCGCCTGCGCAAAGCGGCAACGCCGGCGTTATTCGTGGCACCGTCACCGATCCTACCGGAGCCGTGATTCCCGGCGCCGCGGTCCACCTGACCAACCCGGAAAGCGGCCTGGACAGGAGCTCGACAACAGACGCGCTGGGTCAATTCACCTTTTCCAACATTCCCTTCAACCCATACCAGATCGCCGTTTCGGCCAACGGGTTCGGGTCGCTGACCCGACATGTCGAGATTCGTTCGGCGGTGGGAACGAACGTGAAGCTGGCATTGCCGATTGCCGGCGCCAGTTCGACCATCACAGTCGAGGCCCAGGGAGATCTGGTCGAAGACGATCCCACGTTCCACACCGACGTGGACCGCGACGCTTTTGTCAAGGTACCGCTGGAGAGCGCGTCTTCCGGGCTGAGCTCGCTGGTTACGCTCACCACCCCCGGTGTGGCGGCTGACTCCAATGGGCTTTTCCATGGGCTCGGCGACCACGCGTCGAACTCGTTTTCCGTGGACGGGCAATCAATTACCGACCAGCAGAGCAAAGTATTTTCCAACCAGATTCCATCCGATTCGATTCAGTCGATCGAAGTGATCAGCGGCGCGCCGCCGGCCGAGTATGGCGGCAAGACCAGCCTGGTGATTGTGGCGACCACGCGCTCCGGCCAGGGTGTCACGAAGCCTACCGGCAGCGTCAACAGCTCGTATGGCGCTTTCGGGTCGGCCACGGCCGGTGTCGACCTGGCCTATGGCGGCAAGAGTTGGGGAAATTTTGTCGAAGCCGATGGACTCAACTCCGGACGCTTCCTCGATCCCCCGGAGTTTGCGGTCTTCCACGACAAGGGTAACGAGCAGAACGTCTTCGATCGCGTAGATTTGACGTTTAACCCGGCCAACTCGATCCATCTGGACCTGAACTACAGCCGTTCCTGGTTCCAGACGCCCAATGCTTTCCAGAACCTGAATGTGCAGAATGTCGTCAGCGGAGGCACAAGCGCCAGTCCCCTCTTCGGCATCGTGGGAGACACGGACCAGCACTCAAAAATCCAGACGATCAATATCTCGCCCACCTATACGCGGGTACTGAGCACCGATTCAGTTCTCAACATGGGCGGCTATGTCCGCAAGGACTTCTACAATTATTTCCCCAGCGGCAACCCTCTTGCCGATCTTGGGCCGGCGACCCTGCAAACGTCGTCGATCTCGCAGAGCCGCACGCTGACCAACGCCGCAGTCCACTCGGACTTCGACTACTCAAAGGGAATCCACACCTTCAAAGCCGGGGTGGTTTACGGGCAGACCTTCCTGCGTGAGAACGATAACCTGGGCATCGTGGAATCGACCTATCCTCTCAGCGCCCCCTGTATGGACGTCAACGGCAACCCGCTGCCGGGTTACTCCGATCCTGCGGCTTGCGACGGCCTTGTGGCGCTCCAGAATCCCAACTACAACCCGGTCCTGGCCCCATACGATTTGACCCGCGGCGGCCGTGAGTACAACTTTGTGGGCCACACGGATGTAAAAGAACTGGCCATGTACGTCGAAGACCAGATCAAGGCCGGTAACTGGCTCTTCAACCTGGGCATCCGCGGGGACATTTATAACGGTCTCACGTCGGAGCAACAGGCGGAGCCTCGCGTCGGGGTTGGATACCATATCCAGCCCACCAGCACGGTGCTGAGCCTCTCCTACGCACGCACGCTGGAGACGCCATTTAATGAGAACCTGGTACTTTCGAGCAGAGGGTGCTCGAATGCAGTTCTGGCTCCATTGCTCGTCTGCACGCCCGGAGTATCGGGAACCCTGGACCCAGGGTTCCGCAACGAGTTCCACGCCAGCTTGCAACAGGCCTTCGGCAAGAAGGTGGTGGTGAGCGGCGAGTACATCTGGAAGTACACGCACAACGCTTTCGACTTCAGCATTCTGGGCAACACGCCGATCACCTTCCCCATCGACTGGCATAACTCGAAGATTCCAGGCTATGCGCTGCACGCCGATGTGCCGGACTTCCACGGTTTAAGCGCTTACGTTGTGATGTCGTCGGTGGCGGCACGATTCTATCCGCCGCAGGTGGCGGGCGCGGGAGCGACGGTGGGGCAGACGGGGTTGCCTTTCCGCATCGATCACGACGAGAAGTTCAACCAGACCTCGCACCTGCAGTACACGCTCTCGCGCGGCAAGTGGTTAAGCGGCCTCTGGGGCGGATTCAATTGGCGCTATGACAGCGGACTGGTGGCCGGATCGACACCTTGCTACGGGATCACCGATCCAAACACTCCCTGCGGCAACAGCTCAACCACCTTGAACGGTCAACCTGCGATCGCGATGGTGGACACCAACATACCTCCGACCACCAACCCTGTAACCGGGGCCAGCGTCGCGCTTCCACTAACTGCTGACGAAGAGTTCCAGGCAGGATTCTCCTGCAATGGAGTGAAGGCTACGCCCACGACTCCCTTGCCCTCAGTCTGCCCGGCTTCGGAGTTCAGCTCGAGCTTGATCAACGTCCCCGCGCCGAATAGTGGAGACAACGACCACAATCCTCAGCGTATTGCGCCGCGTAACTTGTTCGATGCGTCGCTGGGCAAACAGAACATCTTCCACAAGGAACGCTACAAGGTGGACCTGGACCTGACGGCCATCAACCTGACCAACAAGTACGCGCTGTATAACTTCCTGTCGACGTTCAGCGGAACGCATTATGTAACTCCGCGGGCGCTGACGGCCAAGATTACGTTGAATTTCTAGCGCATCGATAGAATGGGGCGAGCAAACGCAGCTCGCCCCATTCTGCTTTATGGCAAGGGCCATCGAAGGCCATTCCGCCTATATGATCGCTTGAACAGCCCGCCGATAGGACGCATAGACCTCTTCGTCGAAGCAGGCGAAGATCACCTTCTCAATTGCATTGCTTGCATTCAGTTCCGCGACGGTTTCGCGCAGGGCGATTTCGACGGCAAGATCGACGGGGAACCGATAGATGCCGCAACTGATAGCGGGGAAGGCAAGCGTGCGCAGGCTGTGCTCGCGCGCGAGGGCAAAACAGGAGCGATAGCAACTGGCGAGCAGTTCGGGCTCCGAGTGGGCTCCGCCGTTCCAGACGGGGCCAACGGTGTGAATGATATAGCTGGCGGGAAGACGATAGCCTTGGGTGAGTTTAGCCTGGCCGGTCTTGCAACCGCCGAGGAGGCGGCACGCGGCGAGAAGTTCGGAACCGGCGGCGCGATGGATTGCGCCGTCCACTCCTCCGCCGCCAAGCAGCGAGCTATTGGCGGCGTTGACGATGGCATCGACAGCCAGGGTGGTGATGTCGGTGTTGAGAATCGCGATTCTTTCGATCATCGGTTCTGCTCTCTCGATTCGCAGTTTACGATCCGCAACTACTTTTCGCTGTCCAGATTGCTCATCTGCACGGCGTCGTAGCGGGTTCCGGCGACGGCTTCGGCGGGGACGGCTGCTTCGATATCGGCAATCTCCCGCGCGGTGAGATGGACTTCCAGCGCGCCCAGGCTCTCGGCCAGTTGCGCGCGCGTGCGGGCGCCGATGACGGGAACGATGGAGCTCCGCTTGGCCAGCGCCCAGGCGATGGCCAACTGCACCTGGGTGATGCTCTTGCCGTGGGCGCTCTGGCTAAGCCGGGCGACAAGCAGCTGATTCTGGACCAGGTTGTCTGCCTTGAAGCGCGGCAGCCAGGCGCGAAAGTCTCCGGCAGCGGCGGGCTGCGATCCGGAGAGCAAACCGCGCGAGAGCGTTCCATAGGTGGTGGTTCCGATGCCGAGTTCGTCGAGGACCGGGAAGATTCTTGCTTCCGGACCGCGGCTGATGAGCGAGTACTCGATTTGGAGGTCCACAATGGGATGCACGGCTGCGGCGCGGCGAATGGTTTCAGGGCCCACCTCAGAGAGGCCGATGTGGCGCACGTAGCCGGCTGTGACCATCTCCGCAATAGCGCCGACGGTGTCTTCGATGGGTACCGTGGGGTCGAGGCGCGAGGGGCGGTAGATGTCGATGGAATCGACGCCGAGGCGCTTGAGCGAATAGGCCAGCGCGGTCTTGACGGCCTCGGGGCGGCCGTCAAAGCCGAGCCAGGCGCCGCCGGGGGCGCGCTGGGCGCCGAATTTGACCGAGAGCAGCACCTGATCGCGCTGAAAACGGAGCGCGCGGCCGATGAGCATCTCGTTGTGGCCCATGCCGTAAAAGTCGCCGGTATCGAGCAGGTTGACGCCGGCATCGATGGCCGCATGGATGGTGGCGATGGACTCGGAATCGTCGGTTGCGCCATACATTCCGCTCATACCCATGCAGCCCAGGGCGATGGGAAAGACCTCGGGGCCGGTGCGGCCCAGTTTGCGGCGTTGCGCGGTCATGGTGGTCATGGGTGGGCTCCTTCCATCGAGCATCGTAGCTCCGCCGCCGCCGCACGGCAAGCAGGACTTTGACGGGGCTCAAATCAGGGGGCGTGGCGAAGGCGAGGCGTGACCGGAGTGGAGAGTTTTTGCACACAAAGCAACGGTTGCAACCTTCTGAATTCACGACGATTATGATTGGCTTCGCCCGGTCGAAGGCCGGGAGCGGAGATTTTCCGCTTCATTCCCGTCACGAACTCTGCCATACTTGATTGTGCCCACCTGGTACGGCCAATCCCAACAATTCAAGAGCGAGGTTGCATCGATGTCGGCAAAGTATGTCTTTGTGACGGGCGGAGTTGTGTCCAGTCTAGGTAAAGGCCTGGCGGCGGCCTCGATCGGCTGCCTGCTGGAAAGCCGCGGCCTGCGCGTGAACCTGATGAAGTTCGACCCCTACCTGAATGTCGATCCAGGGACCATGTCGCCCTTCCAGCACGGCGAGGTGTTTGTGACCGACGACGGCGCGGAGACGGACCTGGACCTGGGCCACTACGAGCGGTTTACGCACGCGCCGCTGTCCAGGGACAACAACCACACCACGGGGCGCATCTACGAGCAGATCATTCTGAAGGAGCGGCGGGGCGATTACCTGGGCAAGACGGTGCAGGTGATTCCGCACGTGACCAACGAGATCAAGAACGCGATGCGCAAGGTTTCGTCGAACGGCGCGGACGTGACCATTGTGGAGATCGGCGGCACGGTGGGCGACATCGAGTCGCTACCGTTTCTTGAGGCCATCCGGCAGATGCGCCAGGAGCTGGGGCGCGAAAACACGGTGTTTGTGCACCTGACGCTGGTGCCGTGGATTGCCGCCGCACAGGAGCTGAAGACCAAGCCGACGCAGCACTCGGTGAAGGAACTGCTCTCAATCGGGATTCAGGCCGATGTCCTGCTTTGCCGCTCGGAACGCCCCCTCGGCCGCGAGATAAAGCAGAAGATCGCCGCTTTCTGCAACGTGGAGGAGCGCGCCGTGATTGGCGCCAGGACCGTGCCCTCTATCTACGAAGTGCCACTTTGCTTTGCCCAGGAAGGCGTGGACGCGCTGATCCTGAAGTACCTGCACAAGGAAGCGCCGGAGTCCGACCTGACCAAGTGGAGGGAGCTGGTGGACCGCTGCTACAACCCCAAGGATGAAGTTTCCATCGCCATCGTGGGCAAGTATGTGGAGTACGAGGACAGTTACAAGTCTCTGAAGGAGGCGCTGACGCACGGGGCGGTTTCGCAGAGTCTGAAACTGAATATCACCTGGATCGAGGCGGAAGGGTTGGAGTCAAAGACTCCCGACGACCGGAGTTATGAGGCGCAGTTAGAAGGATTCGATGGGATTCTGGTTCCGGGAGGGTTCGGCAAGCGCGGGATCGAGGGCATGCTGAACGCCATTCGCTACGCGCGGGAGAAGCAGGTGCCTTACTTCGGGATTTGCCTGGGGATGCAGACGGCGTGCATCGAGTTTGCGCGCAATGTTTGCGGGCTGAAGGACGCCAACTCGAGCGAGTTCGACCCCGCCAGCCGGCACCGCATCATCTACAAACTGCGCGAGTTGCTGGGCGTGGAAGAGATGGGCGGGACGATGCGGCTGGGAGCGTGGACGTGCAATCTGCAGGAGGATTCGCTGGCAGCCAGGGCCTATGGCGGGGCCACGGAGATCAGCGAGCGGCACCGGCACCGGTACGAATTCAACCGGGAGTACGAGGCGCTGCTGACCGGCGCCGGCCTGCGCATCAGCGGCTCCACTCCCGACGCAACGTATGTCGAGATCGTCGAGCTTCCCGGTCATCCATTTTTTTTAGGCTGCCAGTTCCATCCGGAGTTCAAGTCGAAGCCGCTGGAGCCACATCCGCTGTTCCGGGAGTTTGTGGCGGCGAGTTACAGGAATCGGCAGGGAAGGCTGGCTTCCGAAGCTGCTGATGCTTCTGTTCTAAGCAACGCTTCGTTATCCTGACGGGGGCGAACAGATCAAAGGACCTGCGGGTGGTTCTATTGGGACAAAACGTCCCTTTGGAGGAGACCATGGCTCACTTCGAGCTTCAACCGGAAAAGGAAAAACTTCAGAATTTGGCCGAAGAGTATTGGCTGAAAGCCAGCGAAAAAGAGCGTGAGCTCGAAAAAGCTGTCTTTGAGGCCGGGGAGGCGATCCGGAGAGGCGAGTACTCGCTAGGGCATCTGGAGACCATCGTTCGCTGGAAATCCCCACGTGTAGTTCCTCATCTCTGCAAGAACAACATGGAAGACTTAGAAGCGGCTCTGGAAGTGGCAGCTTCGGCTAATACGCCAACGAAGGATGCATTGGAGGCCCTCATTCAGTTGCATGGCGTGGCGATTCCAGTTTCCTCGGCAATCCTGACGGCAATTTTCCTGGAGCGCTACACGGTGTTGGATTTTCATGCTCTGGAAGCGCTTGGTCACCCACAGCAGGACATGAAGTTCTACGAGGAATATCTTGCGTTTTGCAGACGGTTGGCAGACAGCGCGGAGATCAGACCGCAAGAGGGCCTTCCAGCTCCGACGACACTGCGTGCGCTTGACCGAGCGCTTTGGCGGTGGTCGAAGAACGGCTCGGAGCGTCCTGCGGGATGAACGGCGCTACGCCAGCAGCACCGCCCCCTTCACCTTCCCGGCCAGCGCCCGGTCAAGAGTTACCAGCCTGATCCCGGCGGCCTCCGCGAAAGCCGCGAGATAGCCATCGGCCCACTGCTTGGTTGAGGCTTCGCCCCGGTCTGTGTATTGCCGGAACAGAAGATCGATTCCGCGCGGTTCTTCCATCATCCGGTTTCCGGGATTGGCAAGGAGCGCATCGAACGCCTCCCACGCCTGCGTCTGGGTGAGAACATCCTCCCCCATCGCGCTTCGATTGGTCAGCAGACGAAGCAGCCCCAGTTGGGTGAATCGGCAAAAGTAGGTAACTGTATTGCTGTCAAGCGAGTCTCCCCACTCACTGACCGCGTTGTGATGCGGGTGAATCTCATGCGCCAGCGCAAACCAGACATTCATATCAGGGAAAAGGAATGTAATCGTAAATACCCTCCTCGCCCAGCTTCAGTGAGCCGGGATTCTTGGATCGGAGCACGGGAAACCGCGGGTTGCGATCCTGCTTTGCTGCCGCGCTCCTGTTACGGAGTCTTATCGCTACGCCCTCCAGGATGATCTCCCGAATCGTCGTCCCTTCGGTGGCAGCGGCGATTTTCATTTCACGATAGATGGGCTCTGGAATTTCGATGCTTGTGCGCATATTTGCATATTAGCATATTTATGCTATAACGTGGTCGCGGGAACTCAGCACAAGCCACACATTCACATCAAGGAAAACCGATGAGGTCATAGATTCTCTCATTGTCAATGTCAATGGACCCGGGGGCATAGGACTTTAGGATCGGCTCGGAAAGCCTGGGAAGTGGGGGGTATCCTGCTCATCAATCTCACGCAGTATGCCGCGCAATGCGATTTTGCGGATGGTCTTCCCTTCGGTCGCGGCCTTGATCTTCAGGCGACGAGAGGCTTCGTCTGGGATGTCGAGAGTGGTACGCATAAAAGCATAATAGCATATTCATGTATTTATGGCCGATGATAGGCCGTCGTTTATGGCGTAACGATCCGGTTAGCCAGGTCGGGGGCGACGATAGGCGGCCGGTACAGGTTTGAAGCCTCTGAGGGTGCTGTTCGCCGCGTGACCCCGGGCAGGAACTCTGCGCCCGTCGGACCTCCCAATTTGGCAGCCCGGCCTCCGATCCCGGGAGTCCGTCCCTGGAAGTGTGCTTTTCGTTATTGACAATGGCTTTTGGCGGGGCCTATTGTGTGTTTCGCTTTTATATAGGGAGGACTCGACACCATGGCTCACTTTGAACTTCAGCCCGCAGAATCGGAACTTCAGCAATTGGCGGAGCAGTATTGGGAGAAAGCCGGCGCACGCGAACATCAGTTGGAGAAGGAAGCGTTTGAAGCCGGGGCAGCGATCCGCGGCGGAGACTACTCGCTGGTCAACCTGGAGGTGATCGTTCGCTGGAAGTCGGAACGGATGGTTCATTACCTGGTTGGCAACAGCGAGGCGAAGATCAAGAGGGTTCTGGCGATTGCAGCTTCTCCCGAAACATCGGTGCGGGACGCGGTCGAGGCTCTGACGTCGCTGCGCGGCATCGACCTTCCCATCGCCTCGGCGATTCTGGCAGCAATTGCGCCGGAGCGGTACAACGTGTTGGATTTTCGCGCCCTGGAAGCGCTGGGGCACGCGCGGCACGATGTGGAGTTTTATACGGAATACGTGGCATTTTGCAAGCGGCTGGCGGAGCGCGGGATCGTCGAACCGCAAAACGAACTTCCCGGTCCGACAGCTTTGCACGCGCTGGACCGGGCGCTTTGGGAGTGGTCAAGGAGCCATGTGGATCAGTGTCTTCCTGTGTGAACAGACCGTGGCGCCCGTCAACCCGGTGGAGTTGTTCCTAGCCACCTTGCGGCGGGCGCGGGGCGGAAGGCGCTGAGGAGAAGACCGCAGGCTGTGGGAAGCGGCGCAGGGTCGGGGGAGATTCACTGTGTTGCCGGCGGCAGGCGGCCATTGCCGCGCAAACACAACGGCTGTGCCGGGCGACGTTGGCCGGGAGGGTAGAATCGGCATCGTGAGCAACTGCTTTGAAATCGGGCCGGTGCACGTGGGCGAGGGACAACTGTTCCTGATCGCCGGACCGTGCGTGATCGAGGGCGAGGCGCACGTGCGGACCATGGCGGACGCCATCCAGCGGATTGCGGTTGACCTGGGCATTCCGTTCATCTTCAAGGCCAGCTACGACAAGGCGAACCGGACCAGCGTGAAGAGCTTTCGCGGGCCGGGGCTGGTGGAGGGCGTGCGGATTCTGGGGCGGCTGGCCAGGGATACAGGGTTGCCGGTGCTGACCGACGTACACGAGCCCAGCCATTGCGAGATTGCGGCCGAGGCGGTGGACGTGCTGCAGATTCCCGCGTTCCTCTGCCGTCAGACTGACCTGCTCGTGGCCGCGGGCAAGACGGGACGCGCGGTAAACATCAAGAAGGGTCAGTTTGTGGCGCCGTGGGATATGCAGCACCCGGTGGAGAAGGTGCGCTCGACGGGCAATGAGCGGGTGTTTCTGACCGAGCGGGGGACGAGCTTCGGGTACAACACGCTGGTGGTGGATTTTCGCTCCTTGCCGGTGATGCGGCGTCTGGCGCCGGTGGTGTTTGACGGGACGCACTCGGTGCAACAGCCTTCGGCGGCGGGCGGGGTGAGCGGCGGGCAGCCGGAGTTCATTCCGCTGCTGGCGCGGGCGGCGGTGGCGGCGGGGATCGACGGGCTGTTCCTGGAGGTTCACGACGACCCGGCGAACGCCAAGTCGGACGGGGCGAATGCGCTGGATTTGAAGCTGCTTAAGCCGCTGCTGGAAAGGCTGCTGGTGATTCATGCGGCGGCGGGCAGTGGCTGAATTCGCGCCGGCAGAGTTTACGCTGACAGGTGTCCAGACCGACCGAATATCAGTTCACACGCTTCAGCTCTACATCTCTGCCGTCAAGGTGCAATACCAGCACTTGTGCAGGGACGCCATCCACGGGCTTGAACGAACACTCATCGCTGGAACTGGCCGAGTAAAAGTCCTGCGGACTCTCGGGAAGCAACTCCTGCTTTGGCTCGTCATTCTCCTGGAAATAAAGGTGTCCATCGTCAACGGTTACCGTGAGGATGATATCCGCTGAAAGCGCGTACCGGCCGGTTAGCCTGTTCAATTGTGCCGGAGTAAGGGATACCCGCTTGTGCTCTTTGAGCTTGGGCAGCGGGGGAAGCAGGTTCCAGGGCGTATAGCCCTCCCAATCGAAGGGGAACGACGTCTGACCCAGGATCGAGTCGATAAGGGGCTTGAAGATTCCCTCGCCTTTGGAGCTGTTGGTCAGGATCAGGATGCCGTCGCCGTGCTGGCGGAAGCAGAGCGCGAGATGGCGCCAGCCTTCGTCGTGACCCTCCTTGAAGAAGGCTTTGCCATAGGGCGAGAAGTAAAGGCCCCAGCCGAGACCGTAGCTCAGCCGGATCGCATCGTTGGCGGTGGTGGTCTCCGGGGCGAGCGAGGGGAACTGATGAGCCGAGTGGATGGTGATCTGGCGGTTGAAGAGGCTGCCGGTGGCAGGGATACCGAGGGGCTTGCTGCGCAGAAGCGCGCTGAGGAGCGCGGCGTAGTCGTGCAGGGTGGTCTGCATGGAGCCGGCGGCGGCGGGCGACGAACGGCGCTCCGGGCCCAGGGAGCGGCCGTATTCGTCGTAGCCGTTGGCGAAGTCGCTTTCAAAACGCGGCTCCCAGATCATGCTGGTGCGGGTCATGCCGAGCGGGCGATAGAGGTTCTCTTCCATCAGATCCGTCAGCGATTTGCCGGTGACGGTTTCGACGACGAATTGGGCGAGCTGAATTCCCTCGCCAGAGTAGCCGTAGCGCGTGCCGGGATCGAAGTGGAACTTGAGCTTGCGGTCGTCTTCCAGGCCGCGGAAGTTGGCGAAGCCGCTGGTGTGGCTGAGGAGCATGCGCAGGGTGAGCTTCTTCCAGCGGTCGTCGCCCTGGAGGTCGGAGTAGCCGGGATAGTCGGGCAGGGGCTTGGGGAGGTATGCGGCGATGGGCTTGTCGAGCGAGAGGACGTGCTGTTGGACCAGGCGCATGACCAGGACCGCGAAGGCGGATTTGCTGAGAGAGGCCGAGGTCATCACGGAGTCGGGCGTGAGGGGCAGGTTCTTTTCGGTGTCGCGCAGGCCGTAGGACTTGAGGTAGACAACCTTGCCGCGATGGAAAAGGGCGATGCCAACTCCGGTTACGTGGGCCGACGCCATCAGCTGCGTCACGGTAGCGTCGATCTGAGAAGGGGCAATCCGGCTGCCGTCGGGGCGTGGAATTGGGGGTTGCTGCGCCGCTGCGGAAACCAGCCCCAGTGCGATGCTTAAGGCAAGGGCAAATCGCGGTGGAATCATTTTTCTCAGCACCTATTCTCGGAAGGGTCATACGAGGCAGGGAAAAGAGAAGTTCCCGCGCGAGCGTTGTGCCGGTCGATCCGTTGCTCACTCCCTCGCCGAGTCCTCGGTAAAGATCGATTCGATGGTGGTGTCGAAGAGCTTTGCCAGCTTGAAGGCCAGGGGCAGGCTGGGGTCGAAGCGGCCGGTTTCGATGGCGTTGACGGATTGGCGGGAAACCTGAAGGCGCTCGGCGAGGTCGGCTTGGCTCCAGCCACGCTCGGCGCGGAGGACGCGAAGCCGGTTCTTCATCGGTTCCTCCATAACTGGATGTGCAGGGCGATCAGGGCGGTGATCCAGAACAGCTCGATGTTCAGCACCGGCAGCAAGCCGGGCAGGAAGTTGTACTGATTGAGCGCGCCGAGAACCGTATCCGCGACCATGGTGACGCCGAGGGTCCAGAGCAGGGAGTGGGTGGCCAGCGTGCGGACGAACTCATCGGTTTCCCGCGAAAGGTAGCGCCCAATCACGGCCACCATGCCCACAACAGGGATGGCCGGCAGGAAGGAGAGCGGATAAATGATCGCCTTGCCGGGATGGCTGTGCTCGAAAACCATGCGGGCGAAGGTGCTGAGGGCGACCAGCAAAAGGAAGTTGATGGTGAAGGCGCGTAGAGTCCACCGTTGCAGTGGGCTCAACTGCTTGTTGAGCAAGATCATGACGAGTGTCCTTTCCTAAAAGACAAACTTACTTTACATATACTGCCAAATAATGTCAAGTATTCTTGTCTTTTTTTTAAGGCGATTCTGGGGTTAGGCTGAGACCCTGGCGGGCTTCCGCAGCGGCGGATTGCGCCTGATAGGATTTCGATATGTTTTTGACTCGGCTTCGCAAATCTCGTCGCGCTGGGCTGATTGCGGGCGCTGCCCTGGTTCTGGGCTCTGTTTTCGACCTTTCCTATACGCAGGCGCAGGATTCCCACACTGCCGCGGCGCAGGATTCGGCAGCGGCGCAGGCGCCCGACCGGGCGCATATCGATGAGGTTCTGAAGGGGCTGAACCGCGGCCGGGAGATGGGGCAGGTGGCGGTGTCGCCGGATGGCAAGAGGCTGGCCTGGGTGCAGTATGGGAAGGACGGTGCGGAGATTCGCGTGGCCCCGCTGAAAGACCTGGAGAAGAGCGAGCGGGTGACGGCCGCGGCCAAGCCGGAGCAGCACTGTCACGAGGGGGAGATCGTGTGGCGGCCTGATGCCCAGGCGCTGGCGTTCTTTTCCGATTGCGCCAGGCCAGGCGAGCAGACGGATTTATATTTTGCGTGGGTGGACGGGAGCGCGGCGCGGCGGCTGACGGAGCTGAAAGGCGAGGTCGATGCGCCGGCTTTTTCGCCGGACGGGCACAGCGTGGCCTTCCTTTATGTGGAGGGAGCGACGCGGCCGGCCGGGGCGCTGGCGGCGATGAAGCCGCCGTCGGGGGTGATTGGCGAGGATGGGGTGGAGATTCAGCGGGTTGCCGATGTAACCGTCCCTCCAAACTGGAATGGGGAGGATAGTTCGGCGCCAACGTCGAATCGCCCCTTGGCTTCCACGGGGAGAAACATCATACCGCTTTTCGGTTTCCTCACGCCCGCCGACCTGGATGTGTACGAGTTTGACTGGCGGCCGGATTCGCGGGGGCTGGCGTATGTGGCGGCCGATCCGCCGGGAGAGAACAACTGGTGGGTGGCGAAGCTGTATACGCAGGAGCAGGGCGGCGCGCCAGTGGCGATTCTGGCGCCGGCGGAGGTTTCCGGGGCGCTGCACGGATTGCAGATTGCTGTGCCGCGGTGGTCGCCGGACGGGAAGGCGATTGCGTTCATCGGCGGGTTGATGAGCGACCAGGGCGCAACGGGCGGGGATGTGTGGATCGTTTCTGCCGAGGGAGGGCAGCCGGTGGATCTGACGCCGCAGCGGCCCACGTCGCCGGCGTGGATCGAGTGGGGCGACGATGAGCACATTTTTGTGAGCGAACTGGCGGGCGGCAACTGCCAATTGGTTCGCTTCCGGCTGCAGGGGGACCGGACAGCGCCCAGCGTGGCCACGAGCTTTGGAGCGCCGATCTTCAGCATTCCGGGCGGAGTGGGCGACGGGCGAATGGAACTGAGCCTGTCGTCTACGGCCGATCGCTCACTGTTCGTGTTTCGCGCCAGCACGTTCGACCACCCGGTGGAGGTGTATGAAGCCAAGCCGGGGACGGTGATGACAGCGGGCCTCGAGGGCGTGATCCAATTGACCCACCTGAACGATGGGGTGGAACCGGCGTGGGGCAAGTCGGTCTCGCTTTCGTGGAAGAGCGATAGGTTCCACGTACAGGGCTGGCTGATGCTGCCGAAAGACTATGACCCCGCGAAGAAGTATCCGATGATCGTGGAGGTACACGGCGGGCCAGCCGCGGCGGTGGTGGCGCACTGGGGCGGGGGCGGAGGGTTGGGCGAGGCGGCGCTCTCGGCGCTGGGCTACTTTGTGCTGCTGCCCAATCCGCGCGGCAGCTACGGGCAGGGCGAGGAGTTTACGCAGGCCAACCGCAAGGACTTCGGGTACGGCGACCTGCGCGACATTCTGGCCGGAGTGGATGCGGTGCTGGCGAAGTACCCCGTGGACCCCAATCGCGTGGGCCTTGCCGGGTGGAGCTACGGCGGTTTCATGAGCATGTTTGCCGTGACCCAGACGCAGCGCTTCAAGGCGGCGGTTGCGGGCGCGGGGATCTCGGACTGGCAGAGCTATTACGGGGAGAACTCGATCGACCAGTGGATGATTCCTTATTTTGGCGCGTCGGTGTACGACGATGCGGCGGTTTACGCGAAGAGTTCGGCGATCAACTTCATCAAGCAGGCGCGGACGCCAACGCTGGTGGTGGTGGGGGACCGGGACGGGGAGTGCCCGGCGCCGCAGTCCTACGAGTTCTGGCACGCGCTCAGGGACCAGCATGTTCCGACGCAACTGGTGGTCTACCCCAACGAAGGGCACGGGTTCGTGGATCCGGCGCACGTGCGGGACGTGATGGAGCGGGCGGTGGAGTGGTTTGCGCGGTATATGCCGCCGGGGAACTGAGTTTGCTCCCCATCCGCGCGCGGCGGAGTCTATTGTGAGCAGGGTGAGGAATGCGGCCGTGCGCCTGGCGGGTATCTGCAGGAGACGGCCCTGCCCTGATACACTTTTCATTGGAGATTTGAGAGCGGGTTCCGCCGACCGGCTGCAGGGAAGAGCGTACCGCCGGGAGCCGGTCATGGGAGCGGATTTCCCGGCAGTAATGCAGCTATGGGCCTGTCGACGGGCCGCTAGAGAGCATTTTCAGAGAGAACGTGGATTTTGGGACCGGAATCGAGGGCCGTCGCTCGACAGGGTCGCGGCGGGTTGAGGGCAGTGGTTCCGGTCAACAGGATTTCTGAGCGTGCTATAACCCAATTTTTCTGACGGATTTCGGAGAGACCGTTCCGCGGTTCGAAGAGGCGGGGCGGGGAGGATTCATGCGGCGGTTTTTGACGCTTGTCTGTTTGTTGTGTGTGGCCATGCCGGCTGGGATTTCGATCACCGGCTGCTTCCGCAATCCGGCGGGGAACTATTGCAACGGCCTGGGCTACGGGTTGAAGGACACGGACGTGGCGTCCATCTTCCTGTCGCCGCAGACGACGGGGATTTCGCTCGCGTTCGGGCAGACGCAACAGGTGTCGGCGCCCCAGGCCAAGACGTGCAAGGGCACCGCGGCCAGCGCGAACACGTATACCTACGGCACCACCAACAACCAGTTGGTGGACATTTCGCCGACAGGCAACCTCTGCGCGGGCACGTGGAACCGGAACACCGGCGGAGGCATTGCCCCTTATACCTACTGCAACAAGCCGAATCCGCTTCCGGAGACCGGCGGCCTGCCCTACGGCACGGCGTACATCACGGCCTCGGCGAATTCGGTGACATCCAATCCGGTGGAGGTTTACGTTCATGCGCAGGTGACCTCAGTCACCCTTGCCGGGCCGCAGTCCTGCCTTTCGCAGGGTACCCTGTGGCCGAACCCGCTCGACGTCCAGGCATGCTTTGTGGGCAGCAACAACCAGCAGCAATTGTTCTGCGCGCCGCCTTCGGTGACTGGCGCTTCCTCGCCGAGCCTTGCCTGCCCACTTCCCCCCGGCATGAGCCTGAGTTCGATCCCCGATTGCTCGTTGCCCCTGGGCACTCTCAGCTACAATGTCGGCACCGGAGCCGTGGCCTCGATCAACGCGGAGACCAACCAGATTACCGCCGAGCTGCCGGGCACCACGGTGATCACCGCTTCGGTGGCCGGCGGGAGTTCGACGGCCGGGTATTTCTCGACCTGCCCGCCGCAGTCGATCAGCGTGACCCTGGCCAACGGAGGGACGGTGGGAACGATCACCCAGGGCGTGCAGCAGAATGTGACCACCAACGTCATCGACACGCAAGGGCATGCCATTACCGGTCTAACGCTGGACTACCAGTCCACCGATCCCATCGACATCACAGCGGGCGCCTCCGGTGGCGTCACAACCAACTTCCCCGGCGTGGCGTCGGTGTATGCCATCTGCCAGCCGACCACCTGCAATCCGGCTCCCATCAATGTGACGGGCTTGTATGGAACCGGTCTCTCCATATCCTCGAACCCGGTGAAGATCACCACCCCCGGCACCGCCAGCGACTACGTGTGGTTCTCGGCGCCCGGCCAGTCGCAGTACTTTATTCCCGTGGAGCTGCTCAGCGGCACGGTGGGCTCGACGGTGCGCCTGCCGTATGTGCCGAACTCGATGGTGATGGACCGGAACGGCACCAATCTTTACTTCGGGTCACAGCACGAGTTGATGTACTTCAGCGTCAGTTCCAACACACTCAGCAAGCAGGACCCCACCGTGCCGGGCGTAGTTCTGGCCGTCTCACCAAGCAACGCGCAACTGCTCATCAACGATCAGGTGCGGCAGGTCTTCTATCTGTACAGCATCGCCTCTTCAAGCGCCACGACGTTTGGCGGCATGGGCAATGCCGCCGCCTGGACGCCGGATTCGAAGACGCTGTACATCACCGACAGTGCGGCCTTGGGCGGCAGCCACACCGACACGCTTTACGTCTATAACGTGAACACCGGGTGGACGACCTACCCGTTGGCCAGTTCCGGGGCGGGGAATCCGGGCGCGCAGAACCTGGCGATTACCATCCCCAGCGTGGGCGCGTTTCTCAGCGGCAATCCCACCGTGGCGCACACCTGGTGCCCCTCCGGCACGGTAGGGGACACGGCCAGCATGCTCTTCTATCCGCAGGGGCCAACGCCGGACAATTCGGTGAACGCGGAGACCGATGTTCTGGCCGCAACCACGGATGGCAACCACATCCTGGGCGCATCGACCTCCGGCGGCGGTATCACCCTGTCGGACATCGGGGTGACCATCCCGGCATTCAATTGTCTGCCTCCGTCTTCCGACAACAACCCGCTCGCCCTTGGCGATCCCCTGTCGCCCATGGTGCTTGGAACCACGTTGAACCAGACGCAGATTGCCGCCACCGCCACGGCCGTGAACCAGGTGGTGGCGTCGCCCGCGTCCACGCTGGCCTTCATCACCTACAACGGCACCGCGCCCGGCGCTTCGCTGCCGTATTATGTTCCGGGCTCCAATGGCGCGGCGGGCACGGTGGGTTATGTAACGCTGGGCGGAAGCTCGGCGGCGGCGATCACGGCGCCGCTGGCAGGCGCGTTCACGCCAGATGACGCGCTGTTCTTTGTTTCCACGGCCGGCGACAACCTGATCCACTACATCAGCATCCCCCCCAAAGTGACTCCGGCGACGCCGCCCGTCGACACGCAGCAGATCGCACCCAACCTGCCTGCCTGCACGCCGGTTTCCGCTGGAGGCAACGACGTCGGCTGCACCTATACGGGTAGCGGAAGCATCGTACCAGCCACGGCCATCGTGGTGAAGCCGCGGTCTACCACGTAGCCTTCAGGCCATCGAGTTTGAAGCAGAGAGGCTGGTTCGCGCCGGCCTTTCCTTTCGGCCGATGCAATGGAATGGGGAAAGGCAGAGCCAACTCCGCACGATAGAATCAAACCATGATCAAGGGGATCTCCTTTCTTCGTCCTGCCGGCAGCCGAGCGGTCTATGACCGGCTGGCGAGCTTTTTTTCGGCGCTGGGGTTTGCCTCCGGGGTTGGATGGAAAGAGGAATCGAGTCGCGGTGCGGCGTTTCTGGCTCCGCTGGGCAATCTGGAGTTTGTGGATGGCGAATTCCCCTCGACCGCCGATGTGCTGGTGGAGGTGACCGGGCTGGATGCCGTGCACCAGGCCGCCGGGAAATGGCTGCGCAATGAAGGCGGCGATCCAGAGGCCGCGCGGCTCTCGGCGATCGCCCAGACCCACTGGAAGTCGCGCATCTTTACCGTGGAGCCGGAGCCGGGATTCGCGTTCAGCTTCTGGGCGTGGAGCGATCCGCTGCGTGGCAAGCCGGTGGCGGTGGAAGGCGACCTCAGCGCGGCGGGCATGAAGTTTGCGATTGTGGTGGCGCGCTGGAATGCGGTGATTACCGAGCGGCTGCTGGAAGGGGCGCTGGACGCATTGCTGCGCAGCGGCGCAAAGCGGGCGGATATTGAGGTGGTTCGCGTACCGGGCGCGTGGGAGATTCCCCTGGCGGCGCGGACGCTGGCGAATGTGGGCCGGGTGGACGCGATCGTGACTTTAGGTTGTTTGCTGCGCGGCGAGACGGCTCATTACGAGGCCATCTACAACGAAGTGGCGCGGGGCATCGGTCAATCGCAACAGGAGACCGGGATTCCGCACAGCTTTGGCGTGCTGACCTGCGAGACGCTGGAGCAGGCGCTGAACCGCGCCGGCATCAAGGCCGGGAACAAGGGATTTGAGGCTGCCGCGGCGGCCATCGAGATGGTGAGCCTGCGCCGCAAACTTGAGCAAGGCGGCGCCGCTTGACCGCCGGACCGCGGCGCAAGTCGCGCGAGCTGGCGATGCAGATGCTGTTTCAGGCAGACATCGGCAAGCAAACCCCCGACCAGGTGCGGGCCACGTTCTGGAAGGCCGGCGACGAGGTGGAGCCCGAGGTGCGCGCCTTTGCGGAGGATCTGTTCCGCGTGGCCGTGGCGCACCAGGAAAAGATCGACGAACTGCTGGTGCAGAACTCGAAGCATTGGCGGCTGGAGCGCATGCCGGCGGTGGACCGCAACCTGCTGCGCATGGCCGTGGGCGAGATGCTGGGCTTCAAGGGCACGCCGTTCCCCATCGTCATCAACGAGGCTCTGGAGATCGGCCGCCGCTACTCCGCGCCGGAGTCGATCAACTTTCTCAACGGGATGTTGGACGCGATTGCGCGCGGGCTGATCGCGAAGTAAAGCCCTCGCGCTGACAGTTGAAACCAGCGCCTCACGCGCTCATAAATGCTTCTAATGAGGCTGCGGAAAAAGTCTCTGTGGCGAGGCCGGTATTCCCTCAGGGGCTAAAACCCCGTTCATTTTTCTGGGTTTACGTACGGGCTAAAGAGGCTGCGGAAAAAGTCTTGTTTTCGCGCCAAAATCCCGAGAAGCGACCCTCAGGGGCTAAAGCCCACGTTGATTCTGTGGCACTTACGGCGCGATTCGCCGCTGCGAATCGTGCCCTGGTACAAAACCCTCGCGAATCCGCGCTGGAACGAGTTTTCCCCCAGCCTGTAAAGCCGGTACCCTTCAAGGCATCAGCTTATTCAGAGGTTCCCTAACGGCAAGCCTCACTGGGGCGGTCGAGCTTGTCGTTGGATCTTCCCCGGTTGTCGTGCTGCAGCACAGCGCCAGACTTGAGAACAAGCCTTCCCGCTTGACTCAGGAGCGGATCGATGGCGAAGTCCGCCGCAACCGCCGCCCCATCCGCCGTCCGCGCACAATACCAATCCGTTCCATCGAAGTCGCCGTTTCCATACCACCTCCGGCACGCGATCGTTGCCGCATCGGAATCCATAGCGCACTGGAACCACAGGAACAGTGGCTGGAAATCGCCTCGACCCGAGCCCGCAATCGCAACGGCATCGGCAGGGATTTTGGCTGGCCGCCTGGAGGAGTTAGCGTGTCCAAGGATTGGCTCATGTACCTGGCGAACGCATCCACCGTCCATAAATCCCTCGAACAAAGATCCGCGCTTGATTTTCACCGTAGGGCGGTCAGGAGGCCTGATCCAGATGGAACGCCGGGTCAATCGGATCGAAACCTGCTTCCCAGGTAAATCCTCCACGCCGGAGAACTTGTTCCCATGCAGATAACTTTTTCCCTCTCCAACCAGGAACTTGTCGCCTAGGCGGAAGCAGAAGGCGCGGGCCGGTTCAAGGCCCAGGGAGCACCCGCCTGCGCACGGAATATACGCCTCCGTCTCCACCAGCGTCGCCGTCTCAAAGCCCTTTGCCGTTCGTGCCGATGCGCAAATTGCGCAGCTCATGGAAACGAGCACGGCAAGCAGGATGGGCAGAATTGCTCCGGACGCTTTGTTTCGGTTCGGCTCAGAGAAGCGGCGAAGCCCAAAAAGAAGGGAAGGATTTGCCATGCGAATAAAGGTACAACCAGCTGGCTCCATCTACAAACAACCCGGCTCCATGTGGCTCCTTTCCTCCGCTCCGGCCTTCTCGGTGGGCAATTGAGGACTCCTGTTATCCTTGAAGGGTGACTTTGCGCGCGCGAACTTGGGGATTGGCGGCCATGGCCCTGCTGTTGGGCGTGACTCTGGCGGCCTGCCACAAGGAACAGCAGGCGGTCGTAGGCGTCGCACAGAATGCCGTGAACGCCGAGCAGAAGGCCCAGGCTGCTGCACAAACCGCAGCGACTGAGCGCGACAAGCAGCGGGCCGCACTGGCAGTCATCCCGCTGCCCACCAAGAGCCTGTATGTGGATGTGCATGAGCCCGGAGCGTGGGCCAATCCCTTTCTCTCAGTGGGTGCCGACACGCTGAATCTGCGCGTGACGATGAGCGACGCCAACCCCAGCACTCTGGGGCAGGGAACGATGTTGCGCCCTGATGCGGCGCGGCGGCAGGAGATCCAGTTGCACCCCGGCGATCTGGCCGAGGCGCTGATCGCGCTGCCCCTCGGCGCCTGGCGCTATGGGCGCGTGATCGCCGTGGCCGAGTCGCCGCTGGCCAGCCGCAAAGACCGCGTCAAGGTCCGCCGCAACGTCGAAGCCGCCATCCAACAGCTCAACGATCTGGGCATTGTGGTTGAAGAGTGGCCCTCGCGGTAGAGCTCAAACCTGTCCGCTAAGGTCAGTTGTCCCGCCTACGGGTGCGACTTCATCGCGGCTAGGGACGAGCAAACCAATTGGGCACACTCAAGCTGCTTCCCGTGGCCTCCTCCTGGGTTTCTTTTAGGTTTTGCAGCACGAAAGTGCAAAATTCGTGGGTGGCTTCGCGGGCCCTCATGTCTTCCGGAATTCGGCTGCTAACGCTGATGGCCTCGGCTGCGGAAAAGATTATCCCCGAAGCTGAAATCTCGTGTCGGTATTGTTCCGCCCATTCTGGATTCGAGGCCAGGTTCACGCAGTTGGCCAGGATCGTCGTCTGTACTATCCACAGAAACTCTTCTTGCTTACTCATGATTGCTGCTCTCCGATGAGGGAAGCTTAAGGTGGGCAGCGGGGAATATGTCAAGCGGCAGACTGTGCACCCGCCTGTTATTCTTCATGCGAGGTTACTATCTTGCTCCATGTTGCCATCACAGGAACCTTATCCATGCCCCGAAAAGAAGCCGCTGCGCTCATCGATTCCACCTCGAACGCCCGCTTCCACCCCGATGTGACGTACGAAACCAACTATTTGGTGGCGGCTATTTTTGACAGTGGAAAAGCCCGTAAAGCAGCCAAAATTGGCGTTTCGATCATTACCGAAACAGAGATGGTGGGGTACGTTCAAGCAGGGAGGTTCCCAGAGAATCGGACCCCCGAGAGGCCTGCTCACGTTAACAATTTTCCCGAAATTGCTTGGAGCAAGACGTATGTAACACCAGTCCCCTACTACGTCGAATACGAAGACGGGGACGGTATTGTCACCCAGAAATACATCCTGGTCAAATCCGAAGGGCGGGCTAGTAACGGCAACGATTACGTCGGGGCGTATGACGGAGAGTGGTTTAAGACCTTTCGGCGGGATCGCTTCAAACGAATACAGGCACTTTGAGCATTTGCATCGGGTTTCGCTTCTCTAGCATGGGAAACCACGAACTTTGTCCCGCCGCCTGTCCCGCCCACCCCCAAGAAACGCGCTACCATTCCATCGTGAGCATTGCACCGATTTCCGACCTGTTGAATCAGCCGCCGCTTGAACATGAGCGGTTTGCCGCGCACCGCGAGTTGAAAGCCCGGCTCCAGGCGACCGTCCGCGGCGACGTCCTGTTCGATCTGGGTTCTCGCGCGCTCTACGCCGCCGATTCGTCGAACTACCGCCAGCTCCCGGTAGGGGTGATTACTCCACGCGACGCTGCGGACGTGGAGGCTGCTCTGGCCGCCTGCCGGGCCACCGGAGCCGCCGTCCTGCCTCGTGGCGCGGGCACCAGCCTTGCCGGCCAATGCGCCAACGTGGCGGTGGTGTTCGATTACTCCCGGTACATGAAGGGCCTCATTTCCATTGACCCGGAGACCAAACTGGCTGTCGTTGAGCCGGGCATCGTACTCGACCGGCTGCGCGAAGCCGCCGAGATCTACCACCTTACCTATGCTCCCGACCCGGCCACGCACAGCCGCTGCACGCTTGGCGGCATGATCGGCAACAACAGTTGCGGCGTTCACGGGCTGCTGGGCGGCAAAGTGGTGGACAACGTGGAAGCGATGGACATCGTGCTCTACGACGGGACGCGCATGACCGTGGGTCGCACCAGCCTGGCAGAGATCGAAGCGCTGATTCAAGGCGGCGGCCGGGTGGGGGAGATTTATACGCGCCTGTGGCATCTGCGCGGCCGGTACGAAGGCCTGATCCGGCAGAGATTTCCGCGCATTCCGCGGCGCGTCTCCGGCTACAACCTGGACGAACTGCTGGACGAGAACGGCTTCAACCTGGCCCGCGCCCTGGTGGGCTCGGAGGGGACGTGCGCGACGGTGGTTTCCGCCACGCTGAATCTGACCGCGAGCCCGCCCTACCGGGTGCTGACGGCGCTCGCCTTTGACGATCCATTCCTGGCTGCCGATGTTGTGCCGCTGGTTCTGGAGTTCAGGCCGATCGGTTTGGAGGGCTTTGACGGGCTGTTGGTGGACTTCATGCTGCGCAAGCATCTGGCCGTCGACGATGTGAAGCTGCTGCCGCCGGGCGGCGGCTTTCTGCTGGTGGAAATGGGCGCGTGGAATGGCGAAGAAGCGCAGGCCAAGGCCGAAGCGCTGGTGGCCGCGGCGCAAGGCTGGCCCGAGGCTCCCAGGGCGCGCATTTACAACGCCGAAGATGCGGAACGCGTGTGGAGGGTCCGCGAGTCGGCGCTCGGCGCCACGGTCTTTGTTCCCGGCGAGCCTGAAGGTTGGGAGGGCTGGGACGACGCCGGCATTCCCCCCGTTCACCTGGGCGCCTACCTGCGCAAGCTCACGGCGCAGATGGCCGAGTACGGCTACCGCAGCCCGCTCTACGGCCATTACGGACAGGGCTGCGTTCATCTGCGCATCAACTTCGACTTTCGCTCCATCGAGGGTCTGCGGCGCTTCAGGGAGTTCATCGATCGCGCCGCCGACCTGGTTCTGACGCTGGGCGGGTCGCTTTCAGGCGAACATGGCGACGGGCAGGCCCGCGCGGCGCTGCTGCCCAAGATGTTTGGGCCCGAACTGATCCAGGCTTTCCAGGAGTTCAAGGCCATCTGGGACCCGGACAACCGCATGAACCCCGGAAAACTATCCGATGCCGTGCGCGTTTACGATCCGGTGGAGAACCTGCGCCACGGGCCGCCCGCGCCAGGCCGGAAAGAGGTTCAATCGCAGACCAAACTGGAAACACACTTCGTCTTTGCGGCCGATCAGGGTTCCCTGGAACGCGCCACGGCGCGCTGCGTGGGCGTGAGCGCCTGCCTGAAGGCCGAGGGCGGCGTGATGTGTCCCAGCTATCGCGCCACCGGCCAGGAGCAGCACTCGACCCGCGGGCGCGCACGGCTGCTGTGGGAGATGCTGGCCGGAGCGCTGCGCAAAGAGGGCTTGCAGAGCGAGGCCGTTCATGAGGCGCTGGAGCTGTGCCTGAGTTGCAAGGCCTGCAAGACCGAGTGCCCGGTGGCGGTGGATATGACGGCCTACAAATCGGAATACCTGGCGCAACGCTACAAGGGGCGTCCGCACCCGCTGCATCACTACATCTTCGGGTTTGCCGACAAGATGGCGCGCCTGGGTTCGCTGGCGCCGGCCCTGACCAACGCCGTGCTCACGGGTCCCATCACCAGCCCGCTCATCAAGCACCTTGTGGGCGTGGCGCAGGAGCGGCAAATGCCGCAACTGGCGGCGGAGAGCTACAAGAAGGCGCGAGCTGCGCCCTCTGAGACCAGCAACGTTCCCCGCGCTGCAAACGGGCAGAATGAGACAAGGCCAGGCGGGGGGCAGGTGGTGGTGCTGTGGGCCGACACCTGGAACAACTACTATCACCCGCAGACCCTGGCGGCCGCCGAATCGGTTCTTACCCAGGCAGGCTTCCGGGTGCAGACGACCAAAGGGCACATCTGCTGCGGGCGCGCGCTTTATGACTTCGGGCTGCTGGGCACCGCGCGCGGCTACCTGGCCAAGGTTCTGGATCGCGTGGCGCCGGAGATTGAGGCCGGGCTTCCGTTCATCTTCCTGGAGCCAAGCTGCGCGAGCGTCTTCAAAGATGAACTGCCGGAGCTTTTTCCAAAGGACAAGCGGGCGGAGTTGCTGAGCAAGCAGGTTTGGCTGCTGGCCGACTGGCTGGCCGCAAAGGCTCCGGAATGGGTTCCCGGGCGGCTTGAGGGCGCGCACGTGATCCTGCACGGGCACTGCCACCATAAGGCCGTGTTTGGCGGACCGGCAAACGAGATTGCCCTGCTGCGCAAGGCCGGCGCGAAGGTGGAGCTGATCGACTCCACCTGCTGCGGCATGGCCGGACCGTTCGGCTTCGAGGCAGACAAGATCGAGGTTTCGAAGGCCATCGCCAATCTGGGCCTGCTTCCGGCGGTCAGGTCCGCCGACGCGAAGACGATCATCGTGGCCGACGGCTTCAGTTGCCGCGAACAGATTGCCCAGCTATCGGACCGGGTGGGAGTGCACTTTGCGGAGGTGCTGGACCGCAGTCCCGGCTGCGGGGAGTGAATTTTCTGGAAGGATCATTCCACCGCTGATCGGGGACTTCGGAAAAGGAAAAGCCACTCGGCGCCAGCAGTTTCTGAGACTGGCACTTGACGAACCGCTGCAGCTTCGGTACCTGGCGGTGCGGAGCGAATGGCGTTGTGGCGCGCCATTGTAAGCTGAATCGCGATAAGAATAGAGATCTCCAGCGGTTCCGCGTCCAGCGTTCTCAAAAAAAGTGCTGGACTAATCCCCAGAGAGTTTCGTACTGTATTCATCAAATCTCCGAGTCTCCCCAACCGGACCGGCCGAATTCACCGATCTGTAACCAAATCCGAGTTGCCTTTTAACGCAACCCCGTTAGCCTGAATCCGTTGCCAAACTCAAAACTTGAGATCGACAGGGAGGCTGATCGATGCAGAGAGTGTCTCCGCAGCCCAGAGGTTTTGAGCAGCCGGCCACGCGCCCGCCGCGGAGACGGCCAGCCTGGAGCGCGCTTGTCCCGGTCTCCGCTTCGGCATCAGCCGGCGCGCATAGTCCTGACTTGAAGCGCGCCGGGTAATCCCGCGCAATCCATTTCTCATGATCTGGTCGCACCATAACCGCACCTTACACATGCATCAAATCCCAGGAGACAGTGATCCATGCAAAAGCTCATCGATATTTGTCGGCAACAGACTCTGCGGCGGTCTTTAATTGCACTCGGGCTGCTGTTCGTGCTGGCCTGCACGCAGGGCCGGGCGCAGTCTACTCAGGGCGCGATCACAGGCTCCGTGAAGGACGCCGCGGGCGCCGTTGTCACCGGGGCAAGCGTAACGTTGACCAACACGGACGAAGGCGCAGTGCGCACCACCAGGACCAACGGCGTGGGCGATTACCGCTTTCAGGACGTCAAGGAAGGGCACTACAAGTTGGAGATTGCCGCGCCGAGCTTTGAGAAGTGGGCGGCCTCCGGGGTGACGCTGGAGGTCCGCCAGGAACTGCGCGTGGACGCAAAACTTGCCGTGGGCGCGGTGCAACAGGAGATTCAGGTGACCGGCGACCAGGTGAGCGCCATCGAGACCGACTCGCCTACTATTAGCGGTACGTTCACCACCGATGACGCCAACAATCTGCCGGTGAACACACGGGCCAGCTTCAGCGGCACCAGCGCCGCCGGCATTCTGGGAACCTTGCCCGGCATGCAGGCAGACAGTTCCGGCGTCTCGCTGCAGGGCGCGTTGCCCTACCAGGTGGATGTAACCATCGACGGCGTCACGGTGAAGAGCGCGACCGGCGGCAACTTCATTCCCGACACCTTTCCCTCGACCGAGTCGATCTCCGAGATCCGCGCCGACGGCGTGTTGGCCAACGCCGAGTTCGGCAACCCCGGCCAGGTGGTGGTGACCACCAAGGGCGGTACCAACACCCTGCACGGTTCGGGCTTCTGGTACTACCAGAACTCCGCGTTCGATGCCATTGCGTACACCTTCCCGACGACCAAGACCAAGCCCAGCGTCACCGGAAACACGTTCGGCGGCAGCGTGGGCGGCCCGGTGGTGTTTCCCCATCTCTACAACGGGCACAACAAGAGTTTTTTCTTCGGCGCCTACGAAGGCTGGCGGCATCCGGCTCAGACGACAATTCTGGAAGTCGTTCCCAGCACGCTGATGAAGCAGGGCAACTTCTCCAAGTACGTCGAGCCCACCAAAAGCGGCGGAAACAGCTTTACCGGGCTGAACAATCCGTTCCAAGGCGGCACCTATGGCACGCAGATTCCCACGGGCTTGATGAGCCAGATCGCGTTGAATACCCTCAAGCAGTTCTACCCCGATCCGAACGTCGGCGATCCCACGGCGTACACCGATAACGGCGTGGCCAACTACCAGGCGAATGTGGATAACAGCGGGCACTCGAACCAGTTCGATGTGCGCGGCGACCAGTACTTTGGATCGAACCAGAAGTTCCTGCTGTGGGGCAAGTTCACGTGGAAGGACTTTCCCATCAGCAATCCGGAGATTCTGCTTGTTCCTTCCTATCTGGCCATCAGTCAGAACCGGGCTCTGAAGGTGGATACCAATTGGACGATCAAGCCGAACCTGATCAATGAAGGCGGCTTCGGCTATACCCTGTACACCTCCGGACAGAGCGACAGCTTCAACGGCAATGCATGGACGACGGCGCAGAGCTGGCAAGGACTGCAGAACCTGTTCTACAACGGGATTCCGGAGATGGACTTCAATAACATCCAGAGCCTGAATGCCGACCGGTTGACGAGTTTGAACAAATCCAACACCTACGAATACAGCGACGTGCTGATCTGGACCAAGGGCAACCACACCGTCAAGTTCGGCGGCGACATCCAAACGCTGGAGGCGATCACGCCGCTGGGCTTCAATGGGTCAGACAACTACGGCACCTACCAGTTCAACACCAGCGGCAGCGCGGGTCTTTTCACAGGGGTCGATTTCGCCGACTTCCTGCTGGGCACACCGTATGAGACGTTCTACGACGTGGTGAAGGAAGACAACGACGGCCTCTCTGCACACTACGCCTTCTACGGGCAGGATGAGTGGCGCCTGAGTCCGCAGTTGACGCTCTCCTACGGCCTGCGCTACGAACTGCACCCCGGCTACTACGACAGGTACGGCGACATCGGCAACTTCGATCCCAGCGTCGCCGGCTCGGGCCGCGTCATTTATCCCACCGGCAAACAGTCCCTGCTGGCGCAGAGCTTCCTGGCCAGCGCCAATGCCTGCGATCAGGATGGAGTGGACGCGACCAACTCATCCATCGTGAACGGCGCTCCGTGCATGCAGGTGGTGGGCAACGATGCCGCCGGTTACCCATCGGGCCTGAAGAAGTATCCCCACAAGCGGTTCCTGCCACGGTTCGGCTTCGCGTACCGTCCCTTCGGGAACGACAAGTGGGCGGTGCGCGGCGGCGTAGGCATCTACCAGATCAACATGCTGGGCTCCAGCTTCTACTCGCTCACCGGCACGGTGCAGGCCCAGACGCAGCAGTTCCAGAACACCTACAATGCGACCACCCACGCCATCGGCTACCAGTGGCCGCAAATCTATGCAGGCGCGGGCGGCGCCGCCGGCGTGGGTAGTTACGGCACCGACTACTTCGGCACCGCCAACAGCACCAACTGGAAGGATCCTTACACCGAGCAGTGGTCGCTAAGCGTGGATCACGACCTTGGATCGGGCTACGCGGCGCGCATCTCCTATATCGGCTCCGAGACTCATCAACTGGTGTGGGCGCCGGATGAAAACACGCTGCCTTACTCGAGCACCCTTTCGGCCATGAACGCGCCCATCAGCTCGCGGCTGTTCCCCAACTGGGGGCGCATCAACACCCGCGCCACCGGCGCCAACGAGAGCTACCAGTCTATGCAGGTGGAGGCCAGCCACCGCTTGCAGCAGGGATTGGAGTACCACTCCAGCTTCACCTGGGCCAAGGCGCTGGCTGACAACCAGGGACCGGCCGGCACCGGCTTCGGCGGGGAGGGCGGCGGCCAGCGCTCGACCTCGATCCTGGACCGTCACATAGACTTCGGCAATGTGTACGGAACCCGCCGGCTGCGCTGGAACACGACGGTGCTCTACGACCTGCCGGTTGGCCGGGGCAAGCAGTTTGGTGGCGACATTCCTCGCGCGGCCGACCTGATTGTGGGCGGATGGCGCTTGTCTTCCATTCTCACTGTGCAGACCGGTCCGTACGAGACGCCGTACTTCCCGAACGGGCAGGGCGACCCATCAGGCACGGGCTCGGGTCTGAATGGCGCCATTGGCGCCGGCGGCGTCAGCTTCGATACCGGCCACCGCAACCAGCATCCCGACCAGTTGAAGGGCATGAGCGTCAATCCCGGCAACAAGAACCGGTTCAACTGGACCAACCCCGCCGCATTTGCCTGCCCCGGCGACCCCTCGTGGACGGCCGGCAATCCCTGCACCACCGGCATCGGCTACGACCCCTTGAACGGCCAGCCCCTGGGCCCGGTTCCGCTGCCCATCGGCCGCTTCGGCAACAGCCAGGTCGGCTCCGTGGAGGGTCCCGGCCTGGTCAATCTGTCGGCTGGGTTGAGCAAGAGCTTCGCGGTGACGGAGCGGTTCAAGGTGAAGGCGGAAGGCACGTTTACCAACGTGCTGAACCACACCAACCTGGGCGATCCCTTCATGAACCTCAGCCAGAGCAGCTTTGGTCTGGTTCCGGGAACCATCGGATCGGACTTCGGCGGAGCGCGCACCGGCCAGATTGCGGTGCGGGCCGAGTTCTGAAGCGGCGATTTTCCTTCGTATCCGGCGCGGGCCTTCAGGTCCGCGCCTCTTTTTTGAGCTTTAGCCCGACATGGCGCAAGCCGCCTTGCTGCTTTATGGTCCCGGGGGGAAAAAACAAACGGCCATGCGGCGGGGATTTGCTGTATTGTGTTGAAGAGGAGCAGGCTACTGGCTTCGAGGGCAAGAGCTTGCAACCCGGCGTGGAGAGTCTGCGTCCAATGCGTGAGGCCGTGGCGGAATTTTGCTCCAAATGAGCAGGCGCTTCGACCTTCAAAGCCGGTCCTGCAACTGGTTTCCCATTTGCGGCATACCGGGTAATTTGCTACGCTCAGGCGTTCCTCAGGCTGAGCGAAAAAGGAGAGTTTGGTCATGACGGAAGAAAACAAGATACATCACCTGGCATGGTTTTTGGCTGGATTGGGCGTGGGCGCGGTGGTGGGTATTCTGTATGCTCCCAAGAGCGGCCGTGAGACCCGTGAAGGCCTGGCAAGCGGCGCCCGCGAAGGCACGGAATACCTGCGTAATCGCACCCAGCAGGCCGCCGAACAGGTAAGCGCCCTGGTGGACAAGGGCAAGGAGCACGTCGGCAATCTGGTGGACAAGAGCAAGGAGCAGGTCAGCAATCTGGTGGACAAGAGCAAGGAGCAGATGAGCGATGCGGTGGACCGCAGCCGCGAGGTGGTGGATCGCGGACGGGCGCAGTGGGAAGAATTCGTGGAGCGCGGCAAGAGCCTGGTCACCGACCAGACCACCCGAGTGACCGCGGCCGTTGAGGCGGGACGCCAGGCCTATCAGCAGACCACCGCCGAACCGCCGGAGCACTGAGCAGACCTGTCTTCCGGAATGGATTCCATTCCGGCCTGCTTTGGTTCGATTTTCGGCTCCGGAGCTGAGCGCGCGAGCGGTCGAGTGCGGCTCATGCGCAGGCTCCGGACAGAACGCTTCCTTTTGGCCTGGGGTGCGTTGAAAGAGTAATTGCACGTCCGCAGAGGAACTGCGCGAGATCATTCCGATGCCAAATCTGGATCATGAAACCATCGAGCTTGCATTTATCGTTGTTACCGGGCTGGCCGTGTTGGTGCAGACGATCATTCTGTTTGCAATCTACCGGGGAGTCAGCAAGGCAACCCAATCGCTGAAAGAGGAAGCCGAGGACCTGCGTTCCTCGGTGATGCCTATCGTCGACAACACGCGCGAGCTTCTTGTCCGCCTGGGCCGCATGGGTCCGAAGGTCGAAGAAACCGTCAACGACCTGGCGGCGTTGGCGCACGGGTTGCGCGCGCAGGCCGCGGCTGTGGAATCGTCGGCCAAAGAGATACTGGAACGCGTAGATAGCCAGAGCGACCGGGTGGATGCGATGGTCTCCAGCGCTCTGGATGCTGTCGATCGGGCCGGTGTGTTTGTGATCGAGGCGGCCAGCAAGCCGGTGCGGCAGGTTTCGGGCCTGCTGGCGGCAGCCAAGGCGATCATCGAATCGCTGCGCAGCTCCTATCCGGCGCTGCGGGGGACACGCTCTTCCGGCGACAAGGACACGTTCGTTTAAACAACGATTCGTTGCGACCCAGCGGCTGGGTAAGGGCATGAGCATGAGGCGACGCTTCAGGTGTGCGCGAGTGGTTTTCGTGGTGCTGCTGGCGGGTTGGGCCGGGGCTCAGACGACGCCCAAGGCCGCGCTTCTTGCACTATCCAAGCAAGACCACACGCTGGCCATCGTCGATCCGGCAGATCTGCACGTTGTGGCGCGGATTCCTGTGGGCGACGACCCGCACGAGGTGGTGGCCTCGGCGGACGGGAAGACGGCCTACGTTTCCAACTATGGATTTGGCGCCTTCCACACGCTGGCGGTGATTGACCTGGTGGGGCAAACGAGGCTGCCGTCCATCGATCTGGGCGCGCTGCGCGGCCCGCATGGGCTGGACTTCGAGCTGGGCAAGGTGTGGTTCACGGCCGAGGCGGCGAAGGCGATCGGCAGTTATGACCCGGCAAGCGGCAAGATCGACTGGATCATGGGAACCGGCCAGGACCGGACCCACATGCTCTATGTTTTTCCCGATGGCAAGCGGGTTGTGACCACCAACGTCAGCTCCGCAACGGTGACGATTCTGAACAAGACCGAGGGCCACGCGGGCGGCCCTCCGCCGGGGATGCCGCCGGGTGGTGGTGGTCCTCCGTCGGGCGCGGGTGGGCCGCCGCCAGGGGCTGGCGGTCCGCCGCCGGGGCCAATGCCAACTCCGCCGGGCGGAGACTGGCAGCTTACGGTGATTCCCGTGGGGCGCGGATCGGAGGGGTTTGACGTTTCTCCGGATGGCAAAGAGGCCTGGGTGGCCAATGCCCGGGACGGCACCGTCTCCGTAATCGATATCGCGGCAAAGCAGGTGACGGCGACGCTGGCGGTCAACGTGTCGGGCGCCAACCGGCTCAAGTTCACGCCGGACGGGAAGCAGGTGCTCATCACCGCCGGATCGGCTCTGGTGATTCTGGACGCCGCAACGCACAAGGAAGTGAAGCGGCTGGCGAATGTCCACGGTTCCGGAGGCATCCAGATGCAGCCGGACGGGGCGCGGGCTTACGTGGCCTGCGGGCGCGACGGCTACGTGGCGGTTATCGACCTGAAGACGCTGGAAATGGTTGGGCACGTCGACGTCGCCGGGCCGGACGGGCTGGCGTGGGCGGCGCGGCAATAAGAGCGGAGTTCAGGCCGCCTACTGACCCGCGGGAGAAACGGCCTGCTTGCGCGAGAATACCTTGCCCCAGTTGACGATGACGCGCGTCTGAAACTGCCACTCCGGCTTCACGTTCAGGTCGAGCTGCGCGGTTTCAATCTCGACCTGCCCATTGCGGAAGGGAATGACCAGGCCCCCTTCCGTTCCCGCGGTTTGCTGCTCGGCCGTCAGTTCGTGCGCAAAGCCGAGGAAGAAGGCTGTTCCTCTTTCGTCGAGCGTGTGGAAGTAATCGAAAAAACCTTGATAGTCCGACCGTGGATTCGCTGCCGACGTGCCGATTGCGCCCGTCCAGGTAAAATTTGCGGCGATCAGATTCTTGCCTTTCGAGTATTGCGGCGCGGCTGTTGCGCCGGCTCGGCCTCCGTCGATGCCTCGCGTAAAGACTGCGCCGCGCGGAGCCAGCGTCAGCAGGAATCCGCCCTTTTGAAGAACCTGCTGCCGCACGACAAGATCAAAGCGGTTGCCGAATTGGGTGGTTCGGTCGTTGCCGGGCGATTCGGAGTCCAGCAGGTTGACCAGCACGCTGAAGTCCGTGTTGGTTGCGAAGGGCGCAACGGAAACCACGGTGGGGATATAGCGGCTGCCGCTGAGCGATTGGAAGCCAAGCTCAGTTTCCAGGCATTTCGGGCAGATGGGTGGGGGACTGAAGATGAAGGTGGTGCCGTAGTCGGAAACTGAGCCGTTGAGAGGCTGGGAACTGGGAGCCGGCTGCGACTGGGCGGAGGACGAGCCCTCGCAGGCAAGAACCAGCACAGCACAAACGGCGAAGAATCGAATCGGCGATTTCATTTCGGATCGTGCTCCGTGTTCGGGTCCTGGTCAGGCCGGGCGGACCGGGAGCTAGACCGGAGGCTCCCTATACAATCCATCCCCCGCCGACCACCTCGTCGCCGTCATAGAAGACGGCGGACTGGCCGGGGGTAACGGCGCGCTGGGGTTCGTCGAAGGTGGCAAGGACCTCGTCCGGTCCGACCGGCTCGAGCTTGGCCCAGGCGGGTTCGTGGCGATGGCGGATCTTGGCCCGTACGCGCATGGGGCCGGTGAGAGCGGGGATGCTGATCCAGTTGAGGCGGCGGGCTCTCAAGCTGCGGGTAGCCAGCTCGGCGTCGGCGCCTACGGTGACGCGGTGGCTGGCCGGATCGATATTGAGCACGTAGAGCGGCGAGGGCGAACTGACGCCGAGGCCCTTGCGCTGGCCGACGGTGAAGTTGAAGATGCCGTCATGGCGGCCGAGGACTTCGCCGCTCGAGGCGACGAGTTCCCCGGCGGTCTCCGGTACCTGTTCGCCCTGCTCCTCAAGATAGGCGGTGAGGAACTGCTTGTAGTCGCCGCCGGGGATGAAACATATCTCCTGCGAGTCGGGCTTCTCGGACAAAGCCAGGCCGTGCGCGCGGGCGATTTCGCGGACCTCGGACTTGGTCAGGCGGCCCAGCGGAAAGAGCGTGCAGGCGAGTTGCTCCTGCGTGAGGCCGAAGAGGAAGTAGGTCTGGTCCTTGGCGAGATCTGTGGACCGCTTGAGAACCCAGCGCCCGCGCGCGGGGTCGAACTCGTTGACCGCGTAGTGGCCGGTGGCGATGCGGCCGGCGCCGATGGAGCGGGCGGTGAGGAGCAACTGGTCGAACTTGAGGTGGTTGTTGCAGAGCGAGCAGGGAATCGGCGTGCGGCCGGCCAGGTATTCATCGACGAACGGCCGGACCACATCGCGCTCGAAGCGCTCCTGCTGGTTGACGACGTAGTAGGGGATGCCGAGGTGCTCGGCGACGCGGCGGGCGTCGTAGACATCGTCAAGGGAGCAGCAGCGGCCGGTCTTGGGAGCGTCGGGAATGCCGTGACGGCCGGCCAGGCGGGTCTGATCCCAAAGCTGAAGCGTCAGTCCCACTACCGTGTCGCCCCCGTGGGCGAGCATGGCCGCAACCGTCGAGGAGTCAACCCCTCCGGACATGGCTACGGCAATGGTTGTGCGCTGCGTCATGAGATTCTTTGGGCAAGCGGAGTTAGCAGAGCTAGCGTGGTTGGCGGAATTGGCGCGGTTGGCGGTTGTGGAGCAACTAACTCCGCTAACACCGCTAACTCCGCTCTTATGAGACTCATCCTAGCGTCCCTGCCGCTACCGGTGAAAGCGCGCGCAGGTGTTCGACGGCCTCGGGAACTACGCGCAATACGTGGTCCACATCGGCGTCGGTTGCGGTTTTGAGCAAGCTGAAGCGCAGGCTGGCGCGCGCCCGTGTCTTGTCCAGTCCCATGGCCATCAGCACGTGGCTGGGCTCGGTGGCCCCGGAGTGGCAGGCCGAGCCGCCGGAGACGGAAACGCCCTTCAGGTCCAGCGCGATTACCAGCGCTTCGCCCTCCAACTGGTCGAACCAGATATTGGTGGTGTTGGCCACGCGGGGAACGGGCTTGTCTCCTTCCCAGGCGCCGTTGAGGCCGGTTCCGGGAAGCGCGACAATCCCCGCTTCGAGGCGGTCGCGCAGGGCGGCAAGGCGGTGGATGGTTCCATCCTCGAGCGAGTGCATGGCCAGTTCGGCGGCCTTGGCCAGGCCCACGATGCCGGGCACGTTCTCAGTGCCGGCGCGCTGGCGGCGCTCATGGCTGCCGCCCACCAGGAGGGGTTCGACGGGTGTTCCGCGGCGCACGAACAGGACGCCGATGCCCTTGGGGCCGTGCATCTTGTGGGCGCTGATGGAGAGCAGATGGCAGCCGAAGCGGCGCACGTCGAACTGGACCTTGCCCGCGCCCTGCACGGCGTCGATGTGGAAGAAGATCCCGGTATCGGCGGCGATTCTGCCGATCTCCTCGACGGGCTGGAGCACGCCGGTCTCGTTGTTGGCCAGCATGATGCTGATCAGGCGGGTCTCGGGGCGGATGGCGCGGCGAACGTCGACCGGGTCGATCAGCCCGCTCGGCTGGGGCGCAACAAAGGTGGTTTCCACGCCGTCGAGAGCCAGGCGCTTGGCCGCTTCCAGGATGGCCGAGTGCTCGATGGACGTGGTGATGAAGTGGTCGCCGGGGTGCAACAGGCCAAAGATGGCCGTGTTGTCGCCCTCGGTGCCGCCGGAGTTGAAGACCACCTCGGCGGCGTGGCAGTTGAAGAAGCGGGCCATCGTCTCGCGGGCCCGATCCACAGCGGCGTGGGCTCGCTGGCCGTCGAGATGAATTGAAGAGGCGTTGCCGAAGTGCTCCGTCCAGTACGGGCGCATGGCCTCCACAACCTCCGGCAGCAGGGGGGTGGTGGCATTGGCGTCCATATAGACTCGGCGCATGGCGAATTTCTCCTTTTTATCGATTGTACGGGGAATCGAGATTTCGCGCGTATTTCCCGACACTGAATGGAAGATTCACAGCGCTGTGCTGTCGGAATCCATCCCTGTTCTGGTAAATTGCCTTCACGCGGCTGATGCCGCCGGAGGTCATTCCATGCACAAACCTACCCCGATTGCGGGCTGCATTCTTGCTTGTAGCCTGCTGGCTGCTGCATCCACGCTCGTCCTTGCCCAGGCCGCCCCACCCGCCGCCCCCGCCAAACCCGCTGTCGGCACCCTTATGCCGCCCGCGCAGGTTTACGGCAAACTGCTCAGCGGCATGGAGCAGGAATTTGTCGGCGCCGCCGAGGCCATGCCGGAAGACAAGTACGACTTTGCTCCCCCTGCCGGCCTGGGCGAGTTCAAGGGCGTCCGCACCTTTGGCCAACAGATCAAGCATGTGGCCGAGGCCAACTACTACTTCTTCAGCGGCCCGAACTATAGCGAGGCCGACGACAAGGTCAAAAGCGATGCGATCGAAAAGCTTACCAGCAAGGCCGATATCGTGAAAGCGCTGAAAGACTCTTTCGCCCTGGCGCACGCGGCCATCGACTCCATCACCCCGGAGAATGCCTTCGTCATGACCTCCCACGGCACGCGGGCCGGCATGGCAGCCTTCGGCATCGCGCATTTCATGGACCACTACGGCCAGATGGTCGTCTACCTGCGCATGAACGGCATCGTCCCCCCGGCCAGCCGCGGAAACATGTAGCCCCGGCAAGCCGGCTGGGTGGGCGGAGCCAGAGCCTCCCAAAAATACTAAAGTTTTCACTTGACAATTGGTCGCGCGGGATGGATACTCAAGTTGAGACTTAACCAATTCCCTTTTCGGAGGAGCAAAGACCATGGAAGAGCAACCAGTAATCCACAATACGTTTGTCATCGAGCGCAACTATCCCGTCACGCCTGAGCGCGTCTTCGCCGCGTTTGCCGACCCTGCCCGGAAGCGCCGCTGGTATGCCGAAGGCGAACATAACAAGGTCGAAAGCTATCAGCAGGACTTTCGCGTTGGAGGCAAGGAGCATTACGCCCTCGGCTTCAAAGAAGGCCATCCGCTGACGGGTCTTTCGCTCAAAAGCGAGAACGTGTATCGGAACATCGTTCCCAACCGCCGCATCATCTTCACCTCTACCATGGCCGTGGAAGAGAAATGCATCTCTGTATCTCTGGGCACGGTTGAGCTCCTCCCGTCGGAAAAGGGCACCGACCTGATCCTCACATTTCAGAGCGCATTCCTGGAGGGCTCCGATGGTCCCGAGATGCGGGAAGCCGGATGGCGCGGGCTACTGGACAAGTTGGCAAGGGAGCTTGAGAGCTAGGTCTCTGACCGCTTGATTTCGTTCGTTTGCGGAGTGCTGAGGTCTCCCAGCCTAGGCGCAAAGACAAAGACGCGCTGCTCAAAGGGCACCCAGGTGGGACACCCAATTCTGATACAACATTATGCGGTCAAAGTGCTAGACGAGAGCGGGGCGGGAAGGCGCGGACCCATGCATGGAAAGAAGCCCGATATCGATCGTGTCTTCCACGCGCTCGGCGATCCCACGCGCCGGGCGATTCTGGAGAAGCTCAGCGAAGGACCCATGTCGGTCTCGCGGTTGGCGGAGCCACTCGAGATCACTCTGGCCGCTGTGGTTCAACACTTGCAGGTATTGGAGGAGAGCGGGCTGGTGCAAACCGAAAAGTTGGGGAGGGTTCGCACTTGCCAGATCGCCCCGGGCGGGCTTTCAGTGGCGGCGCAATGGATCGGCGATCGCCGCACGCTGTGGGAACGCCGTCTTGACCGGCTGGGCGAACTGCTCGCTGAGCCGGGTGAAAGACGCCTGGATGTTCCTACTGGCGGGCGGCCGAAGGGAAAATAATTGCTGTGCGGGTTCCCGTGGCGGAGCAAAACGACGCACGACAGCCTCGCGGCAGAGCAGCGCAGCCCACCTCCTGTCGATCCTGGAAGAGTTCATGATGGAGGGGCGCACGAGCTGGCGCAAGATATCGGGCAGTCCGCGCCGCCGGCCGGCTTCCGTGGCTTCGCCGGCGCCCGATCAGTGTTGCGATTGTCCCGGTTTGTCCGGGATGCCGGGTTCGTCCAGGATCTGAACGGCGGTCGCGGGGCCGAAGTTCGACCAGTCCCACAGAACCCAGACAACCTTCTTGTCCGGCGTCACTTCGACGAGCTGAGGGCCGTTTCCATCGCCGCCGCGGGAGCAGATGATGGTGTTGCCGTTGGCCAGCCGGGTGGCGGTCTGCGAGTTGATATACCGGTAAGCTTCAGGCAGGTCGCCTGGCCTGAGTTCCCACACCGTCTCCTTGCGGGGGTTGACTTCGCGAGTGAGAATATCCCGCTCGTCGGTGATCAGAGTGTTTCCGTTCCTGAGGCGGAGGGCGGCCCAGGGGCTCTTGATTTCGTACTTCCAGATCTCCTTGAAATGCCTGTCGTATTCGATAACTTGGTTCATCTCAAGAAAAGGAACGAGGTAGGTTCCCTGCGCGGTGTAGCGCACCCGGCGAAACTGCCCGTGAACGGTCCCTTCGTCGGTCAGACTCGGCGCGGGCAGCTGGTGTTGAACTTCGACGGCATTGGTCTTGATGTTAACCACCATCAGTTTGGGCGGGAGGCCATTCAGGACGAACAGGACCTTATTCAAGCCGATTGGCTGGCAGGTGTGGATTTCGGTCCCGGCGGGAGCGTCGTAACGCCACACCACCTGCTTGCCGGGTGTTACCTCGGCGACGTATTGCATGCGCGTAAAGAGAATGTTGCCGTTGGAGAGCATCCACACGTCGTCGTATTCCCAGCCCGGCCCCGTCGAATAGGTCCATACGATCTTGCCGTCATTGACGAGGAGTATTCTGTTATAGCCCTCGCCGACGTAAAGCATCGGGTGCTGGGCCATTCCGTTGCCGGGCAAGCCGGGAGGGATAAGTTGGTCCCACTTGCGGGGGGCGACCTCGATCTCGGCGGGGCCCATGGCCGGCACGTCGGCGGCCGTGAAGCGGTCCAGCAGGGCCATCAGCGGCGACGGCCTGGCTTTGGGCGCCTGTTGTCCGAGGATTCCTGAACACACAGAGAGCATCGCAAGGCCGGCCGAGAGGATAGCTAGCGGCAACAGTTCTCTATAACGCACGTCCATTCTCCTTTGCGCGCATGAATCCATTTATTCAGGAATGGTTCGCTCGAATTCTACTGCAGGTGGGCCGGCTTTCGAAACACGAGACCTGTATCTGCTTTGAGTGATGGGCTTCGCCTGCAGCGCAAACTCGACGGGACCGCAGTTTTCTCGAACACTACCCTCACAATCCAAACCAGTGCAGTGTCCGGCGAATTCCGTGTCAGTGGATAGGAGAGAAACTGGTAAAGCAGATCGGGCACTCCAGTTCTCTATGAGTGTCCAGCAGGCAGGGATTGCACGCAGCACTCGGCGATCCGATGCATCATCCATCGCATTGTTGTGCCCTATTCGGTCAAATGCCGGAAAATCGCCTTTGCGCCATCTGAGCAGGCAGACCGTGCATGAGGCCTGGCGTAATCAGCATTGCTGCCCGCAAATCCCGCCACCTGGAAACTGCAATGGTTACTGCTGCTGCTTCGCGGGCGCGACGACATACACATACTCGAGCGGGTCATTTCCAGTGTTCGCGACGTTGTGGCGAGTCGCGGGCGGGATATAGATGAACGCTGGAGCAGTGAACGTTTGGACCGCCTCGTCGTCGATGAGCGCCTTGCCCTGACCGTGCAAGATGACCAGGGATTCCTCGTTCATGCCGGTGGTGTGCCAGCCGACCGTCGCACCAGGCTCAAGGCGCACAAGCCCGCTCCGCATTCCTGTCGTTTGCGGAACTCCTTTGAGCAAAGGGCAATCACCTTGCGGGCACTGGAGCGACAGAACCAGCGAATGCGGCTTTACCGACTGCGATGGCACAACCACTGCAGCAACGAAGAAGAGCACTGCAACGCTCAAGAACTGTGCCGGTGTGCTTCGTATCATACTTGCCTTTCAGGGAAACACTCTCTTCTCCAGCGTATATCGACTTTCTCCCTGACGCGACGATAAAGCGGACCGCGCCGAGTACACATTGAGCCCAACAGGCCGTGCAGGGTCCTGTCAATCACAGTGACCAGCGCATGGGATCGTGGCGCTATTCGTGAGGATGGTCGTGATGGTGGTCGTGATCGTGGGGATGCGTGTGCGTAACCCCGTCGTGGGTGTGCTCATGCATGTGCGTTGTGCCGGGAGCAGGCGGAGTGGAATGGGAATGTTCGTGGTGCCCGTCGTCGTGGGAGTGTTCGTGAGTATGCGCGACTGTATCGTGGGTGTGTGTGTGCGAATGCTCGGACATTGATACCTTCTGGGGTGTGCCCCTGCCGAGGGGGGAATTGAGAGCTTCCGATTCGGCGGACTGCCACGGAACTGGCAGCAGCTTCAGGCAGAAAGATGTATAGCAGGAACCGGGGCCGTTTGGGAAGCAGCAGACGCGAAATGCCTTCCGCCCTCTGGAGCTGCGCCCGCCACGGTTCGCAGGTCGCGCAATGCGATGTTGATGGAGCGACCGGTGCTTCAGCCTCAGGTTTGAGTCCAACCGCCAGCCGGCGCTCGAACTAGCTGGGTGAGAGAAAGAGTTCGAGCCCTAACCCGCATCTCTTGCGCCAAATTCGAGATCGTCAAACCGGCGCCATCTGTAAATTGCGATCGATAAGATCCAGGCCACGGCAAAGAGCGCAATGATGCAGTAACCAAGCACGCCAAAGTTATCGTTGAGCTTGCCGACCAAGCCCCACAATCCGCCCGTCAGGTGGAACTGTCCCGCCAACAACCCAAGCGCCTCTATCCCGCCGACCGCCAGGGCAACTACCACGGAGACGGTGGTAATCGTGATGTTGTAGTAGAGCTTGCGGATGGGCTTCACGAAGGCCCAGCCGTAGGCTCCCAGCATGAGGACATTGTCAGTCGAATCGATCAGCGACATGCCGGCGGCGAAGAGGACCGGGAATACCAGGATCGACGAAAGGGACAGCCCGCTGGAAGCTTCGGCAGCGGAAATGCCCAGCAGCCCGATCTCGGTGGCGGTATCGAATCCCAGGCCAAACAGGACGCCCAGCGGATACATGTGCCAACTGGACGTGATCAGGTTGAACATGGGACGGAACAGGCGGGAAAGGAAGCCGCGATTGCCCAGCAGCAGGTCAAAGTCTTCTTCAACATATGGCTCTCCGCGCCGGACCCGCATGAAGCTGCGGCATACCGCCTGGAGCACGATCAAATTGACCAGCGCAATTCCGAACAGAAAGAGAGCCGACACCAGCGTGCCGATCACTCCTCCAATCTCCCTGACCGCATCGATGCGGTGCTGCAGCACCAGCGCGGTGGCTGCAATGGCAATGGAGCCCACGATGACGATGGTGGAATGCCCGAGCGAGAACATGAGTCCCACGGTGACAGGCCGCTTCCCCTGCTGCATCAGTTTGCGGGTGACGTTGTCGATGGCCGCAATATGATCCGCGTCCACCGCATGGCGCAGTCCAAAACTGTAGGCAAGGAATGCCGTGCCCAAAAGCACCGGAAACCGGTGAAAAGCGACGAATGCCCAGCACCATGCCGCTAGGTTGAACCCCAGCAACAGGGCGTACAAGGCGATTACCCTGGCTTTGGTGCTGCCCGTTTCTTCATTCGCCAGACTCCTCAGGAGGGGTCGCATGGGGTTCCTTTTGGGTTGCGTGCAACGATCATGGATCGATGCGGATTTTTCCTGTAGCACGTCTTTTGGAAGTGTGTTACGATCGGCAGGTCTCGGAATCCTCCAGCCGGGAATCCTATCAAATTAGCGTAACACGTTTTTGAAAGACATGCGAATGCGGCATGCCAAACGTCTCCCCTGGCGAGGTCGGGGGGAGAAATTCATTGTTCAATCGGTCTTGAGCTTTTGTGGCAGGCTGCGCCCGGGAGGCGGAATTGCTCGCCCGGAAATCGTCTTCTTCGATGTCTGCCATGAGCCCGTCGTCGCTGCATTCGATTCCACGCTCGAAGAGAGTGTGCGGCTGGCCGATGCAAGATCGATCTCGTTCCGCGCGGCGGCGTTTAATGCTCTCTTCCATGCCCGGTTCTAAGGTCCCGCGCCGCTGGACGGGCAGGTCGAAAAACCGCAATTTTGGCCAGTTCGTCAGTGCGGCAGAGCCTGGTCTGGCGCAACTCATGGGCAAATTCAACTTCTAGTGCGAATGCGTGGCGCGTTTGAGACTGGCGCCGGAATTTGTCAGGACCAGCTTTCCCAACTCGACTCCGCGCAAAGCCAGCATGCCGTCGGCGACCGCCTGAAGGTCTTTGCCTCGACCCTTCATGATGATAACTTCCAGGCAGTAATGGCGATCAAGATGAACATGCGTGGCCGCGAGGACCATGGCGCCTGCGTGGTGTTGAACTTCAGTCAACTTTTGCGCGAGATTGGGAACGTGATGGTCGTAAATAAGCGTCAAAGTGCCGACCACCGGCTTGTTCGATTCAACGATCTCCGACAGAAGCGCCTCACGTATAAGATCGCGGAAGGCCTCGGAGCGGTTCGCATAACCGCGCTTGGCAATGAGCCGATCGAATTCCTTCAACAGATCATCTTCGAGGGAAACGCCAGTTCTGCTCAACTTTGACATCGTATTTCTCCATCCCGATTGTAATCGGGAACGACTGGCTGGCCAGCGCTCATTGGGCCTGCCGTCTGTGGCGGGCGAATCAGGGCAATCGGGAATCTGAGTCTGACGGGAACGGGGCCTTTCACAAGCTGAAGCCCGCGGAACGAAACAGACACCGCTGTCCTATCAATAAACGGTCTCAAACGACCTTGGGATTCAACAGGATGGGCAGGCGCGAAACTCATCATGGCTCAGGGACTCGTCTCCAATTGGAAACCGCATGCATTTGCGCAGACTTTCTTCCTCGTCACGCTGCTTTCCCCTTGCAGTCGGTCGGCGGACCATACATATGCGCCAACTGAGTACTCCTTGCGTCGCTCAACTTCCGTATAGTCGACGGCACTTCCGCAATCTGCTGACTTCTTTTCCGAAGCGGTTCCGAAAAGTAATTCCAAAGAAAGGCAATTTCACTCGTCACGGAACACCTGGGTTGGCTCCACGTACACGGCACGCATCGCCGGGACCAGCGCAGCCGACACTTCGAAACGCGTTAAACAAGGCGGGGTATACACTTCCCGGGAGAAGCGGTGGTCCCTCCTTGTCTCTTCCGTCTTCTGAGTTGGTCTGCTTGGTCCATTTCTCTATATAATCTGAGGCATATGAACACGAGACGCCGAATTGTTTTTGGCAGGGTTCATTCTTTTGATGGGCATGACTCCGTGTTCAACTCAGTCGACAAGTGTGTTTGTCCAGTTGCTGAAGGCCGATCCAGATCATGCGCAAGTACTGTGTGCCGTTTACCGCACCTATTCCAGCGTTGTAAGCGAATCGATGCGGTCGCTGGGGGAGTCCGATTCGGCGCAGATACGCTTGCGGATGGCCTGCAAAGAGATGAACCAAGGGTATTTGAACGGTACAACCAAGCAAGAATCGCGTCGGCGAGCAGTTTGAGCAATAATTAGAGACAGCGAAGCACCGCTGGTGGAGTTACAATGCCGAGTCCTGGAGCGGGAATTGTCAACCTGTGCGCGGCGCTTTTTGTCTTATACCTCATTCCGCCAGGCATAGGTCAAACGCAGCCCTCTCTTGCGCAGCCGCCGCTGACCCCCCAAGGGAGCGCGAAAGCCACGGCGGAGGAACAGGCAAGCGGAGCGACTCGAAGTTATCCTGAGCTTGTGGATATCACAGCTTCCACAGGGATTCAATTCGAACATTTTTCGAGTCCGGAACAGAAATTCATTGTGGAGTCGATGAGCGGCGGCGTGGCGCTAATCGATTACGATCGCGACGGCTGGCCCGACATTTATTTTACCAATGCGCAAAGCGTGGAGATGGCGCTCCATGGCCAGAAGGCGCGGAGCGCATTATTTCATAACAACCATGATGGGACCTTCACGGATGTTACCGACAAGGCCGGGGTGGGATATCCCTGCTGGGCGATGGGCGCGTCGGTAGGTGACTATAACAACGATGGATGGCCTGACCTGCTGGTGACCTGCTTTGGCGGAGTGGTTCTCTATCGCAACAACGGCGACGGCACCTTTACCGATGTAACCAAAGAAGCCGGGCTGAGCGGCGACCACCTGTGGGCCACGGGAGCGGCCTTTGGGGATTACGACGGAGATGGCTGGGCCGACCTCTTTGTTTCGCACTATGTAGATTTTCACCTGGACGATATGGCGGCATTCGGATCCAGCGAGTCATGCAGATACATGGGCATCGATGTGCAGTGTGGGCCGCGGGGTCTAAAGGGATCTCCCGACAGCCTTTATCACAATAACCGCAATGGAACCTTTACCGATGTTTCAAAGAAATCCGGCGTGGGGGTCGAGGAACACCGTTTTGGCCTGACGGCAATCTGGTCGGACTTTGACAACGACGGCAAACTCGATCTGTTTGTCACCAACGACGGCCAGCCGAACTATCTTTACCAGGGCAATGGCCGGGGCGCTTTCGAAGATGTCAGCTTCCCTTCAGGCGTAGGGTTGAGCGAAAGCGGCGCAAGGCAGGCCAATATGGGTATTGCCCTGGGCGATTATATGCACACTGGGCGCATGTCTCTGTTGATCTCCCACTTCGACAACGAGTACGCCGCGTTTTATCGAAATGACGGCGGAATGAGCTTTACGGATGTCTCGGTGCCCTCGGGAATTGGGAGGGGAACTCGAGGGTATGTGGGGTGGGGCGACGCCTTTGTGGATTTCGCCAACGCTGGCTGGCAGGACATCTTCATTGTCAACGGGCATGTGTATCCACAGGTAGATGAGATCGGTACGGGTCTTAAATACCTTGAGCCCAAGTTGCTGTTTTTGAATCAGCACAATGGAACGTTCAAGAACATCAGTAAGTTGGCAGGGGCCGCGATCCAGATTCCGCAGGTGAGCCGTGGGATGGCAATCGGCGATCTATTCAACGACGGCAAGCTCGAAGCGGTCGTTGAAAATCTGAAAGGTCAACCGATGATTCTGCGTCCGGAGGGCGGCCCGCAAAACCACTGGATCAGCTTTCAGCTAGAGGGCGTTAAGAGCAATCGCCTGGCTTTGAATGCGCGCGTGAGAGCGACAGCGGGCGACTTGGTACAGCTTGGCGAAGTGATCAGCGGCGGCAGCTACCTATCGCAGAGCGACCTCCGGATCCACTTTGGCCTGGGCGACCATCAGCGGGTGGATAAGGCCGATGTCTTATGGCCGGATGGGAAGGTAGAAACGTTGACCAATCTGATTGCGGACCGTTTCTATTATGTGCGGGAAGGCGCGGGTGTAGTTTCATCAAACGCGCCCGAGACCGGCAAGGCGAAGCAACCCTAGACTCATGGGAGGATCGCGCGATGCAAAAGTTAGTCCTTCTGTTATTGGCGGCGGAAATCGCACTGCCGGCGTTCGCGGCCAAGCGTGTAACGACGGATCAGTTGGAGAAGGTTCTGGCCTCTGTCCATGGCAGGGCGGATGCGAAGGTGGCGCAGCAACTGGCCAATCTGGAATTGAGCGAGCGGCTGAGTGCCGCGAAGCTTACGCGCTGGGAGGCAGACTTGCCCGGCCCCGAGTCCCGGCAGGCGCTGGTTGCGCTGGCCGATGCGTCGGCGTTTCTCGATCCCCCTACGGCGGAGATTCCCGCCACGCCCCCGCCGGATGTCGCTACGCAACGCCAGATCGTGGCTCTCGCCGTGGATTATGCCAGTAAGACCATTTCCAGGTTGCCGGACTTCTTTGCGACACGAGATACGATCCGCTATGAGGATACCCCGCCAAGGCAACTGGACAACGGCTCTGTAACTGGGACTTTCACCCCTTACCAGCCGTTGCACCCGGTGGCCAGATCCAGCGACGTTGTGTTCTATCGCGACGGTAAGGAGGTGGTGGATTCGGAAGCGGCAAAGGACCAGCAAGCCGAATCGGCGGCATCGGGATTGACCACCTGGGGAGAATTCGGGCCCATCCTCACCACGGTGCTGGTGGATGCCGCCCAGGGAACGATGGGCTGGAGCCACTGGGAGCAGGGCACGGCTGGACCACGGGCGGTCTTCAGCTATGCGGTGCCAAAGGCAAAATCGCATTATGAGGTGAATTATTGCTGTGTTCAAAGGGATAATCGGAGTCGTGTTTTTAAGCAACTTTCCGGTTATCGCGGGGAGATCGCTATCGATCCAGCAAATGGAACCATTCTTCGCCTGACGGTGGCGGCAGAACTGGGGAAGGCCGATCCGATCGTCAAGGCCGACATGCTGGTCGAATATGGCCCCGTGGAGATTGGCGGCGCCACCTATATCTGTCCGCTGAAAAGCGTCTCGATCTCGCTGGCGCAAGAGCAGGATACCCACGCCGTGCGCATGCAGCGTTTTTCCGCCACGATGGTGGAACAGAACAACCAGAATATCCCGAAACCCATGCAGACATTGCTGGACGATGTCGCTTTTGAGCAGTATCACGTTTTCCGCGCGGAATCGAGTATTGTGACCGGCGATAACGCGGACACGGGGAGCAACCCGCCTGCTTCCAGTTCCGCGGACGCGAAGGGCTCTGGCTCGCCAGCCTCGGCCGTGCCTCCGGTAGCTGCGGCTTCAGCGGAGGCCGGTGCTCCTGTTGCGCCTGCGGCTCCAGTGTCGGCGTCCGCTCCAGCGCAACCTCCCGTGCCGGAGCTCGCGGTTCCCGAGATCAGCGTGGCTGAGTCGACCGGGCTGCCGGAACCCGCTGCGACCCCACTTCTGACGCCGGGCGCCGGTTTTACTCTGCATGTGACCGGGCGGCTGGTAGACGTGGGCGTGGTGGCCCTCGACAAAAAAGGCCATCCGGTGACGGAACTGAAGCCGGAAGACTTCGAGATCTACGACAACGGACGCAAACAGGCCGTGCGATTTTTCAGCCAGGCAAGCGGCGCGTCCGCGGAGGAGTCAGCCAAAGCGCCGGGGCAGCCCGGCCATGCGCCGGACCAGCCCGTATTTTCCAATCGCCGCGCGGACACAGTAGACGCACAACCTGGAGCTGGAGTTACAGAAGGCAGTACGACGATTCTCTTGCTCGACCCGAGCAACCTGGCGTGGCCCGACCTGACTTATGCCCGCGGGGAGATGCTGCGGTTTCTGCAGTCTCTCCCGGCGAACGAACTCGTGGGACTGTATGTCATGAACGCGCTCGGCTTTCAGGTTCTGGAGGAAGGGACGGCCGACCACGCCTTGCTCGCGTCGAAGCTGCATGGATGGATGCCCAGCGCACAAGACCTGGCCCAGGCGCAGGAGATGGAACAGCGCAATCGGCAACAGTTCGACTATGTATTTAACCCAACGGATCTGCAATCAGTGAACGGAAACATCAACGTGGTGCCCGATACCGCCACTATGGTCGATCCCCAACTGCGCGACAATGGCAGCAATCCTGGGCGCAGCGCGTTCACCATCCTGGCCGGCGTGGCCCGGCATGTTGCTGCCATCCCCGGCCACAAGAACCTGGTGTGGATCACCAGCGACAACGTGTTGGCTGACTGGACCAACCACGCAGCGGGGAGCGACAAGGGAAGCAAGTACGTTGAAGGCTATGTCCTGCGCGCGCAGGAGGCGCTGAATGACGCCCACGTCAGCGTCTATCCGCTCGACGCCTCGCAGTTGGAGACCAATGCCATCGATCCCAGCCTCCTGGGCCGCAACGTACAGTTGGCGCCGAGTGTTACCGCACCGCCGCCGCCCCAAGCGGGTGGGCAAGCGCCTGGCCGCGTTGCCGCCGAGATGCAGCAGAATGTCCACCCCATTCAGGCCGCGATACAAGAGATGGCGGAAGCCACCGGCGGCCGCGCCTTTCGCCGCAGCGGCCAGATTGCAAAGAATCTCGACGAAGTGATCGCGGATGGCCGTGCCGCATATCTGCTCGGTTTTACGCCCGACACGCCAGCCGACGACCAGTACCACCTGCTGACCGTGAAACTGGTCGCGCGGCGCGGCGTGACGCTGCGCTATCGCACGGGTTACGAATACGCCAAGGAGCCGGCCACGCTCAAAGAGCGGTTCCAACGGGCGGTCTGGCAATCTCTCGATGTGAGCGGGATCGCGGTCAGCGCCAATCCGATAGCGGCATCCCAGGGGGCCACGCTCAAGCTCAACATTGCGACCAGCGACCTAGCGCTGAAACAGCAGGCCGAACGTTGGGTGGATAAGCTGGATATCTTTCTCATCCAAAGAGACGATGAGGGCCTTCAAGCGCGGGTTACGGGGCAAACGTTGAGTTTGACGTTGAAACCCGCCACTTATGCGAAGTTGCTGCAGGAGGGAATCCCATTCGACCAGTACGTCGAGAAGCAGCCGGAAACCGGGTCCCTGCGGATTGTTGTGGTGGATGAGAACTCGGGCCGCATGGGGTCGGTCACAGTTCCATCCGCAGTTCTCAAGGAAAGAGCTGATATGTAGACGCATGAAATCCATTGGCTGGGCAAGGTCGCGGGGTTTACAAGTTGAGAATCGCGAGTTCGGAGTTACTTGCCGAGCGGCGCGCCTGGCGTTTCCTCTGCCGGCTTGCCTTTCGCCTGGGCTTCGTGAAGCTTTTTGAAGACCGTCGCATCGGCGGCTTTCTGCAAGCTGCGGGTCTTGTCGAACTCTGCCTTTGCCTCGTCTTTCTTCCCCGCTGCCTGGTAAAACCGTCCCAGCCGCCAATGCACGTTCTGATCGCCGGGGCTTAGCTTTTCGGCAGTCTTCAGCTCCCGAAGGGCGTCGTCCTTGCGGCCGGCATCGCTGTACAGGATGCCCAAATCAAGGTGGGCCAGTTCAATCTTCGGGTCGATCCGGATGGCCTTTTCAAGCAGCGGCGGCGCAGCCTCGGGCTGACTCAATCGCATGTCGGTGTCCGCCAGATAGGCCAGGGCCTGGGCATGTTCCGGGTTGTTGGCCAGTTCTGCCTGGAATTCCTGGGCCGCCTCCTCATATTGCATGAGGCCCCACAACAAATATCCCAAGCCGAAGTGCACATTTGGCTCTCTCGGATCGGCCTTGACGGCGGCGCGGAACTGCTGCGTAGCGCCGGCATTGTCTTTCATCTCGTCCAGCGCCTCGCCGGCCAGCATGTCCGCTTCGGCCGACTCCGCGTTCAGCGTCAGGATCTCGTGGTATATATCGAGAACGCATTGATACTGCTTGGACCAGAGGCAACTGTGCGCCAGGGCCAGGCGGAAAGGCAGATTCTGCGGGTCGGCGGCCGTGGCCTGCTTCAGATAAGGAACCGCTGCCGAGTATTCTCCCAACCCATAGTGGGCCAGCCCGATCAACGCGGTCAGGCGCAGCGCCTCGGGTGACGATGGGGGCTGGCTCTTGAGCAGCGGGGTGAAGGTCAGGATGGCTTCCTTTAGCGCGCCGGATTTGAAGAGCGACAGGCCGAGGTTCAGCCGCAAGCCCTGCATGGCGGGATTCAGCGCCAGAGCTTTGCGATAAAGGGGAACAGCCTCCGTGTAGCGTTCCTGGCGAGCTTCAAGGAGGCCCAAATGGGCGTAGGCCTCGGCATTCGCGGGATGAACCTTCAAGACGGCGCGCCATGCGGTCTCGGCCTCGGCATTGTTGCCCTGTTGTTCCAGCGCAAACGCCGTCTGGCGTTGATCTTCCCCAGCAGCTGCCGTCTGACCCTGACCGCCGGCTGCCGCCATCGCCAGCAACAACGCAAGAACGATCGTCAGTTGTGTAAACCGGCCCACGTCCATCTCCATTGGCATTTTCGCCTGCCGGGAATGCGGCGCGCAATACCCGGAAAGCGCCCGGAGCGGAGAAAAGAAATGAGCGCGGCAGGGGATGCCCTGCCGCGCCCAGGTTGGGGCAGGTTACAGGTCAGAAAACGAGCTTCCCGCCGAACTCCATCGTGCGGGGACCGTAGTCATTGGTAACGTGTCCGAAGTTCCCGTCGTGGAAGCCCGTATCGACGCCTTGGATACTTGTGTGGTTGAAGGTATTGAAGGACTCGAAGCGGAGTTCAATTCTCGGCCCTTCGCCGGGTGAGAGTGGAATGGCCTTGAACAGGGAAAGGTTCCAGTTGAAGATTCCCGGTCCCACGGCTGAGTCTTTTCCGGCATTGCCAAAGCCTTGATTCGGGCCGCCATTCCAGGGAGCGATTGGATCTGCATAGGAACTGGTGCTGAACCAGGCGGCCTTCGTCTTGGGGTAGGAGACCTTTGACACCAGGTTCGGACGGTTGGTGTAGCAGCAGCCCAGACCGATGGTGTTGAGGCTATCGGTGACGGTCAGAGGCACGCCTTTTTCCGCGACCGTTACACCGGAGATCGACCAGCCTCCAAGGACCTCGCGCGCTGCAACGTTCGAGCTTTTTGCGAACCACGGGAGGGCATAGATGTAGCTCACATTGAAGATGTGACGCCGGTCGAACGTATTGTCCGACCCGCGGTCATACCCGGTGTTGTACGGATCGGAGAGCCCATAGAGATCGTTGCTCACATCGGAGATGTTATGGGACCAGGTGTAGGCAAGTTGGGTGGTAAGCCCATGCCGGTTTTCCAGGCGCACACCAGCCTGCAGCGATTGGTAGTCGAAGTTGGTCTCGTTCTCCTCCTGGTTGATGGCGGCGAAGCCGGGGTAGTTGACATACTCGTTTGCATTCAGCGAGCCGTTGGCAACGCCCTTGCGTGTTGCGTAGCTGTTATTTGAATCAAGCAACGGCAAGGTGTTGATCTGCCGGTCATCGTTCTGGTCCCATCCCGAAGAGCCTACATACTGCACCACCGCAACGATCGATGGTGCAAGCTCCCGCTGAATTCCAAAGCTCCAATCCGCCGTCCCAGGGGGCGGATAGTCGTACTTGATGTTGGTCAGATTGGAAGGAAAGGATTGCGAGGTGGTGACGCCGGTCAAGGCGCTGGTGTTGGGGTTGGAGAAGTAAACGTTGTTGGCGGAAGGAATGTACGCAAAGGGTGGATTCAAGGCAGCATTGTATACATCGTTGCCCTGGACGCGCTCATAGAACATTCCAAAGCCGCCCCGGAGAACGGTCTTTCCGTTCCCGGTGAGATTGTAGGCGAAGCCGATGCGGGGCTCCCAGGTATTGTACTTGTTCTGGACGTTTCCGCGGGGGAAGCCTTTGACGCCGGCTTCCTCAATGCCGTTGAGATAAAACGCGCCGGTGGTTCCGGTGAACGTCGAGAGCGAGGACGGGAGCAGAGTGCCGGCCGCGGTGACCGGATTGCCCAGCGACGTGTTATAGTCCGCCGCAACGAAGTTTGCGAATTTGTTGTAGCGCTCAAAGGCATGCGGCAAACCGTCGAAACGAAGCCCGAGGTTGAGAGTCAACCGGGGAGTGATGTGCCAGTTGTCGTTGCCGTAGACGCCGTAGTTGTTGTTGACCCAGTGTTTGCCGTAGAGGAACTGAAGCTGGTTGAAGTTATTGGCGTCGCCCAGCAGGAAGTTGATGTACGAGTCGCCGGAAAAGTTGTTCGAGTTGAAAATCGCTGTCCCCTGGGTGTTTGCCTGCAGTTGTTGATTCTTGTAGTCGTGCAGCCAACTGAAGCCAAACTTGAACTGGTGCCGCCCCTTGGTCCAGGACAGATCGTCCCGATACTCGAAGCCTTCGTATCCGTTCCTCCAGGGATAGTAGCTTTCGCTCCAATTTACATTCAACGGCGAGCCCTGCAGATCGATCTCGGGCATGTCGTTGATTGCGGCGTCTGCGACCGGGAAGAAACTGGTTGCCGTCCACCCGCTGGGCTGCAGGAATGTGCCGCCGGGACCGGCGGTGGGCGTAAGGGTGATCTTGTTGCCGGCGTAAAGGAAGGCGGTCTCGTTGAGCAGGTTGGGCGTATAGGTCTGCGTCAACTTGATGGCCGCCGTAAACGAGGGATTGGTCATGATCGTGCCCACCGTCGGGTACGTGCTGTCGCCCCACAACGGTGGAAAATAGTTTTGCAGCAGCGTGTCATGGAGGTAATGGCCCATCAACTGATACTTGCTGTTGATGGAGTGGTCAATACGAACAACATCTTCACGGACATTGGTGGGTTGGGGGATGGACGCGATGTACTGCGTGCCATTGTTGTAGTTCGGCTTGGGGAAGGTGCCTGCATTCACCTCCAGGACCGCATTCTGGTCGATTAGGTTGGCGGGGATGGTGTTATTTGGGAAGGGGTTCCCGGCCGTCAAACCGTCAGCCGCGTAGAGGGCCAGTTTGGCCGGGTCGCCGGTGGCCGGGACGCAAGGCGCCTGCACACCAGGATTACAAATTGTGTTGGTGGCGGCTTCGTTCACGGGCGTGTAGGCGAGGCTTTGTCCGGCCGCTGGGAAGTTGGGGGCCAGGATCGCATTCTGAATCAAAGGCGAACTGCCTTGAATCAGCTTGCGCCATTCTTCGTTCCAGAAGAAGAATGTCCTGTTGCGGTTTTCGTTATATACGTGCGGAATCCACAGCGGGCCGCCGATGTTGCCGCCGGGTTCGTTCAGCTTGAACTCGGGCACGGATTTGCTGAAGTAATCGGCGGCGTCGTAGGCGGTATTCCGGTTGAACTCGTAGACTTCTCCGTGGAAGTTATGCGTGCCGGATTTGAGCACCATGAGGATGGTTCCGCCGGAGCCAATGCCGTAATCGGGACTGTAGTTGCTGTCGAGAGTCTGGAATTCGGCCATCGCATCCTGCGAGGGCAGGTTCATGAAGCAGCCGCCGCAGCCGCGATCGTTCTGCTCGGCTCCATCCAACAGGTAGATGTTGTGTTCCGTGCGGGTTCCATTGAAGCTGATGCCGTTGGCGGACGTCAGAGCATTGACGCCGCTAAAAGGCGGCAAGTTGTTGGACACGCCCAGGCCCAGAGCCGCAAGCGCGGTGACGTTGCGGCCGTTGGTTGACAGCTGGGAGACCTGCTCGCCGCTGATCAGAGTGCTGACTTCGCTGGTCTCCGACTGGACCTGCAAGGCATCCGCCGCCACGGTAACCGTCTGCTGTTGGCTGCCGACCGTGAGGGCGATATCCTCTTCCAGGGTCTGGGCAGGGTGCACCACGATGTCGGTCTTTGTGTATTTCCGAAAGCCGGCGACTGAGGCGCTCAGCGTGTAGGTGCCAACGCCCACGTTGGCAAACCGATAGGCCCCCGCGCTGTTCGAGGTGTCCTGTCTTACTTGATCGGTCGCGGGGTTGGTGAGGCTGATTGCGGCGTTCGGAACCACCGCTCCGGTGGCATCCACCACGATTCCTGTGATTGTTGCGTTGTCCTGGCCCCAGGCTCCGGGCGTCAGCACCAGGAGCATGGTGATCAAAGCGAAGCACCCTACCAGAAATCCCCGTACCGATCGCTTCGCAATGGAGGGGATTTGTGTTGTGAGATGATTCATAGAGTTTTCCTCCTGAGAAAACGGTTACTTAACGGCTGTTTCACTTTCCTTCCGTCTTTGTCTTGTGGTCGATTCTTGGTTTGTACGTCAGCGGAAGCGCTTGTGCGGCAAGAGCTGATTCTTGATGTTTCACTTGCCAGCCCGGACTCTTCAGTTGTCAGTTCTCAGCGGACTCGGAAATCTTCTCCGGATTCCCCTGAATGGCTGCATGCCCGTTAAGGCTGTTCCCCTCTCTTCGCCAGAAAACGTCTGTCTGACCTGATTTTTGTTCGACCCCATTCGCAGATGTGATCGATGTCAATACCGGCAATCTGGCAAACGTTTTCTGAATTGAGCAAAAACCTTTACCCAGTTCGAGAGCGTGCCCATTCCAACACCAGCGTCGCGAATGTGCAACGCTATTAACGGTTTGTTGGGACGTTTGTTGTAGATAAGATGTTATTTTGCATAACGTTAGTGGGATCGATGATCAGGGGTTGCTGCCCGTTTGGGGCCACGTTTGTTGTGATGATATAGTGGGATACCAAAGGAAATCTGGGTGCGTTATGTCCACAGCCGATCCATCTTGGGAGCCGGAAGTACTCAGTCCAAAGCAGATCGGTTTGGTGCGCCATCACCTCAAAGAGGTGACAGCGAGCCACGCGTTCGCGGGGAGCAAACGCACCCAGGATTTTCTCCACCTGATCGTCGGACATGCTCTGGAGGGGGAAGTCGATAGCCTGAGGGAGCGGATGATTGGGGCCGAGATGTTCGGGCGCCCGGTCGATTACGACACGGGAAGCGATTCCGTGGTTCGCGTCAAGGCCACCGAAGTTCGAAAGAGGCTGGCACAGTACTACCTTGAAGCAAACCGAGAGCCGGCTGTCCGCATCGAACTTCCGAGCGGATCCTATGTGCCGAGGTTCCTCTTCGAGCCGTTGAAGACAACGGCTCAGCCGCAAAGCGGGGTTGTTCCTCTGGCCTCCGTGGAGCAAACCATCGCTCAGGGTGAAGGACGGTCCGCCGACAGGCCTGCGGCGCCAGTAGACGAGGCACCGCGTATTCCTGCGCAGAAATCCCGCCTCCCGTTGCGCGTCCTGACCGGCGCCGTGGTCGGATTGACCCTCATCGCGGTGATCGGCTACGTGGGCTTCAGGAAGTGGTATAGCGATTCACATGCACGGCCGGAGATTCGCTCCATCGCCATCCTGCCGCTTAAAAACCTTTCCGGCGATCCGGGGCAAGAGTATTTCGCCGACGGGATGACGGAAGAGTTGATCAACGACCTGGGCCAGGTTTCTACGCTACGCGTCATTTCCCTGACATCGGCAATGAGTTACAAGGGCACGAAGAAGACGCTGCCGGAAATCGCCCGTGAGCTGGCCGTGGGCTGGGTCGTCGAGGGAAGCGTGCAGCGCGAGGGAAACCAGGTGCGAATCAGCGCCCAGTTGATCGATGCCAGGACCGATCGTCCCATCTGGGCCCATACCTATGTCCGCGACATGACCAGCGTGCTGGCATGGCAGGGAGAAGTGGCGCAAGCAATTGCGGAAGAGATCAGCATCACGGTGACGCCGCAGGAGCAAGCGCGCTTCGCCCGCAAGCGCCCAATCGACCCGGAAGCCCAGGATCTGTACCTGCATGGCATTCTCCAATTGAATGCGGACGATTGCAAGAGCGCTATCGATTATTTTCATCAGGCCCTCGACAAGAATCCCAACTATGCGCAGGCGCATACGGCATTGGCTAATTGCTATGGCCGGATGGGTGAATCTGGCCGAATGGCCTATAAGGAGGCGTTTTCCGAGCAAAGGGCCGAAGCAACCAGGGCGATTGAGTTGGATGACTCGCTGCCCGAAGGCCATGCTGAACTCGCCAATACGGCGATGACGCTGGACTGGGATTGGGCAGCTGCGGCGACTCAGTTCCACCGGGCGCTGGAACTCAATCCAAATTCGGCGCCCATCCATCAGAAATACGCGTTTTACCTGGTGCGAACCGGCCAACTGCCCGAAGCCCTGGCGGAGGTAGAGCGAGGCGTGGACCTCGATCCTGTTTCCTGGCATTCATTCCACTATGAGGGATTCATCCTTTACTTTTCCCGTCAATATGACCAGGCGCTTTCGCTGATCCGGAGAGTTCGCGCGCTGGACATCAATCCCCCCGATTGGAGCTTTCTCTTAGGCGATGTTTACGCGGAAAAGGGCATGTACGCAGAATCCATCGCTGAGTTTCTGAAGTCAGGCAATGGACCGGATTCCCTGGGCCATTTGGGCAATGCTTATGCCCGTGCGGGCCAGGTGGGCGCGGCCCGCAAGACCATAGTGCAACTGGAACAGTACGTGCGAAAGGATGGCGTGGGGAGGTACGAAATAGCTCTCGTCTATACCGGACTGGGAGAGAAACAGGAAGCGTTTAAATGGCTGGAAGAGGCTTATAACGCACATGATGTGGGGCTTGTATATCTCAAGATCGATCCCTGCCTTGACCCCTTGCGCTCCGACCCGCGCTTTGATGACCTGGTGCGGCGCGTCGGCCTCGCGAAATAATTGGCGATCGGAGCTTAAAAGAGGGCAGGCGCTATCTTGCTTGTCCCGTAGTTGCCACAACCGCATGCGGCTAGCCGTCTTTCCATGTCAAGTTGGAGATTTGCAGCGCCGGCTTGCCCGTGACTGCGTCATAGGCATGGAATACGATGATGTCGCCTTCGGGCCGCTGGAGGACCGATTCCCCACCCGGTCCCAGCCAGCGCTGGTTGGCCACCAGCAACGAGGTACCGCCCCCTTGCAGCATGGGAACCCCCTCGCGGTCGACGTAGGGGCCCGTCACCAGTTTTGACCGCCCAACCATGGTTCGGTAGTTGCTCTTGAGCCCCCGGCAGCATAGATCGAAGGAA